>OFER01000028.1_pt1 | contig 12890 bp, 5 predicted proteins | sample 1521091 | NCBI WGS metagenome assembly OFER01 (sample SAMN04272335, study PRJEB24112) | coral metagenome | biome: Coral reef; feature: Shallow seawater; material: Coral tissue | host: Coral | place: China: South China Sea | collected 2014
CAATGCTGAGATGTTGCTCGTGGTACTTTATGGCTTGTTTAAAATCGCCAAGTCCTTGATAAGCATTGCCAAGATGACAATAGGCACCCCCTTCTCCTGCCTTGTCTCCCGATTCTTTAAGAATGTTGAAATGCTGCATGTGGTACTTTATGACTTGTTTAAAATTGCCGATTCCTAGATAAGCATTGCCAAGATTGCAATAGGCAGCTCCTTCTTCTGCTGCCCTTTAACCCACTACTTTAGCAATGCCGAGACGGTACTCTTGGTACTTATTGGCTTGTTTAAAATTGCCGATTCCTTGATAAGGATTGCGAAGATCACAGTAGGTACGTCCTTGTCGTGCCGTGTCACTCACTTCCCTATTATTGGTAAGATTTTTTTCCTGGTAATTGATGTTTTGTCCTTCTTTTGCCCTGTTACTCATATCCCTAACAATACTCTAATCTTTCTCCAGGTGATGTTTTTCTTGCTGAAAATGCTCGAGACGGGAATATTTGGTTCTAAAAGTGAATTACTTGGCTATGCAAAGATGTAAGGGATTTCTCGCAGCAGCTTTTTGGCAATTTCCCTGGCTATTATCAGCGCTGTCAAGTTGTCTTCGGCTCCTGTTTCGTCACTTATGTAGCCTTGTTCTCTGATATTGCTGATTTCTTGCTTCCATGCTCTATAAATCTCGATCCCGGTTGTTCCATGTCTATGTTAACGGCAATGGAAACTGTTAAAATTGTTTTATTATAAACATATTTTCCAAACGATGCCCCACCAATTCCGATAGTATTACAGCGTAATAGCTTGGTAATCACTGCTAAAGCTTAACAATCTAACACATTCTAATATAGCCTAAATGCTCAAAACTTTGATGCCCAGCAGCCCATACAAGTAAGCGGCCGAAAAAGCTTTAAATGGCTAAAGTTCATAGTCTTTCTGGTAGTTCTAAATCTTAATTTTCCTCAACTGCCTAGTGTAAATGTACGAGAAAATCGCTGGTATTAGATCACAGATTCTCTTTAACTGTATAAGATCCCAGAGAAGTTAGCTAGTGTCACCAACGCTCTCCTGGTAATTGCATGGAAATGTCTCTCTGTCAAACATGACATGGCTTTGCAAGTGAAGTCATATGCTGCAAGTCCTACTCATCGTAGTTACCGCTAATTCGCAGCTGAGTGCTTTAAGTAGGTAAGTAAGACAACAATAAAGAAACTGACCTTTAGCTACTTAAAAAGCTACTTTACATAAATGAGAATAAGAAATAACCCTAACTTGTCTCTACTGAGGGAAGGAAAACTCCCACAGAAAACCCTGGCTGTCCGAGCTGCGGGTTGGGCGAGGGTCAGTTATCACCTCACCTTGTAAAACAGATTTCATTACGGAAACTGGAATTTAGTTGAATAAAGGCTACAATGGGTGCAGTACAACGACGTGGAGGCCTCTTCATGAAGTCCGTTATCAACTGGATCGACTAGGAAAGAATAAAGGGAATCCATACTCCGAATAAGTTGCAGGCTGAACAAAACACTAACAAGAAGGTGGGATGTTGTGGGTGAACAACAGGTTGCCGAGGAATGCGCTGAGGTTAAATTAGGTATGGCAGGGGACAAAAGTGACAATGGAGAGCACTTCGTCTCTTTCAGCGCACTAAACAATTTCGCCATTGTATAGACAGTGTTTTCCCACATGCGGTCTTCACCAAATCGCCAATATCTTAACCAGATCGAGCATGTAGCTATCAGAGCCAATTTTAAATGATCAGCACAAGATGTGAGCAAGATGCTAGAGCGTGTAGATGTGCGGACTGCGTAAGTGACCATAATTTGGTGATCACTAAAACACAGCTCAAGCTTCACAGAACGGGAAGGACAGCGTCGCAAGTCAGAAGATACCAGACTAGTTAGTTGAACATGAATGAAGTTATGAAGCAATTTCAGTTGGAATTAAAGGACAGGTTCAACTGTCTGTCACAGGAGGACAAAAAAACAATGAAACACGTCCGAAGATGAGGATTAAGTAGCACATGACAACGAAGTCGACAAAAAGTGAACAAACATCAGACAAACCTATTGTAACATGGCTAGATTTGTGCTAGGCTACTGAAGAAGGAAAAGCAAAAGCTGGATCCGCAGAGAGCTGGAAAAGATAAGCGAAAAGGAGAAGTCCTGCAGAAGTTGGTTCGTGTAAGCTTAGCAAGATTTATGGCAAGGTTGTTAGAGGAATAGAGCATCAAATACTTAGAATTGAAGTAACGAATGCAAAAGGGTGAGGGAGAATGGGCTCATATAGCTCATAGCGTGCAAATAAATGGTGTATACGAAGCTACAAGGAGACTGTGCAGCGATTAAGTCATCTGAGAACTGACAACTGACATAGCAAGGAACAAGGCCAGCAAGTTGTTGACAAACGAAGTATAGGTACAACAGAAGGGGTATCGAATGGTCTTTGCCAGCATTTGCGAGCATGGAAGCAGTGCGTTTATTTTTGCGAGCACGAGGAGTGATCAATTTTAACACGCGAGCAGCGAGCACCTTAGAAATTACAAATGGCGAGCAGCGAGCACTTCGTAAATTTTCCGCCAGCTTGAACTCTCTTTATAAAAACGTTGTTCTGCGCCAAGTAATCTGGCTGACACTTTCAAAACAGGACAACAGGCACAAAATTAAAGATAGACAACATGATAAGGCCTTATCGCGGTTCAACCATTCACAGTAGCTTACAACCAATTATGCCGTTTGCTGCAAAATTACTTCACTGCGCTTCCCAAGAGTCAGTGGGTGGACGCTAAACGGGATGTGAAGCTTTCTAAGGCATTGTTTACAAGCAAGTAGGTTCCCTCTCAAGAGGGTTAAAGATAGCCCGCCTTTACAAGCGAATTGTCTCAGGTAGGGTTACCGTGCCACCTGGGACTAAACTCAGGCCGGTCAGTTTCAATAAACGTCAACAAAACGATGTAGCATTTTTCCAGAAACATTCATGGCGCACGCATGTTTCCCCAATGTTTCCTGTTTCCCACACAGGAAACACTGTTTCCAAGGTCAGCTTTTGTTTTCAGGATGCAAATTACGCTTACGCTATACGGCAGGGGATTTAAAGAAAATCCGAGCATGCGAGCACTGAAAGAAATTTGCGACCATGCGCAAGCGAGCACTCATCCAACTTTTGCGAGCAATTCAAGCAAAGGCCAAATTTTGCGAGCAGTTACAAATTGGATGGGACCATTCAATACCCCTAGCAGAGGTGGAAAGAACACTTCAAGGAAATGATGAACAGACCTAACCCGGAGCAGGTGGCTATGAGCATAGAGGTGATAGATGAAATAACATCAGACCCTATAACTAGGGTAGAGATCAGGGTTGCTATTTTCGACATGAGCGCAGGCAGCGCACCTTGTGCGGACGGCATAAACGCAGACCTGCTCAACGCTGACATACTGACAACATCAGTCGACACACTGTACCATTGTTTTGGTAAGGTGTGGCTCTAAGATTCGCCAGACTGGCCACAAAGGAGTATGACAGAGCAGAACTTTGTCCCTAGAAACATTGTTGAGCAAGAATTTAAATGAAATTTCAGCTTGTGTGAATGGTTCATGGACTATAAGAAGGCCTTTGGTACTGTTCAGAGGTAATCTTGTAGATGATCATGGAGAGTTATAGGATTCCACGATAACTTGTCGAAATGGTCAAGGCAATGTATGATGGTAACCAATCTTCGGTACCTTATAACACAGGTCTAACTGACTGGTTCGATTTAAAGTCTGGCTTGTAAATTACAAAAGAAAATTATAATGATTTGACCTTTTTACGCTGCCTGCCATGACGTTGTGACTGACGAGAAAATAGTTCAACCATGCAAATGTTATTTACTGACATCATTACAGGCTCGCCTTTATAGTTTTCTTTTCATATCTGGATATCAGGAGATGCAGTTCTTGTAAAATTTCTGTTTTTAGAGATTCATTAATTTTTGGAAACTGTTTCCTTTGTATTAAAAATTTTAGGATAACTACAGAGCAGGCAGATAAAAACTGAACTCTGCTCTAGGTGGCGTTTTCCATAACCAAGTTAGCTCGAAAATATTTGTGAGAAACTGTAATATACGCCAAACAAGTAGCATGTCGGTCACTACCTTGCTACTCATTCAATTATTATATCACGTCTGATAATTTAAAAGCAAATGCATACAAATGTTCGTTTTGTCGACAACTCAAAAACGTTATGCAAAATACTAGCTTTATCGCATCTATAATAAAATTCTCAATCGTGATTTGCTCCCGCGCTCTTTTTAGTGACGTATTCAGAGCGCGATCACGTGGGTGTCCAAACGTTTTGTAATTGGATACCTCTAATTGGGTACCCCGTGGATTCGCAATTCAATTACGCGTGCTTCAATTCCTTCGCAGCTCTACAGCGCAACGGAGTTTTTCGCTCAAAAGAAGGTCCCAAAAGAAGTTAATAGTTCCGAAATTTATTATAGATACTATTAATTAGTAATTGGATCTCGTGTCGTGCAATTCAGGGAGTAATCGTGCTCCTAATTTCAAATCGGCTTCGCGCTTCGCGCTCGTCCGATTTTGAAATTACTCGCGTGATTACGCCCTGATTTGTTCACCACCCGATCCAATTTTCATGACTAATTATCACTTATGATTACAGTTTGCACTTACTGTTTGAGATCCAAAGAAACAACAATTTTCGTTCTTCTCGACCCAGGCTTTACAAAAACACAGCACCTGCAAAAAGAGTTGTTCAAAATGAAATATCGGCTAGAGTCGACGTTATCGTTCGTCAAAAATGTACTTATCAAGTCGTTGACGCATTCCTTGTTTCATAAAGAGGTGTTTTGGAATGTCAGTTACCAGTTAAATGTTTGGCTATTTCTCGGCTATTGGGTAACCTTTCAGCCTTTTTCTAAGCTATCAATAAACTGTATAGATCTCATTTTACAGCTATCTGTTAAAAAAACGCTACATTTCTTAATAAGATGACTGATAAGTGCGGTTGAGTCTAAACTGATTACCACAAATCAGCCTCCAGGAATTGTGTTTTGTACGTGTGTTGTTTCACATCGAAGCAGTGCGTCCTGCCGAATCTTATCTTTGGGGTTAACAATCGTATTTCAGATTATCAAACACATTTATCATGAATGAGCCTCCGGCGGGTGACTGGGTAACCGTCCCATTTTATGAAATTGTCTCTTCAGAGCTTTAACAATCGACTTTAGCTGCGCGGTTCTAATCAAGACAGAAAAACACTATATAGCCGCTTTTCTGACTTTTGATTCTAATGGAGAGTTAAAAAAAAATTAACTTTATGGACTACCTATACGCTAGTAGACAGAAAAATTAGGGTACTCCGGAAGTCTCGAACGACGATTAAAATATGACTTTATGTCTTCGACTGTTTCTTTGTAAATGAAAAGACAAACTAAACAAAAAATCTGTGGAATTTACAATTTCGCCAGCAGTGGACAAATATTTTTAAAATTTAGACATTCTATATTTCAGTCTGCGCAGTATTTCAGTTTTCAGCCTTCAGGTTGCATATTTCAGTTTCTAGCATTTTAAATTTCCTAGAGATTTCTGCTTTTTCCACGCAGGTTCTAAATTTCTAAATTTGATGGTATCATGCTACTAGTTATACTACAATAACTATAATTACAGCTTACTTACAAGTCTGGTTCAAAATCACACTTTTGGACTTCCCCAATAAGATTTGACAAGATAATGGACCTGCAAGTAAAAGACTTCAATGTCAGTGATGCTATATCTTGACCTCACGTACGGTCAATATCGCGTATATATCTAATAACCAGTAAATACGCGAGCTACCCGCTATCTTAGGCCCAGTCCATATTACGCCGCAGAAATTTTTAAAAACACGCGGCTTTATTTTTAACGTTAGGCCTACCGTCCACACTGATAAAAAATGGAGCTTTTTGGAAACGAAAACATAACGAAAATGATGTGATTTCTCTGCTTGAGTTTTCCCCAAACACCAATCCGATGATGATTGTTGTGTCTTCAAACTCCACCGGGGTAGTGTGAACAGAAAACACTTGATGTGTTTTCAGAGTAGAAGTTCCGTTTTCAAATATTCCCGACGTAGTGTAGAAGTAAAACATTTGATGCGCTTTCAGGTTTCTCCGATGTAGTGTAGACGAAAAACATGTCATCCATTTTTAGAGCGAAAATACCCTCATTAGATTTGTCCGGAGTCGTGGTATACATGAAAACATTTGATGTATTCTCAGAGTGAAAACTCCGCTTTCAAATTTACCTGGCGTAGTGTGTACGAAGTACTAAATAATGCATTTATCAGGATAACTCTTTTACAGTCATATCATAGCGTTTATCATGCGTAAGGCCTAGCTGATGCCCAGATGCTTTTCTTTGTATCGAGTTAGAATTATAACAGAAGCATTCAACAATCTAACTAGGAAGGAGCATAATCCTTGAGAGGTAAAAAACACATTGGTTCTTTTATTTAATTTTGCTGGGACGGTTTAACTGTCCGCTCTTTTAGGACAAGCGTATGGAAAATTCCATTTCGAAGAAAGATCTTTGAGAAACGACAATACCATCTTCGCACTTCCTTAATTATGCATCTATCAGTACCAAGATACATCGTCTCATGTCCTCGTCTGCATGTGCGTTGGCTATCTTGGAATTCAAGTAGCGTGGCTAAAGCCCTGAAAGACGGCTGTTTTTAACTTAGAGGTAAGCAGTTGATTTTATATTTATACAAAAACTCTAATTCTCACTACTCATTTTCAAGGCAGGGATATTTGATCTGATCAGGAGCCATAATCAGGGACGGAGACCGTAAGTCTTGGAATCCGCGCGGACCCATGATATGGGACAATTTTTCTAATTTTAGAACAAATTGCGCCATCCTGACGTCATATATCCGCGCTGATTCACGCAAGTGTCGTGGGTTCTCGCGTGGATGTTGTCACGTTCCGTGATCAAATGGTGTGAGTTGCGAGATTCTCTTGCGGATTTTTCACAACGATGGCAGGGAATAAGGCAGGGAAGAAGAAACAGGGCTCTTCTATATACTCTTATGCTCTGAGTTAATGGAAAAGGTGAGTTTTCCAGGGTCGAAAATTTCTTTAATTTCGCGCTGTGAATGAACAATATCTGCTCTGTACAGAAACCTAACTAAAAAACAATGTGCGAACGCTGAAAAGGAACTGGCTGCCATTAGAAATCAATTAGCCGAGCAGGAAGAGGAAATAGCAGAATTGTATGACCTACAAGATCGACTGGAACAATACACTAGAAAGAATTCGCTCGAGTTTCATGGAATCCCCGAGAGCGCTTACTCTTCGCCAGAGGAGGTTGTCCTAAAGATTGCAGAGGCGTTGGAGGTCCCTGTGGGCCCCCAGGATATCGAAATCTCTCATAAACTCAACAACAAGGGCAACAAGGCTATCATTGCGAAATTTATCAGCCATAAAGTTAAATCAAATCTGTATCGGGCGCGAACTAAACTGAAACGCATCAAGATGACCGATCTTTTCCCTGGCTCTTCTTACGCGACAACAACTGAGGCTAACAGGATCTATATCAATGAAAATCTAACCTCGTATCGCAGGAGAATCATGAAGAAGGCAAACGAGAAACGCAGAGATGGTGAGTTACTCAGTGTCTGGTCACTTGACGGAACTATTTTTGTTAAAACTTCACCAGCCGGTAGGCCAATCAAAATTATTGAACCCGAAGATCTAGACCACCTTTAAATAAGTCGCCAAGAAAATAAAGTTAGTAATAAGTTTCTTTATCCCTGACTAGGGGAGGGGACTGTGCAGGTTAGATTCGAAAGGAGAAAACTCTCAAACTAGTTTTTTTTTTATTAGAGTTGTACTTGTAGTTTGTTTGTTTCTGCTGTCGGTCTATATTTTTTTTTCTTTATTTTTGGCTAACTTTTGTTTATTTGTGTCCCTGTGCGTATTATAATCATCTAGTGTTTTGGGGTTTTTAGTTATTTCTTTCATTTGCCACTGGTATGCAATTGCACAATTCTCTTTGTAAGTTCGATGTTTTTTCTCTTAACGTTAGGGGAATTAGAGATCAAATCAAAAGGAGGTCTGTCTTTTCGTTTCTGAAAGACCAAAAAGCTTACACACATTTTTTACAGGAAACATATTCTGAGCCAAATGATGAAAAAGTTTGGAAAAAAGAATGGGGTGGCGAGGTATTTTTCTCGCATGGCACAAAGCATAGCAAGGGTGTGTGTATTTTAATTAGTCCCACGGCGCAAATCCAAGTCAATTATTCTTATTCCGACAATTCAGGCAGAATAGTGTTAATTACGGTTTCTTTGAGTGGCCATAAACTCACACTTTGTAATATCTATGCACCGAATAACCAGGCCAATCAACTGCAATTCATGCAAGAGCTTAACAACTGCATTATCGACAAAACAGAACTTACTTCATTAATTGTTGGTGGTGACTGGAACTGCACATTGTCTAAAAAAGACAAAATAGGGGGTGCACCTTGGAGGCCAACAGTTTACAGTGATCTCGTCTCCACGACCATGGAAATGTTTGATTTAGTAGATATTCAGAGAGTTCGGCACCCCAAATTACGCAAGTTTACATACGAGTCAAAGTCTTTAAAAGTAAAATCTAGGATCGACTTCTTTCTAGTTGCAAAAAACCTCACACCAAGTGTTAAAAGCACGAGGATTTATCCAGCAATCGCTCCTGACCACGACGCGATAGTCCTTTCATTATCACTACCAAACCAATGCCCCAGAGGCCCAGGATTTTGGAAATTCAACAACACCCTCCTAAACGATGAGCAGTATGTTAGCAGGGTTCATGACACGTACTCGCAAGCACGTAACTACTATAGCCATCTATCCGATAAGAGACTCTTTTGGGAGATGATCAAAATGGAAATAAGATCGGCGACGATCTCATATTCCAAAAGTAAATGCAAACGGATTAGAGACCGTGAACAGGACATTTTGTTTAAACTTGACCTGCTAGATAACACCATCTGTAACAATTTTTCCTCCCCCGATATCGATGAAACGCTACAAGAATATGAAAATCTTAAATCTGAGCTTAAATTGATCTATGAGGAAAAGGGTAAACAGGCTATGTTTAGAGCTAAATGTCGTTGGGTAGAAAACGGAGAGAGGCCAACAAAGTATTTCTTCAACCTAGAAAAACGAAACTACAACAAAAAGACCATCAGTGAACTCAGATTGCAAGATGAATCAACTACAAACAATGAAAATGTGATTTTGGATCAAATTGAAACTTTTTATAAAAATCTATATACATCTGAAGGAAACTTTTCAGATGAAGCGTGCGATTTGTTTGTCCGTAATCTAGAAATCCCAACTCTCAGGGATGAAGAGCGAGACAATCTTGAAGGTCCACTAACATACGACGAATGCAGAAAAGCACTAGAAACCTTCCAGAATGATAAAGCTCCCGGAGAAGACGGCTTTACAATAGAATTTTATAAATATTTCTTTGATCTATTAGGGAATGATTTATTAGCAAGTTTTAACGAAGCACATGCGAAAGGTGAACTTAGCATCTCTCAACGAAGGGGAATAATCACACTTACCCCAAAAGAGGATGGTTCGCTCTTAGATCTCTCTAATTGGAGACCGATTACGCTACTTAATGTTGACTTTAAGATTGCCGCCAAGGCAATTGCAAAACGTCTCGAGCCAATACTTCCATCCCTAATTCACTCGGATCAAACAGGCTTTGTTAAAGGACGCTATATAGGAGAAAATATCCGTCTCATAAACGACGTAATGGAAATAACAAAAACACAGAATCTCCCAGGCATATTAACATCACTAGACTTTCGGAAGGCCTTTGATTCTCTCGAATGGCCCTTTATAATGAAAACGCTCGACTACTTTAATTTTGGAACTGACATGAAACGCTGGGTCAGCACTTTCTATTCAAACATAGAGAGTACAGTGGTCAATAACGGCAATAGAACGAATTGGTTTAAACCGTCTAAAGGAGTACGTCAGGGCTGCCCTCTCTCTCCTTACCTCTTTATTCTTTCAGCTGAACTGCTTGCTAATAAAATCCGTCAGGACCCAACCGTGAAAGGCATCAAGATATTTGGAAATGAAATCAAGCTCTCTCAGTTTGCGGATGATACCACTCTATTTAATGCTGACTTAGGATCATTAGAAAAAGCACTGAAAATAGTGGAAGACTTTGGGAAACTAGCGGGTCTCTACTTAAATGTGAAGAAAACAAAGGCGATTTGGTTAGGAAAATGGATGAATAATAAAAACAAACCTCTAAATATTTCATGGTTTCACTGCCCAGTGAAAATTCTTGGGATCCATTTTTCTTATGATGAAAAAGGGAACAACGAACGTAATTTCAGCCAGAAGATTCGAAAACTCCAAACTAAACTGGATATGTGGAGTTCAAGAGACTTGACAATATTCGGAAGAGTAATGATACTAAAAATCTTGGGTCTATCACAATTAGTTTATTCGGCTTCTAACCTTATAGTTCCTCAAGGTACGGCGGATTTAGTAAAAACAAAATTGTTTAGATTTCTTTGGAGAAACAAAAAGGATAAAATAAAAAGATCTGGCCTTTATCAAGACCCAGATAGAGGAGGGATACGCATGACTGATACAAATATTATGTTCAAAGCCTTAAAACTTGCATGGATCCCTAGATTGATAAAATCCGTTAACAGTAACTGGTGCACTGTTCCGAACCATTTCTTTAAGGGAGTGGGTGGCCTAAACTTTCTCTTAAGGTGCAACTATGATACAAAACACTTCAAAGATTTACCAGTCTTTTATAAGAATATTCTTGATAATTTTAATGATTTAAAAAATCTATATGATTATGACCAAAAACAAAATTTAATTTTATTCAACAACAAAGAAATACTTATTGGCGGAAAACAATTTTTTTGGAGGAACTGGTTCAAGAAGGGTATTATTTCTATTAAGGACTTATTAGATGAAACCGGCAATCTGTTAACTTTTCAAGCATTCTCACTTAAATATTCATGCAGAACTAATTTTCTACAATACTATCAAGTGCTCAGCGCCATTCCAAAGCACCTCCTGTCCATAGCCAAACAACCTGACACCCTTAATAAATCGTTCTTTACCAGTAAGGACAATATTTTTCTTCTGAATGATTCAGTACAAATCAATTTTTGCACGGCAAGGTCAAGAGATTTCTATGAATTGCTTGTTTCCAGGACTCACACCCATGATCAAACTGGCCCCACACGATGGAGTGAAAACCTCTCTATAAATAAGGACGCGTGGACCAGTATTTTCAAGTCACTGAAAAACGTCTGTAAGGAAACTAGGCTAAAAGAGTTTCAGTTTAAACTAATTCACAGAATTGTAATAACTAGGAAAGAACTATTCAAATTTGGTATCAAAACGGATGACGAATGCCTGTATTGTGGGAATAAGGACTCCATTGAGCACACTTTTATCGATTGTCCGTCTACAGAGTCCTTTGCAAAAAAAGTTATACAATGGTTCAATGAAGCTAATTGTTGTCAGATTTCCCCGACCACGAAGGAACTCTTGTTCGGTATTATTCCGGGCTCCAGAGAAACAAAACTAATCCATACATTTAACTACACTACCCTAGCTATGCGCCATTACATCTATTCAAATAAAATCAATAGTAAAGGCATTTACATGCACGAATTTATCAATAAGTTATCTCTTAAGTACAATTTGGAAAATATCAATTAAAACAAAATATCTAAAGTAAAAATCAATTAACGAAAAGACACCCTCTGATATTGTTGTAGCTAAAACCCTGTGAATTCCCCTGCATCCTGACCAGTTTTGTAACACTTAGAGGTTTAGGTATTGGAAGTATTGTAAGTAAGAGAGTAATTGTGTAAGTATTAATAGAACTGTAAATAATAATAAAGGAGAAAAAAAAATGATGTCAGGTTTTCTGACACTGCCACTTTAAAAAGCTGGCCAAGTGTTTCAATCTAAAGAACAGACAAAACATTGTTTGAAGAAAACATGTAGCGAAGATTTATTTTTGCTGTAAGTTGTTTCAGTTTGCAAGAATAGATAGTTTTAAATTTAACAAAGAGGACAATTTGCTAGTGTTCAGCAGCTCTTTGATATTTACAAGGCTTTTTGTTGACATGGTTTGTGGAAACCCGAGAAGAGATTTATCAGAATTAAAGGTATACATGATTCAAGACAGTGATCAAACTCAAAATAGTCAATTGTAAAATAATGGGTAGCACTTATAGCTTATAATTACCACAGAAATAACTACATAATACAAAACTGATACTTATTAATAAAGAATTGTTCCAAGACATCATGTATACTAATGTGTATTTAACACTTCATACCGTATTCAAAATAACATTCCATCATTTTTCAACATAACTGAAATATTATTCAACAATACTGGTATTTTAAACTGTCCAGTTAATCTCTATAAACTGAACTAATTGTCTGTTTGAGAAAAAAATGCTACAATTTCAACTACAGGGTTGGCCTGATATTTAGAGGGAATTAAACACAAGCTGCATGTGCTATGCATCAAACTTTCTAGAGTTTGCCTTACAATCACATGGTAAAATTTATGAATATAGTAAATATGCTACTTTGTTCTGTGTGATCACAGGCCTACTTATCAGATACAAGTTTTGGGGTTCCCTTGTTTATAAACAAGCTGTGAATAATGCAGAAGCTGCCAAAACATTCTTAATTCCATTCTTATGGATAGAACAGACAACCACACCCTGGTAAATGTACTATGACGGTAATTTTAAAAGAGCCCTTTAGGGACTGGTCAAAAAGTAAGAGATGTGTGTATGTGGAAGGGAGGGGAGGGGGGTGGGGTTGAGTCGGAGCATGTGAAAACCTGCTGGATAG
>OFER01000029.1_pt1 | contig 12745 bp, 4 predicted proteins | sample 1521091 | NCBI WGS metagenome assembly OFER01 (sample SAMN04272335, study PRJEB24112) | coral metagenome | biome: Coral reef; feature: Shallow seawater; material: Coral tissue | host: Coral | place: China: South China Sea | collected 2014
GATTTGTCAGCATATTTGGAGTGCTCTGAATGGTTTCGACGTTATAACCTTTCCAGTGGTAGTTCCTCAGAAATGTCATGAGCGCAGTCGACATGGCTACGAGGGTGGAGCGTTTGCCAGGTGCAGTCCCGACACGTCCTTGGTCGGAAAAGCACCGTGGCTTGGCAGCTGAGGGAAACCTGTACTATGCATGTCAGTGTCTGACAACAAGGTAGCAACATTGGAGGTAGCAATCATTTGGTCAACTTGTATTGTCTGACTTATGTCTGAGCCAACAGACTACATGTACTGGCAAGGTGTTGTGGAAATCGTTACCATGTATCAAATTCTAGTAGCTGCCGGCATGGAAAGCTTTACTGTAACATGTCACTCAGGCTGAATACACTCGTGTTCTTGTTTTCTCGATAGCCGAACAAAATTGCTCCATACGTGGATTCACTACATTGGGGCTGGCCAGTCACTCATAGCTCAGGCAAGGTGTATAACAGGAAGTTTGGAGGCACATCGTCATCTTGCTTCTTTGGTAGCGCTGGCACTTCTCAGCCTTTGGTATTACCATTGTTAAGGTGAGGGCGGGAAGCAGTTCTCCCTCACATCATGGAGTTCTTCGCCTACATCTGAACTGATCTCAATGCCATCGGGATACACCACTGGGACTAACAGCTCGTTTTGAGCGTATTCCATTTCACGTACGATGTGGGCTTTGTAGTCAGCGATCATGTGAAGTAAAGTGACTTGCGCTTGAATGTTCTCATCAAGCTTTTCTGGCATTGGTATGTCAACCCAGAATACTTCCCTGGCCTGTTGCTTCGCCTTGAGCAAATGGTAGTGAGCAGACTGCAAATTGTCCAATAAGGTACAGCAAGCTGTGTACTTATTAATGACGCGTTTAATATGTAGAAGTCGTTCATCACAGCTTGTTGCATCCGATGTAGCATACGCCATGGCGGGCAATCCGGCAACTGAAATTGTGTAATCTCTTGTTAATTCAATATATTAGCACAGTTCACGTGGGGGAGGACAGTAAGACTTTTGAATTTCGAAAGTACTGGAGTCCAGTGACTGTTTATGTGAGGGACCCCTGTCACGTCCTTGGACAGAAGTACCCTGTGCAATCTTAGTAAGTGAAAACGATATATACTTATGAAGGTCCATTGCATAGTTAGGGAGGAAATTACCCCATGGACGACTAAGGGAGAATTTAGCAAAAAATCATGAGGTAGACGGAAAATTCACAAGCATGGTCAGTTGCTGCACAATACCGTTACTGAGGAGCCGAACAGTGGGATATGCATAGAAGCCTCGACATTCAGTACCACCGATCAAATACGTAGTTGGAGTGTGGCTCATGGAACAAGGGAGCACAGACATGAATACGACAGGCACAATCGGAGTAAACCAGATAGAGAGAAACAACAGGAGGGAGGTCAATCTATAGAGTGCCAGGTATAATCTTGCTACCTAGTTTTGAAGCCAGAGAGGGAGAGAGGAGTAGTGCTCAACTGGCAAGAAAAACCACTCAGTCGACCAATCATTTTGTCTTCGCACTGATGACTCTTTTGTGGCACAAACACGATATTCAATAAGACGTCGGCTCATTCATCCAACTTCCGCTTCATAGAACTCCAACTTTGTTGCCTGCCGTGCTTTTCTTGCCACCGACTTGCCTCCCATCTCTGAAAGATTTTTGCTCGATCAATGGCAGTCAAAGGTTTCCGGTCAGCCCGCTCTTCACACGTTTCTCGTGTTGAGACTACGTGATTCCTTTCTTCGTTTGCCAGGAGCACTAGTGCTTGATCGAGCGCTCTTAAGGCCAATCTCAGTTGATTGATAGCACTTTCAGTACCCACACCGGCTAGGCTTGCATTGTCAGTTGCCTTCGCCAGATCTTTTCGTAACTGAGTGACTTGATGGGATAACAGGTTCGCTGAGCATGGCAGTGGTGTTTGTCTAGGTCTCTCGCTCTCCATACCCATTGGCAGAGATAAGGAATACAAAATTAACTGCCTGTGAGCAATAAAACTGCTCATGAACTGTACGATTATGCCTTGCCTCATAGTAGTTAGGCAGAGAAAGGTGATCAATCAAAGAAGATGACAACAAATAGCAAGTTCTACCACACTTAGCAAACTTATTGGACTGAGGGGCTCGATAAGCCTGACAATACCGAAAAACGACTACCCTAGTGTGTGTTATTCAGCTGAGGTACATAGAAAGGGTATTTAGGTTGCTCTACGCCGTTTGGCCATGCGTTCCGTAAAGGTATCGTAGCCCGATGTTGGTGCTTGTGTGTTCCATCGGATGGGTCTCGTCCCGAAAAGCTCACTTTCGATGTTTCTTTTCCTTTCGGTACGTGGGAGGGGGGAGGGATTTCTGGTCACGTTAACATCATCGAGAGTCTGTATAAGAGCCTGAGCATCTGCGGCGAGTTCACGTAAACTGAAAAGGGGGGGATCGCATGAATCCAGCTGTAATTGATGGAGCATTGCCCGTTCTGCTTCATAAATTAAATGTGGAGAGATTTCTTTTGGGAGCCAGAGTCCGTCATGAAGCCAAATTGCTGATGTTACGTGACACCTTCTCGTTAGTTCCTTGTAGTAAGAGATCATAATGTGTTCTTCATACCATTCAAGAGTTCGAAAAGCAGCACCTCTGACATGAGCAGCATATTGTGGCCTCCTTAAGGGCAGGTGGTCATTAACAAGCGCTTGTGTTGCTGATTCAATTTGAAGACTGAGATGATATAGAGCTGGAGGACATGTGATATGGTGTTCCCTTTCTATTTTGGCACACGCTTCTCTTGCCCCTGCATTCATTACAATTAGCGGATGTTGCTTTACAACAGCAGACCGCTGATTCAGCGATACTAACCCTAAAAGATCGGTAAGTATTGCTCGAAGATCTACTATGTGTGGGAGGTGGCTGCTGCGAAGGAGTCGTCTCATGATTTCATAGAAAGCGCCGACCATGTCCACTTCCTGGTGCGTAGTTCCAAATAGTAGTAATCGCACCTTTCGTGGAAGTCTTTGAGCACAGGGACCTCTGCCGTACAGTCGGCCAAGACAGTCTGTTGCAGATGCCGTATACTCTACTACTCGAGGTTTCGTGAGATTGGCAGTGCCCGCAAGATAGGCCTCTACATCTTTGATGTATTGCTGGTTCGCAGCGTGCACAATAAATTTATTTACCAATTCTAGACTTATATTCGGGACCTCAGTAAGTAGTAGAATAGTAGTACCTAGAGGCCTCTCTTCCAGTACAACGGCTCCAGACCGCATAGCCAACTGATAAGGTGCTTCAACAACGATTTCAGTAGGCTCGCTAACATTAGCTGGGAAGGCCTGGGCCGCTCTGCTAGCCACTCCAGCAAGATAATCTGCGAGTATATTGGCTTCTCTTGGGCGGTATACCCATTTTCCATAGTCAAAAAACCTCGATTGTTTCCGGCGAATTTGCTGTATAATAGGCTGTAGGTCTATCCTACGAAAGCGTCCTGCAAAGGCTAAGTGCTTAACGATGGGGAGGATATCCCCTTGTAGATAGGCCTGGTCAACTGCGTAGCTTCTGTGTACCATTTCTTCACACAACAGGTCTGTTGCGAGGTTAGCTGACACCGCCTCAGCAAAGATATTGTCTGGGCAGCTAGGTAGTGCAACAGCCCTCCACTTGAGCAACGTTAGTCCTTCACGTTGGAGTTCTAAGAGAGCAGCGCCCGCCCCACCTGTGCCCGTATCAGCATGGCAGGACCCGTCAAATTGGACTAGTAGTGTTGTTTTGTCAGAATTGAGACAGCTACTGAGCACTTCATCGGTGCCTATTGGCTGTAATGCCGTAATACGGCAATGATAGTCCCCACACTTACACTGGAAAGTGGAGAGAGAGACATTTGGGGAAATTCCTGTTCCGACCTGGATAGTTTGCTGGATTAAATGCAATGGTTCAGAGCCTAGGGGAACGACCGCAAATGTTTGATTGGCTTCCACTGCTTCACGAGTAAAGCACACTCGAGCTGGGGCAAGGGCACACGAAATGTGGAGGGGGGGTTTGTCACAGCACGAGAGTAGCGAGTCATCAACAGAACAGTGGGCGGAAACTAATTGTGTCCTTACATGCTGCATACGAAGGTCCAGGGGTAGCTCTGTTTGTACTCTTTGTACGAGGTTATGTATCCAGGTATCCATGGGGATAGGGGGAGCAGAGACTTGATGTCTCATTGCACCTGATTCCCGTAGTAGCAACCTGAATTGATGAACTACTCGCGAGGCTATTGCTAAGTGCTTAACGCTTTTCCTTGACCCTTCGGCCAGCGACAGTATTGAATCATCTCCTGTCAGGCTTCGTAGTGCGCTGATAGGTACTACACACCACCGAACCCAATGCCCTACAGTATTGTCTCCCTTTGTACATGCAACGCATTTTTCCCAGTCTTCACTTGCTGGCAATTCTTCTTGCATAGGGAGTTCTCTGTGTGATGCCTCAAGCAGTCTGACAAGGGAGTCTGTCGTAAAGGCCGTCAGCTGTTTGGTTACTATACATGTTTCACAAATTGCGATTTGATAGCCGCCGAGTGGGTATGCACGGCCAAAGTTGGCACAGAGAGCACATTTTTTTTGCCGGCTTTGGCCACGTCGTGCTAACCACTCATCATCATCCTCATTGACTGCCCAGCGTAGCAAGGTGAACCTAGTAATACTAGGAATCCATCGCTTGTTGGCCTCGCAAGCATGACTGAGCCATGCCCAGCTGATTCCTCCCGTCCATCCTGCTGTTAGCACCTTATTACGAATATAGTGAGATGCAAGTTGCATCATGTGATGGAGCACACATTTTTTGACTGCGTTTATTCGTTGTTTGATTGTACCACTTCCTGACACAGCTCTTGTTAGGACATCTTCCCCAACGACACGTGCCCACGCTTGCCATAGTATCCTAACTTCGTGTGTTTGTCTGTTCACTGCCGGTGGACTCTCAACATAAAGTTCATGAACCTTTCCTCCTTTTCGCAGAAATAGCCCTAATGCAGAAACAAGGATACTTACACCCGGGTCAAGTAGTGGTGCAATTTTACACAGTCGAAATACAAATGCAAGGAGGTCATGTCTAATCCAACTACGTCCTAGTAAGAGTTCCGTTGCTGCCGCGCGTAGCATTTGAAGATCTTCCGTGGCAGCACCAAAATAGGATGTAGTGTATAGTACCACACTTTGTGCAAACGTATTGAAAGCAATGCTCTTAGAGACAACTGAGAGGACTGGTTGCCGAAACAGCCTGAGCCGATGTATAAACTTTTCGGCAGCTTTAGGATTGATTTGTTTAAGGGTAGTAGGATGTGTAGTTACTGTCCATAAGTCACGATCAGACAATTGGGCACGCCCCAGTAGCAATAGCCCGAGTGAGGTCGCAACACCTTGGATGCAGTGTGCCCCGAAACCTGACTGATCTAACTGACGAAGCACCCAGCTTGGAAGCGGGCTGTTGATTACTAGAGCTGTTTTACATCTACAGTTACACTCTAGTGCCAGCAATGAGCATATGGGTGTGTAGTCTGTTCCATTAAGGATACCGCAAGCTTCTCGAGGGGTCAATCCTATACACTTGTCAGCTCGTGCAAGTAGGAGTGTCTTTTGGGAAAGGATAGCCGATAAGATCGCTGCTCGTGCGGTGGGGTATTTCTTTTGCCGGAGAATAACTTCACTTTCGATCCGCCCAGGCAGGGATTGGACTGAAAAGGGGAGACAGTCAGAGCTAATAGCTTGCCAACAAGCATGCTGGTCAATTTGAAAACCTGCCGACCAGCAACATTGATAGCATTTGTGGACTCTACTTACCCAGGTAATGTCATGTCCTGGTCCTGCAATCGTGTTGTCGTCAATGTATCCCTGAACACTAAGGACCCGGGGGATACGATTCATATAGTGATATATCGGGTCCATTGCCAAGCAGAATAGGAACACTGAGAAAGACCTTCCCATGTCAACTCCCACATGCACCGCCCTAGGCGGCAGAAGTCTGCCTTGAACTTTATGGCGGATGAGCCTTCCAAATAGGATGTATTTGGCATAATTACATACCCATGTCGGTGCGTTGCGCATTCGCAGGATATGTAAGATCCAATAGGGATTAACCCGCTCAAAGGCTTTCGATAGATCAACTAGGAGCGCAGCCACGGGGGTATTGCTATCCAGTAAGGCTTGTATGGCATGGACAGCGTGCTGCGGTTCTTTAAAGCAATTCATGACTACTTGCGAGGGATGCATATATGCACAAGTTGCTTTCATGACTACAGCAGCAATGGTGCCATCAACAAGCCTATCACAAGTATTGGGCATTCCTAAGGGCCTGAAGTAGTCAGCAGTCGGACCTACTTTTGCCTTGGGTATCCAAACCCCTACTTGTACAGGTGCAGCTCGTAGGCCTGCTAGCATTTTCATCATTAGCTGATCTAAGACTGGGTAGCTATCTTCAGGGGAGAGCCTCCATGCAGAGTAGGGGATTCCATCAGGGCCAGGGGCTGAATCTTTAGTGCCAAGGAGTGTATGGAGAAAGTCCTGTTTCTGGGGAAGTTCAATACTCGGCCACGACGAAGCAGTCTGGTACTCCCGTAAAATGGGTTCCCATTCTTGAAGAGAGTCTTGAGGCTTTACAAACCAAAAGTTCCGCGTGTCAAGCATGGCTTCATCCAGCATCTGGGAGGTGGTGCACTGTTCTCCCTGCTGATTGAGGATCGGCCCATTATAGATGACGCCCTTGGGGCAAATAGATCGTAACCGATTCCAAAACGTAATGTTATTGCCGATACCTCTGGCTTGTTGATTTACCTGCTCAAGAGCGGGATATTGCCGAGTCATCGTGATCTGGTCTAGAAAATCAAAAATCTGTTTCAACAGATCACTTCGAATTGTTATTTTTCCTGGATATAGCTCACTAACCCCGTTAGAAGTAAATATATGGTAAGTGGCAGTCTGAAGTGCATGATATTGTTTTGCAGGTACGTGTAACACCTCAGCTCGAATTTTAAGGAATTTCCGCAGAAGTTCATGCTCAGGAATTCGAGGGTGATCCGATGGAATAGGTTGTTGTCTCCACCAGGACCAAAGGGTGGACACAAACTCAACTTCATCCGTTTGGGGTAGTCTTTGGATCCTTCTTATCAGCTCTTGTAGATCGTTGGGAACCATGTAGGGGTCAGCCTCGTTCTTTCCAGGGCAAAACACGTTAGTTGGGATGGTTTGATGGACTGGGTCTTTCATGTCACTTTTGACTCTTGGTCGAACTACAAAGGTCGCGGTGAGTTGGTAATGTCCACTTAGGTGATGTCGCCTATTGGCTGCTACCATCACATCTATTTGGGCTGCAGCTATATAATCAGTAGGACATAATACTCTGTCGAGTGCTGAACTTCCAGTAGGGCTTTCAAAGGTGTGAAGTTGTGGATGCGTGTCGAGAACTTGCGCGTGGACTAATAATTCATTCCAAAGGTCCGGGCAACTGGTATCTACCTGGTTAAAGTCTCCTCCCATATAGAGGGGAAAGTCTACTTTACTGGTCTTGACCCAGGCGATTAATTCTTTCAGCTCAACGACCTTAGTTTGTGGATGTAGATACACTGACAAAAGTCCGATAGTAGAGTATCTGTCTTGGATTACTGCGAGGACAATGCGACCTGGGATGACAACTTCTGTTCGGTCAAGTTTCCACCCAGGTGGAATTAGGGCTGCCGAACCACCCGACACTCCACCTCTTTCTGTTAACAATCCTTGGGTGTGTGCAACTTGAATACCTGGTATGTTATGGTGCAAGACCTGATGGGTTTCAGCATGCCATCTGGTTTCTTGTAGTAAAACCGGGCCTGTTCGTAGCAGTCGTTTAATGAGTCGCATTTTGGCATCCCCTGCTCTAGTTGTGAGTGTCCACCCTGATACATTCCACACGTGTAATCGTTTAAGCCTGAATGGAAGATCTTGTCTGATAGCTTTTCGATATTCGAGAATGCTTCGTCCTATTTCTTCTACTGCAAGAGAAGGTAATGTTCGTGAATCACACATAAGTTGCTGATAAAAATCATCAACACCCTGATGGAAAAGTGTGGCAACATGTTGCAGGGTTAACTTCCACCATGGTGTTCGGACATGGAGTATATGGGGCAATATTGATAGGTCACGTATCTTTGATAGATATGGCGGGCATTGAGTCCCTGTTTCGAATAGGTAAGTCGTTTTGACACATCGCGTAAGCATCTTGAGCAGAGTACGGAGCAGAGGAGCAGGCAGGTTCCGCAGAATCATCATCATTCCGAGTAATAGAAATCAGTTTACTCCCTCCGTTGGGGCTTCTCCCAGTGCGAAGAGCAGCCTGCTCCACTCCTCCGTACTTGCAAAGATAAGATATTCTCCTGATGGGTCCAGTGTATGCGATTGTATGAGCTGAGTTCCAAGTTGCCTGGGCATTCGTCGCATGGACGATGACTGCGTATACCACATTGGTGACCATACTACAGGGGTGGCAACTTTGTACGCAACAAAGGACTTAGAGTCTGCAAGATCTTGAACTTGGTGATTGTCAACCACATGTATGGCGATCCATTGTGGAATGGCACCACTAACATCTCGTGCTAATACACCTATAATACTTAAGCCACCTGTGCCATCCAGACCACCGAGTAAATGGATGACAGTGCTAGCGGGCGAGGCGTTGTGCATAAAGCACTGCGGGGCACCAAGTGTGTGCAAATAACACAAGGCACAGAAAGGGCACTGTAAAGCCGCAAATTCACTAAGATGTATATAGTGTTGTCCATTATCAATTCGAGCAAGTATCGGGTAGGTCGCAAATGTATGATAAGAAACTTGCACCACATCAGCAAATATCTTTGGCATGTTGGCATGAATGAGAAGGTCTTTACTTTGTCGGTAGTCGAATGCGACCGTTCCAAAGCGAAACGGTTGATCAGGCTCATGAGAAAGCAACAGGAATAGCAGGCAAGGTCGCTGTACCCCAACATAGATAAGGGGAGGTTGCATAATTTTTGGTGCCCAAATGATAAAACCGTAGGGAAATTGGTGCTTTACACTGAGCGTTGCAATCTGGAAAACAACAAAAAGTTGTTTGATAGCAGTAAGTTGTTCAGCACCAGTATATTCTTTCAACAGTTCAATATGCTTTGCTTTGATCTCTTGAGCTTCAGAATGAAATCCAAGACCATTTTTAACAGCCAAGTAAAGCATGTGCGCTGATAGGGTAACATTTTCATATGTGTTTGAGGACTCTAGCACCCAATCAATCCGAGTTTGGGTCATAATACTGCTCAACTCTTTATCCCCGAAGGGGGGTTTATCCTCACTGTGAGCTCCATGATACTTAGGTGGGTTGGATCCTTGTAGAAAGGCAAAGACTGTCGGCTGGTGTACTACTGGGGGGCAAACTGATTCGACGTTATCATTAAAGGAGTAGTGCCGCCATCTTGCTTCAAAATCCACTTTATCATCTCTGAGTTGAACTCCTCGAGCGGCTGCTTGTTCTAAAACCAGCTTCAGCAAGTCTTGGTATTTAGAATAAACTTCTTGGATACTCGGTAGGTCCTTGTGGTACGGCTGCGCATCATTGTTTCCCTCAACCCACTGTTGTAATTGATCATCGGTACCGAGGGCCGCACTGATGAGAGATGGATGAAAACTATTTCCACAAAAGTCTCGAATCACTTTATCCGTGAGAAGGGAAGGCCCATGTCTTTCTGTCGTTAAGATATTCTCAAGTCCTGCTAATTTGCGTACTTCTTGGACCGTCAGAATTCTCATTGGCAGTACAATATTTGGGTTATGAAAGATAGGCACTAGTTGTTCAATGAGTTCATCTTTTTTGGATGTGGTCGCTCTGTCTGTTTGAAGAGTGATAAGGAAACTTTTCCATATAGGGAGAAAGTGAGCAGGGATGAAGCTTGCCCATGGCAGGTTTGGGACTCTAACTCCCTCAGCCATTTGGGTTAACAACATGAAAGATTTCCTCCCACCAAAAAAGGAATAATCCCATAGAAGTGCACTGGGCTGGTAGCCTGTCCAGGAGAGCTTCAGGATTCCACTGTTTGACAGCCCTCTTGTTCGGAGTAATGGAGCCAATGGTAAGTTTTCACCATTCAAGGTCACTAATGGGCCCCATTCATCGAGAAATGTAAGTGGAACACTGGCAAGTTCCTCTGTGTCCATGTGACTCCGTAGAAATACCCTTTTTCGCTGGATGCCATAATAGGGACCAGTGTCCCATACCCACCGATTGGTTGGTTGCTTACTAGGAAGTCCAAGACAGTATAGAAACATTTGGAAGTGTTCAGACTGTTCAAGGCGCTGCATGCCTTTAGGTTTGCGGTCAATTTGCACAATTTGCATGCTTCCAGCATTCTCTGTCAAATATCGGACCGATTCTGGTCCAAATAGCTTCTGAAGATGCAGGATTACAAGGTAAACAACAAAGAAGAGCATACTTCGCTGACCTGTCAGCCCAAGCAATCCATTTAGGTACCCTGCATAAGTAAGATCTTGACAGGGAGATCCTGCAACAACAATCCACTTGATCGTAGGGTACATTGCCTTGGCTTGACGAAGGATCAGAGAGTCACTGGCAACAAGATCCCATACATCTTTCACGTAGATGGTAGCAACCCCTTCAATCGTATAAGCCCACTGTTGGTCTTCACGTAGCCCTATTTCGGCAGCAACAAGCCGACGTAAGACAGGATCAATTTCTGCTGCGATGAAAATAGTAGGGGGTTTACCTAGTTTTTTCTTAATGATGTGATAGACAGATCCGACTCCATCAAACATCGAGATAACACCAACGTTGGCCAACGTTGCATGTGCGATAATCCTAGGTAATCCTTCAGGGTCAATCTCTTCAACTACATTCTCATTCTTACTATCTTTAGGGGGTCCATGTCTGGTCACCTTCGCCCTCTTCTTGCTCGACTTGGTTTTCGCATTGTTCTTGCATGAAGGGGGGGAGAGCTGCGAGGTTCGCGTTCTTTGCTGCTTACGAGGCGTTTTGAGAAAGCCTTTGACAACCTTTAACTGTCTTTTGCGATACTGCGCAACTTCACCTCCTCCTGCTGCTTCAGAAAGTTGCTTTGTCATTAGGATTGCTTTGGGTGACTTAACTGGCAGTATGACAAGCCCACTGATGAGGAGCTTCCCGCTGACATGCTTACAGTCCGCAACTCGTATACCATTGTTATGGTCGTACATACTTATCATTCCAGGCTGACTAGTATGCAGGACTATGAGCTGGCTGTCAAAGTCAAGCCTAGTGGTGGCTATGAGACACTGGATTTCATACTCTCTTTCTTGGAACATAAATTTGTGCCCGAGTGGGAGTCGTTCTTCCTCGAGCTTCGGAAGGGAGCATCCTGGAGGTACTTTGATTTGGACGACAATCAACGGGCCAAATTTGTCACATTTCCACTTGGCATTGGCAGTGTCTAGACATGAACAAGCTTGACACTCTGTCAATTCATTAGTATTCCAGATTGGAACTAGCGAGTCACACAGTTCATCTATGCCTGTATTAGGCTTGACTGTGGCAGTGAAGGTGTCAATTGGTATTGCGCTAGACTGTAAGCACGCCTGACATTGTAATACAAATCTGGAGAAAAGGAAGTTGCGAGTACTCTGACTAAGATTGGCACATATGATTGAGTATAGTTCATATACTGCATCGTTTTGAGCAGTGCCGTTGGGGGGAATGGTGCTAAGTGTCGCAAGGGACAAGCAAGCATCAAAACATGTAAAGGGAAAGGTCGTGGGTACTTGATGGACCCAACTCCATCCTACGCCAACTGCTGCAAGGGCTGCCTGTCGCACATGTATACTAACATGTGTTGGGATCCACGGCCCTCTTGATAGGAGGTACAATGCAGTATTCATGCTAGACATGTGACCACAGTTAATCGCAATATCTTGGGCTTTATTAGCTAAGGCCGCAATAACGGGAGCATCAAGGGTCGGGAACCATCTTCGGCTGGATTCAGCAAAAGGAGAGAGAGAGGCAAACTGAGCTGGTTGGGACTGACTTTGAGTTTCACGTTCAAAGGATGTCTGGGCGGGGTCATTTTGCTCAGTATGGTCATCTTCCCCAGTGATATCAATGCACACACGCGTTTTGTCGTTAGCCGGGAGGACAGAACTTCGTTGAAGGGCAGCCTGGATAGGGGGCAATGCTTCTCCTTGATGTAAGGGAGGGGCCTGGGACGACTTGGTCTTTGTGGGGGTTGCAATGCCAGGGGGATCTTTACCGATTTCTACGACAACAGCGTCATCAGGCAACAATGACTGTTCTTCTGGTACAGTAACATTTCCTATAGGGGCCTCAGAGGCAGCATCTGGAGGCTGGCATTGACTTGGAAGTGTATGTACAATGGGGTCACTGCTCTCCGGTTTCGCATTGTCAGTTTGTGAGGGAGGGGAGACACCGGGTGGGGAGGACGGAGTGATAACAGGGTCAGAGAGTTCATTAGACAGTCTGACTTTACTTGCAATACCACCTTTCACCTCTCCACCAGTGGGTTTGATCTCTTGTAGGCTAGTTTTTCGACTGCTGAGAGCTTCTCTTTCACATGTAGGGGGTTTCTTGAGAGGGGTGGAGAGAAGTGCAGGTTGGGGAGGTAGCATCTCTTTATCTTCCTCCTCTATTTTGCGTGTATCGTCTCCATGATGGTCTTGATCAACAACCATGTCAGTAATTGGCTGCTCACTGGTGCCAG
>OFER01000030.1_pt1 | contig 12701 bp, 8 predicted proteins | sample 1521091 | NCBI WGS metagenome assembly OFER01 (sample SAMN04272335, study PRJEB24112) | coral metagenome | biome: Coral reef; feature: Shallow seawater; material: Coral tissue | host: Coral | place: China: South China Sea | collected 2014
CATTTACAAGATGCTACATCCGATCCATAGGGTAAGAATTCCTTATTCTAAATTTCATCTCCAGAAACGTGTCGCAATATTGACAAAAGTAGCTTTAAGGTGATTCCTCAGTATTGCTTTGCGCATCCCTACTGCGCACGATTTTTGCGTCATCAGTGCGAGCAAAAAAGCACGTGCACGTACGTTCTTCCTTTTTTACCTTCAGCTGTCTAATGCTCACGTCTCCGCGTGTAGTTGGACCGGTACGAGGTTCAAGGCAAGTTAGCACAACACTCCTAAGGTTTATTGAAGTTGAATAAGGCTAACAGTAGACAACTTAGCTTCGACGAACATGTGTTCTACTCAGACTGGTTTTGTCCGGTTTTCGAGACTAAATGGTATGTCATATAATTGTCACTAAGTGTCCTACTACAGGCGTGGTGGTGGGGGAGGGGTGGGGGGTGTAAACGGGTTGGTAATATGTGAGTTGAATATCGTAAGAAATAACTGTTACATTTCAACGTCTCAAAGAACTCAGTGGGAGCTTTGAGATATCGGAAATCATTTCCGGTCGCTAACTTTGCTTGGTAATCGTGAAATAAAGTAGGAGAAAACTTTCCGAACTAAGAGTAAAACCAGTGAAAGTACAACGGCCGCGAACAGCAGTAAAAAAGACTGAATAAAAAGAATGAATGAATGAATTACAGTCGAAGCTCTCCTTGTGACCACTCTTGTAAGCCACCAGCTCTAGCTACGACCACCTTTGCGAAACCCCATTTGAACTGTGACATAAACTTTGTAATGAAAAGCTCTCGTTAGGGACCGATCCCGTAAGCGACCGCGACCACTTTTGGGATTACCAACTGGACTTTTCCTTTGTTTTTAAGTTCTTGTAAGCGACCACTCAGAGTCTTTTACATATAAATCAATGCTTTAATGAAATTGCACACTGCGCTAATGGTTATTTTGATCTAAAAAATTGAACGCAAAGTTTTGCGATGTCTATATCAGATATAAAGACACTCGTTAAACAATTATTTCTTTTGTTTTGTCTTTATGAATTACTAATGAGTTTCTGAAGGTCTCGTAAGTTTTAATTACCATGGGGTTGCTTACGAGAGCATATTCTTGTAAGCGACCAGCTGTAGCTACGACCAGTTTTTCGAATTCCCGAGGTGGTCGCTTACGAGAGCTTTGACTGATCTAGCAATATCAACATGATTGTTAAAAAACTTCCAACTACTGTACATGTACATGTACCTGAGATATGATATGTCCATCCTGTAAAAGTTAGTCATGTTGTATCAGTTGGCCATGAGTATAGTGACAACATTTTGTTATCAGGTTATGATGTTCATAAATAATTTATTAATTTGTTTTGCTTTTTCATTTGTATGAAGATCCACAGGTCTACGGGATGACCTCACATTTCTTCTTGAGGAAGACCTCAGCAGCATTAACCTGTGTTCTCTTCATTGTGAGATGAGAAATTGTGAGCAGCTACTGGGTTCCTTGGGCTTATTTGCACATCGTGTTGGCTCTCTTGATGAGCTGAACGAAGCCTTGTCTGACCATGGGCCTGAAAGTTGTAAAGGATTTCCTCGTGTAACTGTAAAAGAGAAACCTGGCCAGCAAACTGCAGTTGAAAGAAACAACATAAAAGTGGCATCTTTTTCAGGTTTGTTTAATGTTTGATAAAAAAAATAATGACAATAATTGCTAGTTATCACATGCTAACTATTGAATTGTTGTGCCTGCTTGCACTTAAGATCCAAGTCAAGTATTTTTACAACAACAAACATTAAGTGGGTGCTCTGGTTGGTCAGAATCTTATTTACTATTTGATCATAGGTGAACACTGACGAAAACTAGGGTGTGCTCAAAGCACTATGTCCCTTTAACATTTACCTCACTATGGGTTGGCCCAATTAGACAAACAAAATATTTCCAAAACCTTTGAAATTTTATTTCGTCAACAGCCAACGGAAAAGAGAAAATTGAGGTGACTACACACATGTATCTCTCGAGACTTGTTGACTCAGGCTTGAACTTGATTTGTGCTATGAGTAAACTCTGTAGATACCCTCGCACAAGGATCAATAACTCAATAGTGCACGCCAATCTGTTTAGCATTTGATAACTGTTGGAAACGCGAGAAACAGTTCCATGGTGGAAATAAACATTTTTGTCTGGTCACTGTCCAATATTTTTCCTGTTACTGTTCCTGTAAGTTCTTAATGGTTCAGTGACTGAAGACTGTGTTATCCTATGCAGGGTCCTTTGAAAGGGAGGTTCTGAAGAATTTTGATAGCATTGTAGAGAGATCCCTCCCCATAAACAAAGTCCTAAACTACTACAAGCAGTGCTCTGGCTCAGGAAAACAAGTAATCTTGGACTATGTGACATTTTTTGAAGAGAGAAAAATGGTTAGTTGAAAAGTATTGTTGTTTTTTATTTAGGGCCATGTCATCTGAGTAACTTTTTTTTTACTTCTGCCAATTTAATTTCAGTCCAATTTTACCTATAAACTGTAGTTTTAATGATAAATCTCACCTAACATGTAGTCTTTGTCATCACCACCAAAGTCTTGTGTTTTTTTATATAAAAAATTTCAATTTGGAACACATTGAATTAACATTTTACACAAATGATCTTGTTCTTCAGAAATTTATTTGACAGGGGGTTTAAAGTACTATTTAGTCTTCTTTTTTTCATGATTTAACATGGATGTTTTTTTTAAATCAATGAATGAAGAAGTTTAACTTTACCTTTGAAAACATGAAAAGTAGGGCTGGGCAATAAGATTCAATTCATGGAGACTTCTGGCTTGTTTTGTCAATAAATGTACTAAACAAGAATGAATTATTTTGCAGTATGTCACTGAAATCCTGGAATGTGGCAAGTTCTCAAGGGATTATGGGGTTAGACAGGAAACAGTCAAGATTGAAGCAGGGAGTGGTATGGATGAAGTTTAATAATTCCCCTATTAAAGTTGTTAAATGATATCCTTAAAAAGTGACCGAGGATTCCAATTCAATACTGCAGTTTCACAATTTAATGCTCAAAAATTATCTTTTAGGATTTAGTTTTTTATTTGACCATGAGCATTTTATTTAAGTCAGCCATTTAAATAATTGTATGGTATACGAGAAAGATTTTTTTCTCACCTGTGACACATTTAGCTGATTACACAGGTACAAACGGGATTTACGGTGCTGCATTTCACAAAAAAAAAATAATTTAAGAAACTGGAAATAGGAAGTTTGCCTTGAGTCTTGTTCGGGCCAAAAAGGCATCTTGTTGAATCCTTGAATGCTTGAGGTGATGTTATACACAGCTTTCCATTTGCATTTTCAGATTTTGAAAAATTCCTGACCAGACGCAAAAATGAATGGGAAACAATGCTAAAGGAGGTTGAGGACAGGTTCCTTGAATTGAGCACTGCAGATAGCCTTGCAGATGTTCCTAGTGAGCCGAAGCGGAAACGCAGGAAGAAAAGCTCAGTTCATCCACAAGTGTCTGTAAAGCAAGACCCCTTTGCAAGCTATGCAGCTGAACTCCAAGTTATGTTTTTCAAACGGGTACAAAAGATTTCACTTGTTTTTGTTGAAAATTATGGAATAGTTATTAAAAAGGTGAATGGTCACCTAAAATGTAACTTGATTACACTGATGAACTGAAATGTGAGTGTCAGTAAAGCATGACTCGTGTATTTAATTAGACAATATTAGTCTTAACCAGGAGCACTGATATACAATGTGTCATTTGACACATGGCTGAGAGTGGGCCAGTTACACACCAACAGATAAGATAATCAGCTTTAGTATATACCAAACCATTGGATATTGCTTTTCATGCACTCTGATTCAGACAGGATATTCAAACTCAGGAGAGTGTTTGCTATTCACCACCTGGTAAATTGTGGCCTTCACATCCAAGTTTATCCTCATTTCTAACAAAAAAAGGAACTCTTGGTGTTGGTTATCCACTGATTTGGTGCATACTGATATAAAATTTATATTCACCTGAGTGTCAGTGCTGTTTCGTGGCTGGTCAGATATTCATCACCATTCATCTCTGCTATTAATTGTTTTGTGTACAAACATCATGAAGAAACATTTCAAAAGCTAGAACTTTATTTATGTTTCTATTGCTCTAAGGTCTGCTGTGACTGGAGAGATATTGCCTTAACTATACGTGATAGGGTATTCGAGGAAGGCGAAGAGCAGCTTATTGATATGCATGATGTGAAGGTAACTGATTTCCTGACTTTTTGGCTCAGTTTCACTCTGCTGAAGTTCTATTTCTGTTCAACATCATTACTACATGTAGTTCTTCTTACAGAATTTCACACATTGGAACTTTCATTCTGAAAAATTCATGTCTGCAGCTTACGTGTATGGTTTTTGTTTGAACTTTCAGTGTAAAGAGTGGGGCTTTCTTTTGAAGAAACTATTTGGTGTCCACCTTGGAACAGGTGATTATGGACACCTGGTAATTGACCACAGTGCCATGCTGCTGCGCCAGTTCCGTTCCCTTTACAAGTACTCTGGGCAAGGCTTTGAAGCATCGCATAAGCTGCATCGCAATCTATACTCGAAAGCAACAAACCATGATGCATCAGCACCAGGGCAGTCATGTAAGTTCAGTCTTAAAATTAAGAGTCAATTTCAGTATTTTATTGTATGATGTCTGCATATTCTTCATTCCCTAATGGCTTAGTGTTATACTCAAGCCAGAAACTAAAAACTGGGTGTTCTCAATAAATAATTCCTAATTCTAACATAAAATAAAATAATGTAGTTTTGTTATTGTTTGAATTACCACAAAGAGTGGACAAGTGTTTAATTATCCAAAACATTTATTGGTGAGCAATAATTCATCTACTGGTAATCAAAATTGCGAACAATCTATATAATATATAGGTACAGGGGTACAGGCCAGATGGAGTTAACGTGGTTGTCCCCCTACAGACTTAGCCCTAGATGGGCTACACTAAACTCTGCGTATTTGTTACTTTACAGTGGATCAAATTCTAACCCACTGGTTTTCAACAATGCTGTTGTCATTGCGGTATTCTTTTCGTGAAGCCAAGAACTCCATTGTGTTTGGTGAGTATAATACCTGAGATCATGGTGATGACAAACTTATCCCTGTAATTCTTTAACATGTCAAAACACAGCCCGTAATATTTTAATCTTGTTTGCAGCCATTCGGGGTGGAGTCATGCAATGCTCCCCTCCCCACACTTGTTTAGCAGGATGCTGGATATGATGAGTGTAAATATTATAAACAGAAATAGTAATTATTATTGACTTAACTTCTGCTTCCAATTGTGCTTTGAAAACTACAAACATACCTCCCATAAGCAGACACTGTAAGTGTCCGCTTAAGAGGTGTTTGCCTGCAGGAGGCATTTGTTAACAGAGATTCGACAGTATTTCAGAAACATTTTATTCATGTTAATTATTCATTCATGTTAAATTTTAGGACGGAAAAAGTTCAGTTTTCGTGGTTGTGGATGGAAAGCCATTGACTCAAGAAAATGGTCAAAAGAGCACCGAGATTGGATACTGACAATTGACAACTTGTTCAATCAAATTTTTGGTGGTGACTTTTTGGTATATGTGTATGATAAAAACAAGGGCACAAGCGTTGACGAGAATATTGTGACCGGCCTTTTGGAATATGACCATGATAGCTGGGAGGCCGAATACTTGAATGAACTAAGTGACTTTTCTGATAAAGTAACAGAATCAAATGCTCCTATGCAGAATTGTGGTCCAAAACAGCTGGACTTCGCTGATGCAAAAACTGCCCCTGCACCAAGTAGTACCAACTCAGATTCTTCTGAAGATAAAGATGAAGCTGGTCAAACAAACAGCTTTAACAAAAGGCAGGGCAACACAGCCTTGTACTCAGTTGTCTTCCGCTCTATCCACAGTTTCAACAAGAGCTGAACTAGCTGCTTTGGACATGTTAATACCTCCAGTATCCTCTATCTCTAGCTTACCTACCTCTTTGCATGCTCAGATAGCATACAGTCATCTGTCCTTTATAGATCCATTCTCTCTGGTGCAACGTCCATGTGAAGCAGTTGTCACAGCAGCAGAGAAACTTCTGAGTGAAGAGAGAAGAAAAGGACACCATCCATCTGGCGTTGTGATTAAAGGATTTGGCCAATTCACAGAAGACGGTCTAAGGACTCTTCAAAAATTTTGCGAAATTCCAGACACGAAACGTAAGATAGCTGCAGAAGCTAGATGGCTTTCAGGACTCAATTGTACGTCAAGAGAGCTAACAGTTCTTCAATCAGTCCTCTGGAATCGACCAACAACAAGCTCAGTTCTGAGATTTGGACCCAAATCTATTGATGTCATTTCTTTTTGTGATCTCGCTGAAGAAAGGTACATTGACAGCTTTGTCATTGACGTGTGTATTGGCAAGTACATTGAGGAAAGCAACACACAGGGAAGACAGGACACATTGCACTTGCCAACAGAATTTTTTCAGTGGATGCAAGTTAATGACAAAGCTTTCAAGCTGGCACAGTTGAAAGCAAGAGCTTCGCGCATTGTTACATTTAACAGCGTGCAGCAAATACTTGTACCAGTCTTTATGGTGAACCACTGGGGACTTGTCTATGTCAACCTTGCTAGTCAGCTTTTATATTTTGATGATGGGCTGACTTCTCAGGTGCCATCAACTGCTCTGCCATGTGTCAAAGAAGCACTGACTCTCCTTCTTGAACTATACCCTCTTCACCCATCTCTCCAAGCAGAATTTTGGCACTCTACTGAAAATTTCAAGCGGTTTGGAATGCCATCCCAAGTGCCCATTGATAACAAGATGATTGGAGTAGGTAGCTGTGGAATAGGGGTTATCATGGCTGCCAGAGACTTCATCAGAAATGGCCCTGCAACTATCAATAATATCAAGTGGAGATATTGCAACATGGATAAGCACAGGAAAGAGCTCATGCTGCAGATCCTCAGATGGGGTGGACATCATATATAGAAAGGCTCCAGAGTTGCTGTTTGGAACTCCATTCTGCCCATAACATTGTCTTGTGCTCTCAGATTCCTTGAGTCAATCTTACAGTTAATTTGCCATTGCATTGACCAAGCTGTCTCATTAACCGAGCCTATACTCTCAGGGGTAGAAGATACCCGAGGGTTACACTTAATTTCCATCACATTAACTGAGTCTGTACTCTCTGGGGTAGCAGATACCCGAGGGTCACACTTAATTTACCATCGCATTAGCTAAGCCTGTACTCTCTGGGGTAGCAGATACCCGAGGGTTACACTTAATTTCCCATCGCATTAACTGAGTCTTTACTCTCTGGGGTAGCAGATACCCGAGGGTTACACTTAATTTCTTGTCGCTTTAACCAAGCATGTACACTATACTCTCAGGGGTAGCACATACCCGAGGGTTACACTTAATTTCCCCTTACATTAACCCAGCCTGTATTCTCAAGGGGTACTGAAAAATGTTTCCCCTCTGGCAGGATGGTCAACTTGATATGGTGGAGAGACTTGAGTGTATGTGACCTATGGTGATATTGAATAATTTCCCAGAAGAAACATCTTAACCGGGAAGGTCAAAGGAGAGAGACCAGACAAAGCGCAGTCTCCTTTTTGGTACAAGACTACTGACTGTAGGAGATAACTTGCCATCTCATTGACCAAGCCTGTGTTCCTTTGGTAGCAGGCACATGTACCTGAGGGTTGCGATTAATTTTGTTATCACATTGAGCAAACCTGTGCTCCTTGGATAAATGATACCTGAGGATTTCAATTAATTTGACATTGAATTAATTTATAAATCTTGTGATCTCATATTGCAGCCGAATTTCAAATTGGACTTGGGTAAGTAACTAAAGCATTCATGTCTTCACCAATCGTAAGGACTGCAGCAACTAGTGAAGTGTTTTCTTTGCAATTTGAGTCTGGATAAGATAACCAGCACGGGTAAACCTAATGCAAGCTAATTAAATCAGCATAGTAAGGAAACAACATAAACCTTAATTGACCACTCCCCATGAGGATCATCTCAGGGAAAGAAATATAATTTAAATGTACTGGTACATGGGGGCAGTTGTTTAAATAAGTGACTGTGCACCATAACTGCCTTCCAATGAAACTGACTGGAACACTTGGTAGTCACTTGTCACATGTGAACATATTTTTAGGCAATTTTTGAAATCCTTTCTCAAGCATTTTTATTTCTTTTCTTTTTTAAAAAACATGTTTCACTATTAAAAATAATTTTGTCTTACTGGATAAAAGCCACTCTAAGCATAACAATTATGCCACCAGAAATGTGTTGTAACATTAAATTATATCAAATTTGTGGCAAAGTATCTTTAAACTTGATTTTGTTGAAGTTACAGTAAAATGTATTATTAAGCATCTCTTGAGTTTAAGTGTATCAATATCAACAATTTCACAATAAACAATACAATTTTCTTTTTACTCCAGACCAGTATTTACTCAGTGAGTCAATACTTATCAATACAACTCGCAGGACACCTGTGATATTGGCACTGCAATAGGAATAGGTAACACAACAGTTGGGACTTAACTGATATCAATATTTACAACAATATAGTTTGAACTGTTGGCTGGTCAATTGCTATTGATTGTCATCAAAACTGATTCTAGTCCTTTAAACGATAAACCTAACCTTTGTATGTTTTCGAAAAACAGCAAATTAAAGTAAAACAATTTTTATATGCTAGAGTTTGACAGTAATATATGACAGAAAAAAAAAATTATGCTATATACCGGAAGTCAATTTGTGCTAGTCATTTACGTTTTAAAGATGCTGATGAATACTAAGGAGGCTCCATTTTTTTTTGGAATATGAATGAAGTGGGTAAAGCAACTGGAGTTGGAAATTGAATTAATGTGAGATATTAGAAGCTTATTTCAAAGATTGCACTTCACTTAAGACTGAAACTGTGTTGAGTCACGCACAGATTCCAATCATTGGCTGATATCAGTTCTCCCAAAAACAGTAATAATGCAGAGTATTGTACTGATTGCAATTCGGTGTTAAATATTGGCTAATCTTTTTTTTGCACTGAGTGGATTTTGGGTGTCCATATTCATTTCTATTGAGTCTACTTGTCTTGCAAACAGGGTTGATACACAAAAAGGTGTTTGTAATTTTTTGCTCATTTTTACAGTTGCACTCGGCTAACGTATAAACGAATGCACAGTTTTCCTAGCACAACAGTATTGTAGAGATTGGGCCACCAAATCAGATCTAACTCGCGGGTAGCTCTACCTTCCCCGTGCCCGACCACTAAATTGCTTCTACAGGTAATTCTGCCTTTGCATGTTTTTCCCTGGGCTCTGTTTTTTGCTGCAGCAAGGGCCTCTCTGGGATCCATATCACTTGGGTGGTCAGTAACTTGTGTGTCTCCATTCCATTGCACCTGTTCTTGAAGAGTGACAATGTTTTGTTTTTCCAGGGCAACTTTAAGTTTATTCAAGTCGAAAAGGCGGTATGTCACCTTTCTCGCTGAGGAGCACAAAATAGGTGCTCGCCAGTGATGCTGGTTTCTGATAGCGTTAGGCTGTGGGTCGTCCAGATTTCTGAGCAGCTGCTGGAAAAACTTGGACGGAACCATATTGAACTCTAAAGTCTGCCAATTTCCTGTAAAAGGACATGGCCCATTTTATATTTGATGTTTTGCACAAACGAAAATACAATGGGATTCTTAAATTACGGGTCCTGTATTCTTCATGAAAGGAAACATTTAAATTTAAAGGACCGAACGGGAGGTGGGAGGCTGTACTGAAAAGTATGATAAATGACGTACCGTTAATACGACTCCCTCAAAAAAAACAATGCGTGGGCGACTGGAATTTTTGTCCGGTGTCAGCGAAATTTTACTATGCAATTTATTGACTGTAACATTTTTTATAATTGATTGAAGGAAAAAAAAATTAATGGGCTGCACTTTTCCATCAGAACAAACACACGATTTGTTTTTTAGCCATTCATTACTGAAGACCAGTCCTCGCGCGCGCGTGCGTTTAAATTGCGCTCGCGTGTTGCCTCCGGTCCACTAATATTTATTTTTTAAAGCACTTGCGCGCGTGTTTGTTATTAACCTCGGTTTTACTTTGGTACTGGAAAAGGATAGATCGTACTCGGCTTGTCTGTTGATAGAGTTAACTTACTTTTATGCCTTTGGTGATGAACTCCATTTATGCGTTCGGTGACACCAGCTAACCATGCTTTGTATTCATCCTGTACCGCGGGAGATCTTATGGTTTGCGGAGCTGTCAGCTGAACTTCTTCCTCGTTCTGTAAAAACACTGCCCGTTTTGGATGTTGTTTGTGAACATGGTGTTGCTCAAAGTGCTTTAAAAGTGCATGGAAGGTTCTTAACTTTTTAAAACACTCGTCACAGCGAAGGTACACGTATGTATCAGCCATGCTAAAAGTGATCCGATGGTCAATGGTGTTGAATGGCGAGCGCTTGCTGTGTCTCTATTGTTATTCTAACCAATAAAATAAGAATTTTTCTTCGCTCGGCTTAGAAACAATGGACCCTTGTTATGTTTGTAATGTGTCACGTAGTAGTCAGTTCACCGTCATTTTTCATCACCTCGACTCGTGATGGAATCGGGGAGAAAACGCAAATTAAGAGAGAAAGAATTTACCAAAGAGCAACTTGCACACTTCAAGAAGCTTCGGAAAGAGCAAAACAAGAGGAGAAGGAAAAGAAAGAAATGTCCAGCAGAAGAACCGGCAGAAAAACCGGCAGAAGAATTAAAGGTGGAAGAAATGACGATAGCACCTCCCAGTCCAACAGCAAAAGCACGTCACAGCAATGAGGAGAAAAGAAAACCAGAGGAGGCGGGAGGAAAGAAAATGGATCGTGCATCGCTAAAGCGGAGTGAAAAGAATGGAGAGGAATCACATCGCAGTCCAACAGCAAATGCACGCCACAGCGACGAGAAGAAAAGAAAGCCAGAGGAGGCGGGAGGAAAGAAAATGGATCGTGCGTCGCTAAAGCGGAGTGAAAGGAATAGAGAAGAATCACATCCCAGTCGACCAGCAAATGCACGCCACAGCGACGAGAAGAAAAGAAAACTAGAGGAAGCGGGAAAAAAATTGCCCAGAGGAAAGCAATTGGTACGCGCATCGCTACAGCGAAATAAAAAGAATGGAGAAGGTGCAGTCACACAAAAGGCTTCGAGACCGAAAGTGCATTCGTCCGCGAAACCTAAAGAGAGCGACAACATAAAATTGCGTGAGATCAGTGCAGCCAACCTGACGCGTAACGCGGCGGCAAAGTCCATCGGGAGTGGAACTTTTGGTACTTGCTACCCGGGCAAATATCGGGGAATTGATGTCGTGATAAAACAATATAAAGAAAGAAGTTGTCAAGGCGAACGCTTGTCATTCCTACAAAGGGAGGCAAAACATGAGGCCAATGTGTTACTACAGTTAGGAGATCATCCAGGTATTCCTCTTTTATTCGGTGTATGTTTGAAAGAAAAGCCAGTGAGCATTGTTATGAAATTCCATGGAGACGGGAAAGATAGCCTAACAGTTTACAAAGCGGCTAAGAACAGCCTCGTTAGTGGAAAGAAGGAATGGAACACTATTCTTTGTGAGACCGCCGATGCCTTGGATCACGTACATCGTTGCGGGTTTGCCCACAATGATCTGAAATCGAACAATGTTGTTCTAGAAAAACGCGAAGATGAGCGGCTACACCCAGTTATAATCGATTTCGGTAAAAGTGTGTTGCTAATTAAAGCAAAGAATCCTCCCGCTAAACCGATGCATGTAAGGGACCAGTACAAGGACAGTTACATTGCACCAGAACTTGTTGATGGTACCGGAAAACCTTCCGCTAAGAGTGATATCTATGCGCTGTCTTTCCTGATCAAATCTGTGTATAGACTTTTGCGTTTTCGAAACGTTGTTGCTGTGAAGAACGCTTTAGTAACATCGCCCGAGGAAAGACCGACGATCAAAGAATTAAAAGCGGCTTTAAGTGTAGACGATTAGAGAAGTGCAAACTTTTCCCCAATTTATGACAATGAGGCTCTAACATTTCGTTTTGTTTCAATGTGATTTCAAAATCGCTTTTGATTATTGCTTCCAAGCTTAAGGAAAGTGTCGTCATTGTACTTTTACCGGAAGCCTTTTTATAGTCCAGCTTACTGTAGCAATCAAAAGTGATAGCGCGCACAATAAATGTGCAATGTATCGTGTCATCTCGTTTTAGCTTAAGTTTCTAGTGTTTAATGCTGTAGAAAGGGTAATAATGGTAAATGAAATAATTTTAATAAATTGTTTTGGACATCGTCACTACGTCGTAATCATTTGATTTCCAGTTAAGCCTGTAAAATTAGTATGCCTAAGTTGCAATGTTGTTCGCGCTCTCGGTTCTGTTTATGTTGGCGCTAGTTTTTGTCTTCGCGCGGAAAAAAAAAACAGACAAATTATTTCGCGCTCTCGGTTCTGTTTATGTTCGCGCTAGTTTTTGTCTTCGCGTGAAAAAAATATCGGCGAATCCATTGTCACTACGTCGTAATCATTTGATTTCTAGTTAAGCCTTTAAAATTAGTAAGCTTAAGTTGCAATGTTGTTTATGTTCGCGCTAGTTTTTGTCTTCGCGCGAAAAAAAAAATTATTTCGCGCTCTCGGTTCTGTTTATGTTCGCGCTAGTTTTTGTCTTCGCG
>OFER01000031.1_pt1 | contig 12449 bp, 4 predicted proteins | sample 1521091 | NCBI WGS metagenome assembly OFER01 (sample SAMN04272335, study PRJEB24112) | coral metagenome | biome: Coral reef; feature: Shallow seawater; material: Coral tissue | host: Coral | place: China: South China Sea | collected 2014
ATCCCATCTTATACAGATAAGACCATTAATCATAAAAATCAGAATTTCCTCAATTGTATACCATTAATTCACTTGCCAAGTTGTTATCAGACATGACAACGACATTCAACCTTGGTTTCAATCACCAACAACTTACACCTCCATTGTGAGTCTTTTAATGCAAAGCTTTCCTTTCTTTCATAACTTGGCTATTATTTCTTTTCTTGGAAATTGTAATTTTTATGACTAATTGGTAATAAGGCTTTGTTATGTCCACTTTGGTCTCTAGTCATCCTAGTGATAAACAAATCAGACTCCTGCCATGCGGTTGTCCGATTTTGTTATCACTCGCACGCTTACAGCCAGAACAAGACTCCACTCGAGTCCTATAACCACTACTAACAACTACAAGAATGGTACTTATATCTTAGAATATACCAGCCCAGCAACAGTTAATTGGCTGTGATAAATCACATTCCAGATGTTAAGATATTGATAAATCCATTATTCCTATCACTTGTCTGCTTGCAAATTCATTTTATTACATTTATTACATCTTGATAATTTCAAAATCCAAATTCTAAGATTCTCAACTTAAAGCATTTCAAAGCTATTACTTTTCTTTCTTTGAGAGATTAGAAACATTACCCTGGTCCCAGAGGTTATCCTTGATTTTTCCCTATATGAGTGAGCTGTGACAGAGCCGCAAAGCACTTCACGCAAAGAAGAAAAATCAAGGAAAACCTTTGGGCCCAGAGTAAGGAAACATTACCCACCATGCAAAATTTTGCATTGTCAATACTTTTAAATTTATTGCTGTGGAGCGAGCGTAGCGAGCGTAGCAGCAGTTCATAATCTAAATATAAAAGAAAGGTACGAAAATTTGAGATTTTGCCGTGGTTTTTAGCCTCGCTTTCAGCGGACCATAATGCTTTGCTCTGTGGTACAGCCTCGTTTTCAGCGGACCATAATGCTCTGCGCTGTGAAGAGCCTCGCTTTCAGCGGACCAGAATGCACTGCGCATTGCCTCAATAGAAAACAATTGTTCTCGCTATTAAACACATCAGAACTTCTGCACCGCAGCTTGCTGTTCGAACACCTCAGATCTTCCACACCGCATCTTGCTTCGAGTTTCATCGCCAGTTCAGGTGAGTGCCAGTTCATGAGAATGATTTCATTGCAATGTTAAGTAGATATACTGCCCATTGCCTCAATACAACAACAACTGTTCTCCTTCAGATCTCGTACACCGCACCTTGCTGTTCGAACACATCAGATCTTCTACACCGCATCTTGCTTCGAGTTTCGACACCAGTTCAGGTGAGTGCCAGTTCATGATAATGATTTCATCGCAATGTTAAGTAGATATATGTCGTCAGTAGGTTGATATCAAGTTCGCCTTGAATAAGATACACTGTTAGGTAGATATTTGTCCATGAATAGGTTGATCATGTCGAGTTCGCCGCAAATAAGCTTAAGTTACCCTTAGCTTTTCGATAGTCCTGTGGTCTGCCTTTTCGGATCTTTCGGCGGACGGGCATGAAAGAAAATGCAATATTCTATTTTCGTACAGGCGGTGATGCATTCTCACAAAATATTGAAAGTAGTTTATGTATTTTTCCTGATAGCTTTGTCGTATTAGCTGCCATGTGCTTCTTGCCGAATTTCGCACCAGTTACACTGTGAGCTTTTTGATAGTGCTATCCTCTGCCTTTTCGGATCTTTCGGCGGACGGGCATGAAAGAAGATGCAGTAATATTCTATCTTGGTACAGGCTGTGACACATTGTCACAAAAAATTGAACTTAGTTTATGTATTTTTTTCTGATAGCTTTGTCGTATACTCCTGTAGCTGCCATGTGCTTCTTGCGGAATTTCGCACCTCGGCGAATTTGACAGGCTTTTTTGTGTTCGGACTTATGCAAGAATTCGCACAGCTACATTCGAAATTTTTTAACAAGCCGTTACATAATCGCACAAAATCAGTTAATTTTGATCATGAAATCTTCTTGTTGCATTATTTCTTGCAGAAATTAAACGCTGCAGTTGTTATTTTGGTGTGTTGGACACGCCTCAGTTTGTTTCTGGTGTGCTTCTGCATACCTTCTTTTCCGGTGTGCTTCGGCACGCCTTCATTTTTTGGCATGTTCACATGCCTCATGTATGCAATATATTCAACAAATTTTGCTTTATTTACAAAGTTCCGTGGTTGCAAAGCCCTGTTTTAAAAAATACAATTGTTTTTTTTTGCAGACTTCCATTGACTGATATAGTGTAAGAGGTATGTGAATGAAACTATTTTTAACAATGGGCAATTCTTTGTTGCAATATAGATTAGTTATCGGAATGCATGTTTCGTACTTGAAAAGGAGAGAATATAATGAGAGTTCCAGAGGAAGATTTTGGAACTGTTTAGTTCTGTTGTTCTACCTGGAAGCAATCTATCTACCTGTTTTGAAAACTCTTGTGTATCGGTATGAGTTAATGCAATTCAATCGATTGTGGGTCACGCAAGTGTATCTATATCGATTTTATCTTCCCGAATTGATTCGCCTTTCAAATGATGTTGAAACTAACCCAGGCCCTACCTCTGATTTCAACAAAATTGGACCAATGCCTTCCAGTTTGTTTACTTTTAGTCCCTTGAGTGAAACATCACAATCTTTTTTGTGTTCAAAAATTAAACTTCCCTTGGTTGTTAAGCATTGTAAAAAATCTGTTAAGGAACTTGGAAAACCAACACAAATGTTTCGTATAGCAGATGATGGAAATTGTTTATTTCGAGCACTTTCTTATGCTATAACTGGTAGACAGAGATATCATGCTAACATAAGAGAGAAAATTGTAGATCATATGAAACACATTGACAGGTTTTTAACGCCTTACATCAAAACATCATTGAACTGTTATTTGTACACAACTGGTATGGCACAAAGTGGTGTTGGAGGAACTGATATTGAAATATTGGTTGCATCGTCTTTGCTATCCACTGATATATTAGTTTACACTAAATGTGGCCACACTTTCAAGTGGGTGAAGTTTTCAAGAAGTAAACTTGATGGCCAAAAAACAGAAAATAGTTCATCAATATATTTGAGTCGCTCAACCTATAATCACTACGATGTGGTGATTGATGTTTCTGTAAATGAAGCAAATCAGCATTTTTACAGTGAGTTTTCTTCAGATACAAAATGTTTTTCTCAGGACAATTCATCTTTAAGAAAACCACAAAAAACATGTACATACAGTTCCACATCAGAAAAAAACTCTGCATTTGATGAATACTGTAGAAAAAAGCCTAAACTTATGAATAATGAGACAGATGTTCCTATAAACAATATAAACCACCAGTTTTGCAATGGGTCACCTTCACATGAAAATTGCAAATTTCCCCCACAAGTAACAGATAAAAATGAAAACCAGTCACTTAACGCAAGTTGCAGTATGCAAAATCAAACTGTAAGAACCTGTTTGAAGAAAAACCCACCGAAATGCAACTTCAAGTTAGATAACCAGTCTGAAGTTTCTAAAAACTGTAGAAAAAAACCCATGCTGGTGAAGCAGACTAATAACAAATCATCGCATAGCAGTACACTAACAGGTCAGCCACAGGCAGACATAACAATGACTTGTGAAAAACCAAAAACATGGGTGAATGATCTCAATTTTTGGCCTCTAAATGAAAAATCACAGCTGTTCTGGTGTTCAAGTATGAAGCTTCCAATAATCACAAAGCATATTGAACAGCCTTTAAAGTCACTTGGACATCCATCTAAAGTGTTTCGTATATTAGGTGATGGCAATTGTTTATTTAGAGCACTTTCGTATGTCATAACAGGTAGACAAGTATACCATGCTGAAGTAAGAAATAAAATCATAAATCACATGAGGAGCATTGAAACTTCTTTGGTGCCACATATGAACACATCTTTGAATTGCTATTTGCATAAAACTGGTATGGCACAAAGTGGTGTTTGGGGAACTGATATTGAGATCTTGAGTGCATCATCTTTGTTATCCACTGACATATTTGTCTACACCAAATTTGGAGACACTTATAAATGGCAAAAGTTTTCAAGAACAATGCTTGATGGCCACAAGCCTGAAAATAGCTGTCCAATATATTTGAATCACACAAATAGTATTCACTATGATGTGGTGATTGATGTTTTTGCAAACCAAACAGACCAGCAGCTTTTAACTGCATCCTGTTCAGGGCAAGACTGCACTATTCAACCAAAAGGTCAATTTCTAAATGAACACCAGTCACTTGGAGTACATTGCAACAAGGAAAAACAAACTATCAACTCATCTTCAAAAAAACCCATAAAGAAATGTAGATCTGAATCAGAAAAAGACTCTGTAGTCAATGAAATGTGTAGAAAGAAACCTAAACTTGTATATGATCAAAGTCATATATCTGTAAACAGTATGAATCAGCAGTTTTACAGTGGGTCACCTTCAGACCAGAACTTCAATTTTCCCTCAAGTGCAACATTTAAAAGTGAACCTCATTCATTCAGTACAAATTGCAATAGGAAAAATCAATCTGCACAAACATGTTCAATGAAAAACTTTCAGAAATGCAACTTGAAATCAGATAACCAGTCTACAGATTCTGAAAAGTTCACAAAGAAACCCATGTTTGTTAAAGATCGAACAAATGATAGAGTTTCCCATTGTAGTACAGTATCAAGTCAGCCACAAGCAGAGAAAACAGTGAATTGTGAAAAAACAAAAACCTGGGTGGATAATTTTCATTTTTGGCCTCTTGATGAAAAATCACAGCTGTTCTGGTGTTCAGTCGTGAAGCTTCCCATAATCACAGAGCATACTGAACAGCCTATAAAGCCACTAGGACAACCATCTAAAGTGATTCGTATATTAGGTGATGGCAATTGTTTATTTAGAGCACTTTCTTATGCCATAACAGGTCAACAATTATATCATGCTCAAATAAGGCGTGAAATCATAAATCACATGAAAAACATTGAGAAGTTTTTAGTGCCACATATGAACACATCCTTGAATTGCTATTTAGACAAAACTGGTATGGCACAAAGTGGTGTATGGGGAACTGATATTGAGATCTTGAGTGCATCATCTTTATTATCCACGGACATATTTGTCTACACCAAATTTGGAAACAATTACAAGTGGCAAAAGTTTTCAAGAACAATGCTTGATGGCAAAAAACCTGAAAATAGCTGCCCTATATATTTGAATCACACAAATAGAATTCATTATGATGTAGTAATTGATGTTTTTGTAAATCAAACAAATCAAAAATTCTTCTTTGAGTCTGTAACAGGTGAAAACAAAAATCATCCCAAAAAGACAAATGAAATTAGTGGGAGTTTACCACAAACACATTTACAAACAAAACAAATATATCAGACAAGCTCTTCACTGAAAAGACACACTAAAAAGAGCCCTTCAAATTCCCAAAGAAAGCAAGCTAAAAAAACATCACAGATGAATTTTAGTGAACGAAAAAAACGTTTGAATAAACAGACTCCTAACAAACAAAAAGTACAACACAGTCAAAGGACAACTAGCCAGCAAGGAGAGTTACCAACCAAAAACAAAAATCTTGATAAATCTGCAGTGAAAAATATGATGAAATTCCACAAATCTGTGCATTATACTATTCTCCAGTGTAAAACTTGTTATCAAGCTTGGCCACAGAAAACCAGAAAACAACTTTCCAAGTATGTGTGTCTTGCCTGTTCACGTGACAAACAGAACCCTAAAAGATTTTCAAAAGAAAATAATATGATACCATCTTCAGTTCCAAAAGAATTACAACAACTCACACAAATAGAGGAAATGTTGATAGCTAGAGCACTTCCACTTATGAGAGTGTATGTAAAACCTGGCGGGCAAAGAGGTTATTCTGGTCATTGCATCAATTTGCCTCAAGATATTAGTGAGCTAGCTGAAACATTGCCTCGCTATCCTAAAAATGTTCCTTATCTTGTGGTTAGTATGAAAGGAAAAGGAGGCACTTGCAAAGAGGTCATCGTCAGAAAGAAAAAAGTTGAAAAAGCTTTAATGTGGCTTACCAAAAATAATCCTTTGTACAAAGACATCAAAATCGATCAAGATGCCTTAAATTCTTTACCTCAACATGGCATTCCGTGTGATATTTCGAAGTTGGAGACAAACTCAAAAGTTGATCAAAACTTAAATCTATCAGAAAGCAATTCAGACAGTGATTCAGATGCTGAATCCAATGTAGTTTACAAGAAAGACACCCAAACAAGTAGTTTTCTTTCTTTTCAACAAAATGAAAAACATGAACATGAGATTATTAAAGATAAACTAGGTGAAAAAACTATAAGTTGGCCATCAATTCAAAAAGAACCATTTAATGAATATGCAACTCCATTCTTAGCAACAATGGCATTTCCAACATTGTTTCCAGATGGAAAAGGTGATCCAACTTGCCCCAATTTAAACAGAGATGTCCCTTTTAACAGTGCAATTAAACACCTTTTAAAATTTGGAGAATTCAAAAATGGTCAATGGAATTATCGTTTTGCCAAGCATCCTCGTTTTTCTTACTGGGCTCTCAATATGATTCAGAGGAAACGAACTTTGCAACAGGGTTCCATTTTCATCAAACAAAATCCAGGTGACTCCCATTTTACCATTGAACAAATGCGAGAAATGGCTTCAAGCAATGCATCTACAGTTTTCATGTCAAAGCTTTCAAGATATGTTGGAAACATTACTGGCAGTAATGCTTATTGGCACAAAGTAAGAAGTGACCTCAAAACGATAATAACAACGAAAGGGGTGCCAACTATTTTTTTCACTTTGTCATCAGCAGACATGCATTGGCCAGAGTTGCATTCCTTGTTTTCAAGCAAATCTGATTCCACCAATGAAAACAGAAGACAAAATGTAATTGATAATCCACACATTGTTGACTGGTTTTTTGATCAACGTGTGAAAAGCTTCATTAAACATTGGTTATATGACACCCTTGGTGCTTCCTGGCATTGGTACAGATATGAATATCAAGCGAGAGGTAGCATTCACTGTCATGGAACTGCAAAGCTAAAAAATGATCCTGGATTATGTGAACTTACAGAAATAGCACTAAAAGGATACCTTGCAGAACAGGACCTTAAACTTGGTTTAAAAGAAGTAAACCAAGCAGATATCGAGAATGGAAAACTAGCAAATATGACAGTTTGCAATTATGTAGATTCTCTACTTACAACTTGGAATCCACAAATACCTCCTGATAATACATATATTAAGCCAAGTATACATCCTTGCAGACAAGAATATTTAAACATATCCCATAATGATTATGACAGTGACTATGAAAACCTATTAAATGCTGTCCAGCGCCATACACGTTGCAGTACTAACTACTGTTTAAGACGCAAACAAAATGAATCTGATCTGAAATGTCGCTTCAATTTTCCATTTGATCTATGCAATAAAACTAAATTGGAATTTGAAAAAATTAACACAAAAGATAAGTCTGTACAATACAGAGCAAAAATAATAACCAAACGAAACGATTCAAGATTAAACAATCATCAGCGAATACAGTTGCAAGGATGGAGAGCAAATTGTGACATTCAAATAATAATTGATCATCATGCTTGTGTAGAATATCTTGCAAAATATGCCACAAAGGGTGAGCCCAGATCACAACAACTTAGAGATACTTTCAATGCTGTTATAAATGATCCTGAATTAGACAATGACTCTGTCAAAGCAACAAAGCGACTAATGATGAAAAGTATAGGCGAACGAGACTTCAGTGCTCAAGAAACAATGCACCAGTTACTTTCATTAAACTTACACAGCAGTACATTTAAAGTAAAATCGTTTAATTTAAATGGTTCTCGCAGAGTGCAAACCCATGTTGACAAAACAACAAAAAGTGGCACAAAAGACTCCTTCCTGGACATTTATGCCCAACGCAAGCAATTTGTGCAGGATGTCCCTGACATAATGAACATGAATTTCCTAGATTTTGCAACACACTACAAACTAACAAATGGAAAACTTCAAAAGCAACCTGATAATATTGTTCCAAAAGTGTTTCCAGAATACTCCCCAAATCCCAAAGGTCAAAATTTTGGTATGTTTTGCAAATTTCAACTTTTGAAATATAAACCATGGGAAAATTGCATAAATGATATTTGGAGAAAACTAAATCCAGATGACCAGATGTATATAAAGGAATGGCACAACTTCTTACAAACTCCTTATGCCCAAAAGCATGTTAACAATTGGGATCAAAAGCTTTCCAATGTCCTAGAGAACATAGAAATTCCAGCTGCTGAACACATAGAAAATCAAGAACATAATCAAGAGGAATGGATGCTCTTAGCAGAATTTCACAAAACAAATAAACAGACAAATACCTTGCCCAGTTCTGACTACAACTGGAACTTAGATTCAATAAAATACACTGCTAAACAAATAGGCGAAATGCCCTCTTGGATTGTACAAATGAAGGAAAATTTTGAACAACCACCGTCTCAGAGTAAAGAAATTGACACAAATTCCTTCAGTGAAATGCAAAAGCTTGCATTCAACATGGTTACCAAGCATTCAGAAAAATCCGAAGAACCTTTACTTCTTATCGTTAATGGTGAAGCAGGAACTGGAAAGAGCTATTTAATAAATGCTTTAAGAAATCATCTTCAGCACCGGTGTATTGTAACTGCTACAACAGGAAAAGCCTCTTACCAGATACGAGGAATAACAATTCACTCTTACTTGAGATTACCAATAGGACCAAATTCACAAAGAGAACTTAATGGTCAACCACTGATAGATATGCAAGAAAAACTTTCAACAGTTGATTATATTATTATTGATGAATATTCAATGCTTGGGCAAAAAACTTTTGGATGGATTGACCGCCGTTGTAGACAGTCATCTGGTACAAAAGAAAAATTGTTTGGTGGAAAATCAATCATATTGTTTGGAGATCCTGCACAATTGCCTCCAGTGTGTGATCAACCACTGTACCATGCCAAACCATCTAATGTTGTTGGGGAACAAGGCTTTTATGCTTACATGATGTTTACCAATGTAATAACGTTACATGATAATCAAAGAGTAAAAGGTTCCAATGAACAGCAAAATGTTTTTCGAAATTTGCTTTCACATTTGCGCAATGGCGACTCCACTGAGGAGGACTGGAGACTGCTTTTAACACGACAACCATTGCAAGTAAATAACTTGGATGAATTTAACACTGCCACTCGATTGTTTTACAGCAATGAAGAGGTTGCAACTTACAATTATAACTCACTTTTACAATTAAAACAGCCAATAGCAAAAATAAATGCAAAGCATTCAAGTTCCCAAGTTGCCAAAATTCATCCCCAGGATATGAATGGTTTAGAACCTTCACTATTGTTGTCAAAAGGTGCCTTTGTAATGCTAACAATGAACATATGGCCAGCTGTTGGTCTTTGCAATGGTTCAACAGGAAAGATAGTAGATATTATTTATCACCCTTCACATCAACCGCCAGATTTACCTATTGCTGTGATTGTTCAATTTGACGACTATATTGGACCATCTATATGTAATGAAACTCCAAGTTTAGTGCCTATAGTTCCAGTAACTGTTTCAGTATCATCAACCAATTTAATTCATGAAAGACAACAAATACCACTGAAACTTGCATGGGCCTTAACGATACACAAGAGCCAAGGATTAACTCTTCCTAAAGCATGGATAAATCTTGGAAAAACAGAAAGAACCTTAGGAATTACTTATGTTGCATTAAGTAGAGTTAAACAGTTGTTTTCCTTAGTAATTGAACCTATGACTTTTGATAGACTAAAACAAATCAAGAATTCCAGTTCTTTAAAATACAGACAAGAAGAGGAACGAAGATTGAAAAATCTTTGTAGTTTCACCAAAAAAAAGTTCTTTCCTCAATTTTGAAAATATACTTTCCCAAAATGCCTAATTTGCTACAGTATAATTCAAGTTTGTTAATTCCACATTATTAAACTTGTTATGCAATCTTTTTTTTCTCAGCAGAACAAAATGAGTGACACTAACGGTAAGTTTGTTTAACTTATGGCCATAAAAAAATAATTTGAAGTCTCAATTTCAATAACACTTGAAATAAAAAATTTAATCAAGCGAATCGCAATAAATTGAAGTCTTCCATTTAAACAAGTACAGGCATAAATTCCTCCCTTACTGTTATCATTACCCATCATTACGTAAAACTAAAGTCGCATAACATCAACATGTGTTACATTAATTGTGCCTTAACACCGAAAATGAAGTCTAAAATCGGTATAACATTCCTCTTTTTTCCATTTTAGAACAAGCAATTGTGGGCTACCTTCATAATCTGTCTCCAATAAAAACAAGTAAAAGCAACAACCAATACTTTGACCTACAAATCCAGACAAGCAAAGAAATCTACCGCACTGTCTGTTTCTCGCCCGACAAACATCCACTACTCAAGCGCAAACTAGAGTCATCTTCACCAGTAAAAATCCATAAATATCAGCTCAAAAAGAATGAAAGAAGTGGAGAAAATGACCTGATTCTCAACAAAAGGACGAAAATTGAAGACCCTGATGATTCTGAAACAGACTTTGATTATGTGCCAGTGAAAACAGAAGCAACGCAAGCCAAAGATGCCACAACAGAAGAAATTCACAACGGAGAGGCACATACTTTAATAAACATCATGGGTCGCCTCACATTCAATGGTTCCAAGGAAACCCTTCAAGTGAAGGGAAAAACTTTAACAAAGCAAGAAGCGATCTTCACAGACAACACCGGGTCAATCCGTGTTGTGTTGTGGGAAAAAGATATCCCAAAGGTGAATACTGGCACCTGCTACAACATCAAAAACATTGCTGTAAAGGAATATGGAGACACCAAGTATCTGACACTCACAAGGCACAGCAAAATTGAATCTATTGAAATCAGCATACATCGACAAGACACCAGCGATGTCAAAACAGAAACTACCCAACAGCAATTTCCACCTGATGGTGTTAATTATGTGCAACAATTCCTCACGTGCAACAAGTGCCAGTCAAAACTTGCAAACAATACATCAAAGATCATCAAATGCTCAGAATGTGGCCTTACCCAACTGAAGAAAAAGTGCCAAAACAAAGTTCTGGCAAGCATCTTATTTAAAACTGATCAAGAACCCACTTCCTACACCCTTTTTGATGACACCATGCATCAATTGTTCCACATCTACAAAGAGCAAAACCCAGAAATTGACACTACATTTGAGGAAATGACAGAAGATGACATCAACGTCATGCTTTTAACAGTTGAAGCAAATGTTATGTTTAATGACAAGAAAAATGCAATCCAAGTAATCAATGATTGAACTAACACTGATGTTGGAACAGCATTTCATCAGCAATGACACTAAGATGGATTCCACTATTTTTTTAGAGCAAAAAACATTAATATTTAGAAATTTTATTACTTAATCCTTACAGTAGTATATATTCCTGTTAAGGGTATGAACTTCCACCTCTTTTGATCACAAAGGGTGTACATATAAACCCCCTGCTATATTGTTTTTTTAACAGAAAAACAACCATTAAATTTCAAGTAATTAATAGTCATCAAGAACACCAACTACAAGTGTTACTAACATTGCACTAACTTTTATCATACTTTTAAACTTGATACAAATGTTCTATTTAATGAAAAAGCATTGATCGATTCCACAACCATTTTACTGAAAAACAATAAGTCTGATTTTAAAAGTTTTGTTACTTAATTCTTTTAGTCCTGATACAAGTTTCTGTTCAGGTATTGAACTTCTACGTCTGTTAATCACAAAAACTGAATGTGGAAAAACTATGCTATATTCTTTTTAATAGATGAACAATCATTGAATTAAAAGTCATCAATATTCAAAAGAAAAATAACTACAGCAAGTTTTACTGCATTTTTGCTATTTATTATGATAATTGTTCCTGTTGAGTAGTTAAATTTCACTTTTCACAACAAGAAGTTATGAAATGCCTCTGAGACTTGACAATATCACGAAGAGGCCGCAATATTTCAAAAATGTCAATCTAGATAAGAGACAAATAAAATGTAATAACAGATTAAAGTGAAATTATGGATGCCTTTATCAACTTACAGTGTCGCAATAGTAACTGAAAGACATCATGAATTGACTATAACCACGACTTACTTGCCAATTACTGGGACTTACCAAACAAAATAACTTCATGATAACATTTTACACAAGCACTATACAATCCCTACATCAATTCGCAAACAACATTTCCGCAGCACTTTCATAGCGTTGGCTACACTAGTTGTAGTGTAATAGCCGTGGTGTAAATTCAATACACCACTGTCATTGCACCATGGCTTCGGCTGACTCAACTGAAGTTTGACGATTTTTGTTTGCTGTGTATTCAATTTGAATAATAAAAATGTTAACGCACTCATTGCTCGTGAATTATC
>OFER01000032.1_pt1 | contig 12432 bp, 6 predicted proteins | sample 1521091 | NCBI WGS metagenome assembly OFER01 (sample SAMN04272335, study PRJEB24112) | coral metagenome | biome: Coral reef; feature: Shallow seawater; material: Coral tissue | host: Coral | place: China: South China Sea | collected 2014
GTAGGCTCGATTACCAGCCGCTTTTCGGGAAATGAGCCCGCGCTCCTCCCCCGAAAGCACGGCTGGACGCGTGAGGATTCCTTTGTTAGTCTTAGCCAGTCAGATATCCGCCCGCAGATTTTTGTCGGGCATAAATCAGTGCATAAATTATCTCGCCAGATCAATGTAAACAAAATGGCGGACGATGTGGAGTTGATGGCTTTGGCACGCGAGAGAATTTTAGAGACGTTTCAGATTGAAAGTCTAAAAGATTTACAGCGGGAAGCACTAGAGAATTTAGTCAGCGGCCGAGATGTGTTCCTAATTCAACCAACAGGGTCGGGAAAGTCTTTGATTTTTCAGTCCGCTCCGATATTCTTCGACATCGTGAGGCCGAAAAGTGGGAAATCGATCGTCCTTGTAATTTCTCCTCTGGTTTCGCTCATGTTAGACCAAGTTCGCTTTCTGAAATCTCTCGGGATAAGTGCCGAGATCATTGGAGACGAACAAAATTGTGAACAGGCCAGAAAACGTGTAGAAAGAGGACAGTGCCAAATTGTTTACGGTTCACCCGAGGCGTTTTTATCGACCAAAAGATGGCGAGTGATGCTCAGTAATGATGCCTACAAAAAAGGATTATGTCTGGTGGCTGTCGATGAAGCTCACTGCATTTGTCACTGGTAAGCTGAGTCAGATTTGAAACGCTTTTGTGATGTTATAACTAGATCTAGGCTCGATCGTGTAGTATAATTTTATTGTTTGCCATACAGATGCAGCATACACCGTAGAATCATCGTCAGGCTTATAATTTTCTTTTGATTTAGTTTATGACGACGTATGAATAAAGAAAAATACCATGCAGATAATTTGGTTAGTTTTAAACCTTTGTTAAAAAACAGTCGAGGATGGAGAAATCTGAGTTTAAAAAATAGCACCTAAAGTTTTTGCTTTTCAGTGATAATTAAAACTTCACTTATTATGTTTATTTTCTGTGGTCAAAATTTTAGGCTTGATTAAGGTATATATGCATATAAGCATTACGTTTACCAGTATGCAGCTCAAATAAAAATTTATTATTTATTATTGTCATGGATTGTTCTGACTTTGTGTCCTGAATAATTTATATTCAAGGGGTTATGCAGCAAAGAAAGGGGAAAGTGCATTTCGAAAGTGGTTCGGAAGAATCAACGAGATCAGGTCCATAGTGGGAAAAGTGCCTCTTATTGCACTGACTGCAACAGCCACAAAGTCAACTAGACTCAAAATCATGCGATCTCTGGAAATGCATGAGCCAGCACTGTTAATGGATAGCCCGAACAGACATAACATTTGTTATGCAGTTAGAGCTGTTACCCCAGATCCAGCAAAAACTTTTCAAATCATGGTTGAGGATTTAAGAAAACAGAAAGGAAATTATGAGCGAACCATTATATACTGTCAAACCATCAAAGTCACCACCTTTCTGTATGGATTTTTTCTATCAGAACTAGGGGATGATGTGTATGCAGATGATTCATGCGATCTGAAGAAGAGGACTGTGGAAATGTTTCACAGCAGGATTGATGAGCTCAACCAAGAGCACATTCTTGAATCAATGTCTGTAGCAGATGGCTCAGTTCGTGTACTGTTAGCAACCATTGCTTATGGTATGGGCATTAACTGTAAGGATGTCAAGGTTGTTTTACATTATGGGCCATCGTACAACTTGGAGACATACTTACAGGAGAGTGGAAGAGCTGGGAGGAATGTGTCAGCAACATGTAAAGCAGTTATGCTATATTCCAGTCTGATGATGAAGTATTGTGAAGAGGAAATTAAAACTTATGCTCGGAATTCATCAAAATGCAGGAGGAAAATGCTCCTGGAAAGCTTTGATGTTGATGTTACCAACTTGCCATCATTTGAAACCCCTCATCAGTGCTGTGACAACTGCCAAACAAATTGTAAATGTCAGGGGGATTCCTGTGATTTTGTTTTCTTCCCTTCACCCACCTCAGAGATGCAAGAGGCCTCATTTGAACACTCTCTTTCCAGAGAAGTGAGTGATGGACAAAGAGAAACTCTTCGTCGCAAATTAAATTACCTGAAGGTGGCTCTTGACAAGCAATATCTTTGTACTGCAAGGAGTGTTAACAATCCAATGTTTACTCCAGCAAAGTTGTATTGTGCACTTGGAGATGCACAAATTGATCAAGTACTAAACAATTGTGCAATCATTTTTACTTCTGCCGACATTTTTAAATTTGTTGATATTTGGCATTTGAGTGTGGCTAAAGAAATTTTGTTTACATTCAATCAAGTTTTTTGTGATGTCGATGTCACTGAATCAGAAGAGCCAGAAAATGACAACACACTGGAGTGTGTTGGTGAGGATTTCTTTCACTTTGACATTGAAGACTCATTATTTGCTGGCCTCCCTGATGATTTCTATATTGTTGAAGATAGTCTGCTACAACATGGGCCTGGTGAAGAAGAGTTGGACTCAGATCTTGAGTAAGGGTCTTTTACCTAAAGAGTGATCAGTCTAAGAATTATTTTTACGATTTTAATCGATGAGAATTAAGAAAATAATCATATCAGAGATTTTGCCTTGGACGAACACCAAATTGTTAGAAAATCAAGGGAGGGGAACTAGCCTTCATTGGGAGTGAAAGGGATTAAAAATTTGTCTGATTGTCTGACAAGAGGCACACATCAGAATACATTTTCAAAGTTTCATTTTTAACTCTTATGAATTAGACCACTGTTGGCTTCCATGTAGCTCAAATTTTAAAATTATGTACAATGTATTTGTGATATTTGAAATACATGTTTGCCATGCATAATGAAGTAATATTACTAAGACAATTTATATTCTTAACAGACTTTACACAAAATGATATTTACATGTATTTCTAAACATAGTTAATAGAGGGGAACGGTTATGAAACTCGTCAAAGTTCTTCGTTGTGTGCTATTGTTCTGTTTTCTGGCCTTGACCCTGCACAACACACAATAGTTGTTTACTACTGATTGAGGAACTAGCCAATAGAAATATGTTGGCTACGTAATTTATGCACAGTGTATGAGGGCAAAACAAAAGATTGTGCAAGATTACAGGCCTTGCAACATAAATCTTGGCATCTTTGTTTGTACTTTGATGTTTGCTGGGCTTCATAACCACTCCCCTCTATTAACTATGTTCTAATTGAAGTAGTTATTAGTGAATTAATTTATTTCCATGCAGACTCCAGTGAAATTTACCTGGAAATGTCACATTAAGTTGGATGTAAATAAATATCTCATTCCAGAACACAAGTATACTTCCCCCATGGAAGGTTTTTTTTATTATTTGATCTTCCCTCACTTCCCTTTCAATTACAATTCCTGGCTATAGAGACTCACTTTCCCTATCGGTGTTGGTATTTTCTGGAATCATAAAATTTATTAAGATTTAGCACAAAAATGAGTAAGTACATTTATTTCCCCTTGTTCTGCTGAAATTATCATGGCACTCAAGATTCTCTTAACGCTTGGAATAAGCTACTCAATTATCGCAGATATGTCCAGGATTGAACGCTAGTGAGAGTCGAATTCTTTATCAAAATCATCACAAAGTATCCTCATTGGTCACCAAAAGTCACCAAAACACTCCTAATTCTGAAGTAATATGAAAATGTAAAATAACCCTACCTAATATGAAGTACTAATCAAACAATACTTGCTTTCAATCCCGGACAGGAGTGAATTATTGAGATGTATAATTCATGTCCATGTACAAATAAAAAGAGTTATCGAGGCCTTTTGCCAAGTTCAACATTTCTCTTATGATCATTTATCCAGGAGAATAATGTTTTTGTATCCAACAATTGAAGGTAGTCTCTTGGACAGTCGGGAAAGGAGGACATTGCTTCCTGAGTTGCCTGTTTCTCAAACACATTTTCTTCCTGAAGTGTTTGGACCACTTTCTTTAAATCCTGTTTGACAGATTTTTTGCAATGTTCTCCTGAGATCTTCTTGACACTCATCTCTAGGTCAAGATGCTCAAGAAATGCTTTAATGATGAAGAAAGCCCTGCAAATTCTACGTACACTAGCCTCACTGATGTTTGCACCCAAACCCCTAATCATGTCCTTAAGTAAATGATTGTCATGTTCCAATGCTAAGTCCATTGCAACGTTGCATCCTGGACGGCCATGATTGTTGACAGTTCGGTTCCATTTCATTCTTTCAGCTTCTCTGGGGCTTAGCAAAGCGAACAGTTGGAAAAGGTGATACAAAGCCTCTAAAGCATACTTTGTACTGCCACCCCCATCAACTTTAAAATGTAAGAGAAACATCTTGATACATCTAATGATTCTTTCACCATCACCCTCTTTAATGGCATCCATAAAGTTCCTAAGCAGTAAAGACATATTCATGAATCCACAGTGATAATTAAAAACATCATCTTTGGGCTCGGGGTTCTGATCTGTTGGATCAGGCACTGTGTTGACAAGGACTGGCTCCTCAGGGATGGTGGGTGGAGGGTCATGAGAAAGTTCATGCCTCATCCTATGAACCCCATCATGCTTAAATGAGCTTTGACATCCTGGGAATCTGCAGGGGTACCTGCCATTTGGGAGTATGGGCTGATTGGTCTGGGCTGTCTCCCACTCTTGAAGTGCATGAATGTTACCAAAGTGATTTTCATAGAGTGTTCCATCAACAATATATGTTTCAATGAATTCTTTGACAACTCTGTGGAAATAACGCTGGCGCACCACCCTGAGACCATTTGCCAAATCTGTGTTAAAGCTGTGCATTGTGGGCTGGTCATCTGTTGTTTCCATGCCAAAGAACTTGAGGGCTGCAGCAATAATGTCGGCATCTAGAACCAAGTTCACAAATCTCTTGCAGGGAGCAGGGTTGTGTTGGGCATCACTGACTACATCACGCTAATTCACAAGGTTTCTCAGAGCAAAGAGGGAAGTCTTGTCAGTTGCTGAAGAACCACTGTAGTATCTATTAAAAATTAACTGAATAAAAGTAACCTAATTAAAAATTTTAATTCTGATTAAAAGCAAGAAATAACCACATAGGGTCCTTGTTAATATTTCAAAGTTTACTCTTACTGTTAAAATTTCAGGATAAAAACATTTATTATTACTTAGACTCCCAGGAGTGATCAGCATATAAATTATCTGTACAGTTTTATAGACCCAATACAAGAATGGCTGTTCTTTTGTTTGTATTTAAATTAGCCTCAGTAACCTCGTTTTTGAGACAAAAATTGTAAAGAATTTGTTATCCCAAACGAGGTTAGTGAGGCTATTTTGAATAGGAACAAAAGAATAATTTGAAGGCAGCCATTTTTGCATAGGGTCTATACAATTTTTTAAACAAAATGTATTTGATGACAACTGATGAGAATCATGGAAATTGTGTCAAATAGGGTAAAAGTAAAATGATGCTGGTGGTGGTACTAAAGGGGGGCTGGGCTATGTCATTTTCAGCAGCCTTTTGAAGTGGTAAGTTGATTGCAAATAACTATATGGTGTTGCACCAAACATAATAATTGGTCACAATTGTGGAAAACAGAATGAAATGTTCTGACTTGCAGCAACTCAACCTCTAGACTATGTTATAAAAAGACTTACTGACAGAAACTTGTTTTCATGATGCCAGTCTGCAAGTTGAAAAAACAGGCCCTCCAACCTCCGTGCTTTGCTGTATGCATTTCGAACAGAAAACTGTGCCTCTACCCCCCTCTCCAGTGTTTTCTGGTCACCAACAACAGGAATACGTTCAAACACCTCATTCTCATCAGCCTCTACAACAGGTACTAATCCATGGAGCTGCCTTACAATGTCAATCATGTCCTCTCCCTTATTCTCATCTTTAAAAATGACACCAAGGTTAACCTGAAACAAATAAAAGCAACATGGAACATTCACCATGATATATGTGTAATAGCTACATTATAAATCAAATGAAGAGGAGAAATGTCATGTAACTTGTTAAGACACTAACTGTTTCAGTTTTATTCTTCAAAATTTCTGAATATTTGTGCTTGATGTGAATGGGCACAACATCCTTGAAGATTTCAAAAGCTGTCAAATTCTCAACCAGCACTCTACCAATCAGGACAGTGAAATCATTGAGGAGGGCCTTCTGATCTGCCAGGCTAGGCAAGAAGGTACTGTTTGGAACTACTTGAAGGGCAGCAATGGGGCCATCATTTGGCAACATGGTGGGATTTACCCGATCAAGATAGGCATTGTGATTGCACCAATGGTAATCTTTATTTTGGTTGTCGGATGTCATATCAGAAGCCAAAACCCTAAGGTCTAAATTGTCTAACACAATACTGAAGCTTTTTGGTTGCTCTTCAATGAGATGCTCAATTTTGCCATCCAGGATGGACAAAGCTGCTTTTTCTGCCTCTAACTGATAAACCACATCCCCCATATTTGCCTGTTGTTCAAGTTCCTCCTTTCTGGCTTCAATCTCAATTTTTGCCTGTTTCAGTTGACAGTGTTTTTCAAGATGACCATTAATTTCCTCTTTCCAATTGTGAAGTGGGAAATCAAAGCCAGCTCCAAGAAGGTCGAGGGCCTTGTTTATACTCTTCGGTGACATGGTTATTCCCAGCTTGTTTAGTCTGACAAGGGCCTATAGGATAGAAACAATGAATGAAATTTTGAATACAAGAAAGAGAGAGCGCCTGAAATCAATCCTAGAAATTTCTAAGTGTCATGAAAGTATGTTATGTAGGAATATATATTCATTAGTTTTCCAAAAAAATATATATATATATGTGTATTTATTCATAGCACTCATCATTACGTAACCTGTATTCTTTTGTTGCGTAATCTGTCACATAATCAATCGTTATCCAATAGTTTTCTTTCCTTTTTAATTTTTACACCTTGCGTCTGCATATATTTAGAATTTTGGGTTTATACGAAAAAAAAGGTTGAGTTTGGTTGTCTTGGGTAGAAGAAGAAGAAGGTTAGCGAGCGACGTTAGCAAGTGCGAGGAAGGCGACTGCAAGCACATTGTTCATTACTGAGAAGCGTCAGTAAAACGACCCCTAAATTCACGACAAAGAGTCATTTGCCGGGGGGACGAGCGTGCAACGTAAAGGCGGTCGAAGGACGATTGAGAAGTGCGGTTCAAGAAAGCTGACCGGAGTATGCCGGAGAACTAAAGTTCAAGAATTACGGACTGACTGAAGTTATGACATGGTGAGTTAAGTTGGAAGTGGTTGGTTGTGTGTGGTGTACGTTGTCGGGACAAGGACAAGGACAAGGACGCAAAGGTGTAATGAACTGAACTCATGAAACGTTTGTTGTTTTTTTAAAGTATATTCTTGTAAATTAAATTAGCACACTATAGTATTTTATTTTCTATTCGTGTAAATTAATTAAGGATAATCTTGTAATTTTATTGTGTAGTTGTTGTAATTAAATATTTGTAGACTTATGTTTGGTTGTTGCGTGTTTTCTCGGGTTTGCTTATGCGTAGTGTTTTTATTCGTTAGAGAGGGCCCACCCTTGTGGCGCGGTATCGTCACAGATTTTTGGTGTCAGGAGTGGGATAGCTCTTTAACAGTTTGCATAAGCAGCTCAATAGGAAACACGCAAACGAATAGTAGGGGATTTATTATGGCTGCTAGAGCCTCTGACTACGATTCTTGGTCGTTACAAGATCTTAGGGATGAAGCCTCTAAACGATCTATTTATTTTTCGTCTAAGGATGGGGTTAAGACTTTATCGAGCAAACTCAGAGTATTTGATCGGTTAGGCCAAAGTTTGAGCGATGCAAGGGAAAAAGAAAATTTGGCAGAGGAGACCCTGAGCACAAGTCTTAGTTTTGAACAGAGATTACAGTTACAAGAACGCGAACTTCAGATGTTAGAGTTGCGCAAGAAAATTAGTCAGGAACACAGGGAAATTAGGGAGTTGGAAAGAGAGTTAGAAAGAGAGAGGAGGGAGGCAGAAAGGGTGGCAGAGAAAGAAAGAAGAGAATATGAAAGGGGAAAGGTTCAAGAAGAAGAAGAACGTCGGGTACGGGAAGAGGAGAGACTGCGGAAACTCCAAGCTGAGAAAGAAGAAATTGGCGTAAGAGGGCTCGAGAGACAACAAAGTGAGGTTAAAAGGCCTAAGTTTATTAAAATTAGAGAAATGAGAGAGAGCGAAGATATAGATGACTATTTCCGTATTTTCGAAATGACTGCAAGAGCGCAATCTCTACCCGAAGGCGAATGGGTCGGTAATCTAGTACCTAAACTTACCGAAAAGGCCAAGTCTATTTATTTAGAGATTCCAGACCCAGCGTGTCAAGATTACATTGAAAGTAAGGCAATTATCATTAAAGCGTATCAGTTAACCGCTGACCATTATAGATATAGATTTCGGACGTCAGAGAAGAAGCCCGATGAGGATTTTGTTCAGTGGGGAAACAGGACGCGAAGATACCTCAACCGTTGGATGGCCGTTGCTGAGGCTACAGGTGATGCGGAAAAGATCATCGAGCAAATAATGATAGAACGACTCCTTGACGCGGTAAGTCCTGAGCTTAGATCCTGGTTAAAGGAACAAAAGCCGAAAACTGCCGAAGAACTCGGCAACCTTGCAAATTTGCATGTTCAATCTAGGAAAGGGCCGCTTGTCGGGGGCAAGTATGTATCAACCGGCGAGAAGTTTGGGAGAAAGAAAAAATCAGACAATAAGGCAGATGATTCTTTGTCCGAAGAAAAACAAGAACAAAACTCGGAAAGGCCTCCAAAGTCCCCCTCCATTCCAGCACAAAGGAATACAAGATCTGAAATTAAATGTTATAAATGTGGTAAACTGGGTCACATGTCATTTAATTGTGGTAGGGGCCGTGGGAAGTCTTCACAGGCGTACCTGCTGTGCATGACTCCACTGGCGTCGGAGCAATCTGAGATTTCCCCGTTTTGTGTTAGAGGCAAAATAAATGGGAAAAGTGCACAAATGGTTGTTGATTCTGGGTGTACCAGGACCCTGATACACAAAAGATATGTTAGCGATTCTGCGTTCACGGGTGACAAAATCACTGTATTGACGGCTACGGGAGAACGCCTTTCAGTCCCTATTGCAAATGTTGAGTTTGTCAGTAAAGAGGGAAAACATGTAGAGTTAGTGGGTGTTTTGGATACCCTACCTGTTGATTGTCTGCTTGGCAGATCCTCCTTTGGAAAAACGCTCTCAAAACAAGACATTTTAGATCAATGGGAGAAAAACCTTTCTGTTGAAGATGACAGCGGGCACGAAGTCTTCGTTATGACCCGAAGGCAAAGAGCGTTAGAAGACGCTCAGACGAGAGCAGACGAATTAATCGACCGAGAGAGTTCACTTGCGGTCAAGAGCCTATCAAAGAAAGAGGCGAAACCCGATGCCCCTGAGATAGGAGATTTGCAATTGCTCTTTGAGGGCAATATTCATGAAGATATAGGTAAGGATTCTGAGAGTAATACACAAGTAACCGAATCTCTTAGGGATAACCCATCACCAAACATTTTAGACAGGAACAGAAATCAACTGATTTTGGATCAGAAGTCTGATGTAACCCTAGAGAAAATATACCGTGAGGCAACTGGAATAGCACCGGAAGAGTCAGATGGTTACTTTTTCACTAATGGCGTCTTGATGCATCGTAAATACCGTACAAACGAGCGCAATGGAACAAGGTATGTTGACCGTATTGTGGTACCAGAATCATATAGAAATGAAATCTTGCGGGTTGGTCACACAATCCCCTTGTCCGGTCATATGGGTAGGAATAAAACGGTAGAACGGATAAGTGCCCATTTTTTCTGGCCCGGTCTACATTTTGATGTTCGTAAATATTGTGCAACTTGTCCACAATTTCAGGTAGTGGCAAGGAAATTGAAGTCTAGTAGGGCACCCTTGAAACCGGTGGAGATCGTTACCGAACCCTTCAAGAAGATCGCCATAGATATCGTTGGGGAATTACCAAGAACAACAACTGGCTATAAGTACATCCTAACGATTGTAGACTATGCTACCCGGTACCCGGAGGCTATACCCTTGCGATCAACAAACTCAAAGACGATCGCAGATGCTTTGATTCAATATTTTTCTAGAGTAGGTATTCCCGATGAGATTGTATCAGATCAAGGCTCTAATTTCATGAGTAAACTAATGGCCCAGCTGTATGATCAATTAGGGATCACTAAGATCAAAACGTCAGTATACCACCCTGAGGCAAACGGGTTAGTAGAGCGTTTTAATGGCACCTTAAAGGGGATGCTAAAGAAGTTTGTACAAGAGCGAGTTCAGACCTGGGATAGGTATCTCCCATACTTGCTTTTTGCATACAGAGAAGTTCCCTCCGAGTCTACTGGTTATTCCCCCTTTGAATTGCTTTATGGGCGTACGGTAAGAGGACCTCTCGCGGTTATAAAGGAAACCTGGTTGGAAACGAAGTCTTCAGAAGACAATCTGGTAACACATGTTCTTGAGATTCGAAGACGGCTGGCGACAATGCAACGAGTTGTCCAAGAGAACATCAAGAAGGCACAAAGTAGGCAAAAACAGCTCTATGATACTCATAGCTCAAAAAGGCGATTGGAAGTAGGAGACAAAGCTTTAGTTCTATTACCCACACCCGGAAGTAAACTAGAAATGAAATGGCAAGGTCCCTTTATAGTTACTAAGGCATTTGAAGATGGCTTAAATTATGAGTTGGACACGGGTAAGTCACACAAACAGTATCGTACTTATCATATTAACTTGCTGAATAAATGGCAAAGTAGAGATGAAAGGGCGGCTTTAGTAATGGAAGAGTCCCCAGAAATGGCACTGCCGCATGAAAGCAATGTTCCAGCATTAGGTCATGAGGAGACCTGGGAAGATGTTGTTATCTCTGAAGATCTCACGGAATCCCAAAGACAACAGGTGAGGGAGTTGCTGCATGAATATTCTGACGTATTTTCAGGAAAGCCAAACTTAACACGTGTAGCCACACACAAAATCGACACAGGTGATTCTCTTCCAATTCGGTCTTCACCTTATAAGATACCTCAAAAACTCGAGGAGGAGGTCAACAAGGAAATTGAAAAGATGTTGGAAATGGGAATAATTCGTCCATCCACTAGTCCTTGGGCGGCCCCTGTTGTAATAGTACCAAAACCTGATGGTACAATAAGGCTATGCGTGGATTACAGAAAATTGAATTCTGTTACAAAGATGGATGCCTATCCAATACCCTCAATGGAGAAAATGATTGACAAAATTGCTTCTGCAAAATACATCAGTACTATTGATCTAACAAAAGGCTATTGGCAAATTCCCCTGGAGACTTCCACTATTGAGAAGTCTGCATTCATTACCACAAAAGGGTTGTTTGAGTTTCTCGTTATGCCCTTCGGTATGAAAACAGCCCCAGCATCTTTCCAGAGGATGATGTCTGAAACGGTCCTCAACGGACTAGATTTTGCCGATGCATATATTGACGATGTAGAGGTGGATACAGCCACTTCCTTTCCACAGCACATTTGTGAGCTCAAACAAGTTTTAGAACGTTTACGAGAATGCAAGCTCAATGCAAGACCTTCAAAGTGTAAAATTGCTATGTCAACAGTAGATTTTGTTGGTCACCGAGTTGGTGGTGACAGAATTCAGCCCCGTGAAGCCTTAGTTCAAGCGATTATCGAATACCCTAGACCGCAGACTAAGAAACAAGTCAGATCCTTTCTTGGTTTAATTGGGTATTACAGGAAGTTCATTCCCAATTTTTCAGATCGAGCTGCTGTCTTGACAGACCTTACAAAGGGGAAGAGCCCTAGTAATATACCATGGAGTACTAACCACGAATTAGCATTTCAGGATCTTAAAGGTGTTATGCAAAATCCACCTATTTTGAGACCACCACACTGGGAAGAAGAATTCATCTTGCAGGTGGATGCCTCAAACAGAGGCCTTGGTGCGATCCTAAGTCAGAAAGATCAGAACGGGGAAGAACACCCCATAGCTTACGCAAGCAGAAAGCTTCAGCCTAGAGAGCAAAAGTTATCCACAACAGAAAAAGAATGTTTAGGAATTGTTTGGGCTGTAGAGCTATTTCGCTATTATTTATATGGTCGCACTTTTAGGCTCCAAACGGACCACAATCCTCTTGTGTGGTTAAATCAAGTCCGTGACAAGAGTCGGAAATTACTAAGGTGGAGCATTACTTTACAGGAATATGATATGAAAGTTGAACATAAGAGTGGTAAACAAAATTGTAACGTAGATGCCCTTAGCAGGGCATAAATACCTTATACTACTGTAGTTTTACTTTAAAGTACTATTTTTGTATTTTCACTTTCCCCAAAAATAGCTATTTAAGGGGGGAGGTGTCATGAAAGTATGTTATGTAGGAATATATATTCATTAGTTTTCCAAAAAATATATATATATATATATGTGTATTTATTCATAGCACTCATCATTACGTAACCTG
>OFER01000036.1_pt1 | contig 12196 bp, 1 predicted proteins | sample 1521091 | NCBI WGS metagenome assembly OFER01 (sample SAMN04272335, study PRJEB24112) | coral metagenome | biome: Coral reef; feature: Shallow seawater; material: Coral tissue | host: Coral | place: China: South China Sea | collected 2014
CACTGAGTGTGGGCCGTGCGATGCCAGCATCTGTGAATGGTGTTGGCACCTCTTTCAAGGACGATGGGCTGACTTTTGCAAGATTACAATAATTTTCTACACAGGACCCCAGGAAATCGCTCATGTCATACCTTACTAAGTTCACGGGCTTGGCCATGACGCCAGCTTTGTTCTTCACGGCGTGTTCAACCCCCCTGAACTTAGAGGCCTTGGCTTCCTTTTTCGCCTCGCGTTTGTCGCGATGTGGTCCTGGTCTGGCTTTACTTGCCATTGCAAACTGCTTGAATTTGTCAGGTCCATCTTGTCCATAACAGAAAACTGTTTTTCCTGTCCAGAATTCATTTGTTTGATTGCTAGATGTTTTCCAATCATCTGTATAAACATCATAGCCCCCCTGATTGTTCCCGTCGGTGATGCTAGGACAACTTTTCAATGTGACCTTTTTGTCAAAGAAAGTTATGCGACTCGTGTTTTGACAAGTTACATCTCCCCCCTCATCAACCGGCTGGTACAATCTTTTTCGGGGTTGAATGTGGTGTCTGATCCATGCCATGTTGGTTTCATCATGCTCCCACCAGTCTTGTGTTCTATGTTGTGCGGCTGCTGACTTCTTGGCTTCAAAGGCGAATGCGAAAGGGTGTGCCTGCGAAGGCAACCGGATGTTTTGAAATTCACGGTGCATACAGCCAAAGTAGCGGTCATATGGCTCAGGATCACCAATGTTCACTGCAGCCTTGACGCTTGCCCATGCCTTTTCCAGATTGGCAGTGGGGCCAGCCATCTTGAAGTCATCTACATACACAACCAAAAGACAGTTGAGCTCTTGATGATGAAAAATTGAATGCCAAATGTCAGGTAAAATTTGCTTCCAACCCTGTTTCACCACACGGCTATTGAGATGATTTTCCCAAATACCCCCGCTATCAGGATGACCATAAAGGGCAAGTAACATAGGAACCATGGGTTGCCAGTACTTTTTCTCCCAATCTTTGGGCCATCTGTTGCGTGGAAGTGACAACCATGTGGGCACCCCTGTGAAGAGGGCTTGTATGTAGGCTTGGATTGCATCTGCCTGCTGTTTGGAGAACCCGGGCTGACTACCGAAAGCATCTAGCAGCTTTGCTGCTTCCATGGATGCTGGGGAAGAGCCTAACTCGTTGAAGAGTGCGTGATCGGAATTCTCGTCCCTGACATTGTTCCCTTGGAAAACCGTCCTACCCTTGAACTTCCGGCGAGGGTCTGATTCAGGCAATTCAGAACCCTTCTCATAGCAAGCCTCAAAGATTCGACCTAGGTGCACAGTTTGGCCATTGCGACGAGCCTCAGCTACTATGTCGCGGCATTCACGAACACGCTTCTCATCCCAAACACCCTTATTACGGAGATTATCCCACTCCTTATCAAGGGCGGCCTTGGCCTTGGGGTTGCTGGCAATCTCATCTTTTGATACAAGCCTAGCAACTGAAGCGAAAAGCTCGAGTGCGACCTTGAACTCAAGTTCCTTGATCTTCTCTCGGACGAGCTCTCTAATTCGAGGCCGGTGCTCAATTGTGGCAGGCGCGGCAACTTTTGGCATTGCCGGCACGGAAAACTTTTGGGAATTGGCTGGAATGATTTCCCAAACATTGCCTACGAGCTTTGCAGTTGCAGGAGGGCATTGAGTTGCCTCAAGCCGGGCCGGTGAAGACTTCTTCTTTTTGCCCTTGCTGCCAGATGACGATGCTGGCTTTTCCTCCTGCTCCTTGGCTGCTTTCTTTGCTTCTTCCTCGATGATCAACTTCCTATCTTGGGGTCCTAACATCTTCCACAGTTCTGAGTCGATCCCCTCCGGACGCTTTGAACCTTTGTAGTTACGTACAATCCGGTGACCATCCCAATGATGTCCATCTGGAATAATTTCACCTTTGGGGGTCAATTTGAGATCTGGAAATACGGGCGCTTCGGGTGCATCAGGCTCGACATCGCTGTCGGCTGGTAGAGGCGTACCTGGCTCGTATTCATACTCATCTTGTGGCGGATGCAAACTGGACTCAAGAGGCACAGCTTTGGGTGTCTGCGGAATGACCTGGTCCTCGAGGCGATCGGCTTTGGGTGCTTTCGAGTCAATCAGAGCTTTCAAAGGAAAGATGAAACCCTCGGATGGCAATTCCAACCTCTTTGTTCTTTGGATTGTCAGTGCACCCCAGTTGACATGATAATCTGCGGCTTCCAACTTGGCAACTAAGTATTCACCCTTCCAATCATGACCTGGTTGGATGTAATACCCAAGGAAAATTCCTTCATTTGCTGTTGGGGAGAGCTTACCTGATGTGTTATCCAACCTCTTGGGGTTATTCCAGAACAACACTTTGGCACCAAATGGAATGTGCATTGCAGGGAACTCTTCACCAAACCTGAGTTGCCATGGGGATTCACTGCCGTCAAGCTGGGGGCTTGCATTGATCGCGGTCGCATGATGCTGCATGGCCAATGGCCACATCTTCAAAGGAAGTCCTGATTGCAACAAGTTGCTCCGGGCACCTTCCAACATCTGACGAACTTCGCGCTCAGCAAAAGACTTTGATGAATCTACATATTCAATGGAAGTTTGGTGTCTGTAACCCAAATCCTTGATGGCCCTGATCAATTCTGGGGAATTGTCAGTGTACACAACTTGAACATCATCCTTTGATCCAATGAAGTGATTCAAACCATCAACACAGCTTTGTGAGTCCTTGGACTGGCTAGGGTAGACATACCGATATTGGGTGTGCAGATCTTTCAACACCAACGCAACTTGCTCCCCCCTGAAACCCTCTTCTACATTTTTCTTGATGATGACATGATCCCCAATGATGTGGTCACCAAACACTTCAGTTTCGATTCTCTTCTGACCACCCTTCTTTCGTGCCTGAGGTGCCATCATCCTTGCTCGTTGGCAGGTTCTGCAAAAGGGGTTCTTGGGGAAATGCGTGTACTGATGTTGGGTACTTGCAGCTTCAGCCAACAGATCCTCAGTCTTGCGGCTTCGGATGTACTCCTGCTGAGCGTCATCCTCCACCAGCTCATCCAACTGCTCTTCATCTTGGGCTTCGTCCCGCTTGGCTTTTGAGCTCGACCGTGAGGTCGGCATTGCAAACAACTTTTTGAGGTGCTTATCCTTTTGAAATTGATCTTTGGGATAAACCTTGCAACTATCATCCAAGATTGGGACATGACCTTCGATCTTGAGCTGGACGACCTTGTCATCTGGACGGACTAGGATTGGTTTGCCATTGGCAGGCCATACGAAACTGTAACCCTGATCTACACATCTCGTTCCTACGGAGAGCACAGCTGGGGTATGATCAAGTACATACGGATGCACAGGATCTGGCAATGCGGACAACTTGACATCAGCAACCTCGTTTGCCTCGGTCGAACCATTGGCTGTGACTAAGGAAATCGGATGCTCGGCTGCACGGCAGTTCTTGGCGCTAACATCCCTCAGCATACCCTTGGACACAAGATCGGATTCACTACCTGAGTCGACAAGCCAACTAACACCGGCCTTTGGCGCAGCTGTGGCAATTGACGGGAAACGACCAATGTCTCTAAGAGCTTTGGGACCGCTAATGAACCTGCACTCTTTGCATGTGATGTCACGTGTGTCCTCATTCCAACAACAAAACCCACAACTTGGTGCAACATCTGAATCATGAAGTTTCACAGTTTCTTGGAGCTGTCTTGCACGAACCTGAGCTTCATGCTGTTCAACCTTTGATGAAACTGGAACATCTTCAGCTGTCTTGTACACCTTAGTGAACTCTCTTGGACGGTGCTTGACTGGGACTTGACGACCAACTGCTTTCACCTCGATCACATGTGGGGCCTTTCGGAATCTAAGACGCTTCATGCTGACACTTGACTCATCAGAGCACGAAGTTGCCTTCGGCTGTTTTCGGACGATGCATGCAAACTTCTGGATCAGGCATGGAGCGGCTGTGGAATCCTTGCTCTTCTTCTTGGGAGCGGGTGAATTGGCCCTTTTGGTGTCTTTGGTGGCGGCAGCAGCTTTGTCATCATGCTTATAAAAACATTTGTCACCACGTCTGCACTTTCCCTGGGCATGATAGATACATGGGGTTTTGGCCATTTCTTCCTTGGACATTTTCTTCCCCTTATCATCTTTGTTGCCCCTTGATGGTGAACGTGTTTTGGTTCTTCTGGGTGATTGAGTTCGAGATTTATCATCTTTGACATGCTTGAATGGACACTTCTTCCCCTTATCACAGGTACCCTTTTGGAACTTATAGCAAATCTTGTCACCTTTGCCACCTCGTTCCTGCGATCTACCGCGACTTGGAGAGCCCTTTCGGCCGCCGCGACCATCGCCTTTGGCGGGTGCGGCCTTTGTGTCCTTAATCCCAGCCTTGTTCTTCTCCGCAATGCGGTTCCTGTTCTCCCTCAATCGTTCACGATCGATCAAGTTCTTCATGGATTGGTGAAGAAAACTGTAAGACTTTTCATGGGATTTCTCATGAGCACGGTCAAACACCTCGATGTCATATTTCAGCAACTGACTTGGTCGGATCTGCCTCAACAAGATGTCCCTTAACACAGCATCATCGGGGGTGACAGCCATGCCAGCTAGGGTAGCATCCCATTTGTTGATGAATCTTCGGAGATCCTGGACAGTATCGCCTACTTTGACAACACCCAAAAGATCTTCTACTCTGTAAAGGCTACCTGCTTCTTCTGATGTCTTGAAGTAGTCCTCAAACATGAGCAGAACATACCTTCCCCTGACCTGGATGCCTTTTCGGGATTGCTGCTCCTTGAAATTCAAGATCCTAGTTGCGAGGTCCCCTCCGGCTGAGCGCGTGAGCGCTGCTGATAACTTTGTATCCAGCGTGAGGAACTTTCCAGGATCTTGGAGTTTCTTCTCCAACTGCTCTCTGGTGCACTCTTGATCGTACACCTCGTTGAGCCAGAGCCACGCCTCATCCGGGCGATCTGAACAGCTTTTCACTTCATCCCTGACATGATTCTTCCAAGTTCTATATGACTCCGGAGCGGGCATGTTGTTCAGCTTGATGAGTTCAGCCTCCTTAGTTTTTGGCTTATCCTTTTCTTCCCTTTGGGTTAAGGCTTTCACCAATTCAATAAGATCTGAGGGACCCATCACTTGCTGTTGCTTGGTTACGCTCTTAGGGGAGTCATTTGGGGGAGTTTTGATAGCTTCAGTGGGAGTGAAAAACCCTGACTGCGTTGGCAATTGGGGCTGGTCGTTGCCGACAGCCGGCTTTTGCTTGGGACTGCCACCTTTGAGCAGCTCATCCAACTTGGCCTTTGCTTCTTGTGCCAACACTGCAGGCGTCTTCAACTCATGAATCGGCTCGTCACTGCCTTTGGCAGCCTGTGCATCGGATGCTTTGGGAGTGGCAATATTGAAGTGGGGCACGCTAGTGGTAGCGGCCGGCTCGGCGTTCTGGACGGATGCTTTCGGAACGGAGGCATGCTGCGCTTTGGCAACATGCTTTAACTGCTCCTGAAGGTCATCGATTTGGTCCTGAAGGCTAAGGTTCTGAGCCGCTGCCTCGTTGATCTTGTCGGCCATCTCCTTCTTGTAGTTCTCAAACTCAGTCCTCAAACTGATGAACCTGGCCTGATCAATTGCAGCCTGATCTTCATATTGCTTCTTTGTGGCAGCTATGGCATTCTTTGCATGTTCAACTGTCTGTGCATAGGAAGCTTCGAATTCACTAGTGATACGTTGCCTTTCCTCTGCAATTTTCTGATCATGCTTTGTGTTTGCCTCTGCCTTTACATCCTCTATTCTTTTGTCATGCGATGCCTGAGCCTGATTCAACCTGACCTCCATCTCGTCGCCTCGTTTCCTCTCCTCGTTGACGGCACTAATGGCCTTACCTTCAATCTCCTGCAGCCTTTGCTCATACTCCTGCTCCTGCATTACGAGTCTACTTGACCATTCGTTTCGAATTGAGTCAACTACTCCATGCATTATCTGAAGGTGCCTCTGTTCAGCTTCCCTCATGACTTGCAGGGTATTCCCACTAGTAATCTGGGACAGGTTGTTTTGTATGAAGGTAAAGTACGCGACAACGGGTTGGAACATTGTTTCGTCATCCATCGGCTCGGGGTTGCCCCCGGCCACATTGGGCACAGCGACAGCCGATGGACCTGACCCTGGAACGGCGAGAGGATGGTCAATTGGGGTCCCCATAGCAAAGTAGTGAGACTACGGCTGATAACCTGTATTTTACCAGGTCAACCGACAATGGGGTGAAATACAGCCACAACCGTTTAGCACTCAGCTCTTTTGAACCAACGCTACAGAGTAGATCGATGATATATACACTACATGGTTTTACTGCAGGAGTTTTTACACCCCCCTCGGGCGAGCAGGGACGACTGCGGAGAACGAATAACCCAGAAAAGCATACCCTCGCGGGTAGCCAAATTTCTTTAGTTGGTTTTAGACATTTTGTGCAGTCTTTCAAAGGTCCCTCTAAAAAGCTCAAGCCCGTAAAACCCAGCGCAGCTTTGCAAGGAAGGCACATTACCATGCCGCATCTTGCGCTATGCTACAAAAGAAAATCATCGTCTACCTGCGGTTCCAATAGATCCACCGGCCGCCGGCCTCGTCACGGTAATACCAAGCCCCACGCCAGAAACTCCATTCTCGGCGTGCACCATAGTGATCACGATTCCAACTCCAGGAGGCATCCGGGCGACCGGAGCTTGCAGCCTTTGATGTGACTCCTTTGCTTGCTGCTTTTGCAGTGGGCGGTGTCTCAGGCTCCAAGAATGGTCGCGCTCCTGCTTTGGATGTTGGTGGTTCGGGTGCAAGAAATGGTGCATTGTTGGGGTCAACTGGGGCATCAGCGTGCGAGGCATCTGCGCGAGCAGAGCTTGAGGCGGCAGTGTCATCATGTGTGGTGACGGATGCATCAGCTTCGGCTTTGCGTTTTCGCTCAGTGGTGGGCGCGACCGTGGGGTCGGCCTTATGACCTCCAGGACCTCCAGCCTTTGCAGCGGCGCTCTGCTTCTCTTTGCGTTCAAGATTGCTCCGAACCAAGGGAAGGTTTTCCTCATACACCTTTTCGAGGAAATCACGAGTGCCATCAAGAGGGACTTGGACAGTACCCTTCCAGGTCAACAGGCCACGGAATGCGCCACGACGGCCGATGTAGCTGACATATTCATCCTCTGTAAAAATGTGGCGGCCGAACATGAAACCCCAGACCTTCTTCCATGTTTTGCGGAACTCAACTGGGAAACCATCAACACCTCGAGGCTGGGACATGAAAATCAACTTAGATAAGCAGTTTTCATTTTGGGCATTGGCGGCGACGCCAGCCGAGATCTGAGCTTTGGTCCTTGGGGGATCGGGGAGGTTGCCATATGCGAACATGTCGTCGAATATGCAGTCCTGCAGGTCCTTCCCCTCACCGTGGATGCGGTCGCAAAAAGTGACGTCGCTGGAGTATCTGTCTTCCACGTCCTCGTAGCCCAGCGCTTTTGCACGTCGATGCCTGTCGCGGCAGTCTTTGAGGACTGCTGATTCCACGGATGTGATTCCCCTGGGGCCCAGTTCTCGGCGTAGCAGGTTGGCTTGCTCTTCCGTCAAGGCTGTCAGCAAGCTTCCGCTCATCTTCCCAAACATTCCGAACCCGGCGAGACTTTGCATTCGCCGTTCAAGGATGCGGGTCCTCCTGTTGGGTTTGTCGGCCTCTTTTGTATCGCCACTTTCGTCCACTGGGAGTGGCTCATATCCACATGTGGTGCATGTCACTTGGCCACTGACGTACTCAACCTGGCAGAGGGGACAGGAGCCCATGAAAGGTTCGCAGTACTTGGGTGCAATGTAAACACGGCGCGTCCTTGCGGGCGGCTGGTCAACTTGCATTGGGGCAGTGGCTGCATCATCATCAGTGGACTTGGCATCGGGTCGCCCCGTGCTGGTGTCATCCATTGGGTCGTCATTTGCATCATCTCGGGCAGTCAGGGTGACCGCTTTGGATTTCGGTGCTGAGGCTGATTCCGCGCCTGTCCATGAGCTGGGCTCGAGATTGCTCTCGGCGCGGGACCAAAGCACCTGTCCTTCTTCTGAGATGCTGACCAGAAACTGCGGTGGGATGCGTTCTGAACACAAAATACCATCCATTTCTGTGCGACTAAAGATGACACCAGCTTCAACTGCTTGCCGCATTGCGATTTTGACTTCGATTGGACATTTTGCTCTTAATCCAGATCGATACCCCTGCGTGCCAATACAGTGTTCTGCCATGTAGATATGAGCACGGCCACTGTTGACTGTGTCACCGCCGCCTGGGATCAGGCCGTTCTGTGCGATGCTCTTCCAGCTGCTTTTCATCGTGCGATGGAAGACAACCTCAGGAACCTCAGTCATGGCACACAGGGGCACGCCAGTGAAGGCGGCTTTTCGCTCGGGGGATACATGGTCTGAGCAATACACCATGGTTGAATTGGCATAAAGACCCCCTGCGGTTTTCAAGGCAGCTTCGGAGTGACCCTGAATTGCACGGATTTTCACAGGATAATACGGCATGCCTAGGCCATTGTCGACAGGAAAATGGGAAATCTTTGCACACAAGAATTGGAACCTACTCTTGCCATGCTTGTCGATCTTCATTGCGGTGCCAAACAGGTTTGCGACAGTGATGAAAACATCTGGGGGCACTTCCTTGCGGAAGGCTTTGGCAAAATCCTCCAAGTCAATCCAAAGGTCTTTGTCCATTGGCACCTTGGCACAGGATCCATGCCCCCTGCAAACTTTGTTGACACGAGTTGCAAAATCAGAAAATTTCTTGTCGACACGAGTCTGGCCAGCAATGGTCTCAACGTCGGATGCCGATATCAGCTCCAGCTCATACGCCGTACCTTCAAAGAGGATACCGGGCACATCGTCCCCGTCTGCATTGGTCACCATTGTATATTGGTATTCAGGCAAATGCTCTTCCATCCAATATGCTTTCACGTGGCCGGATGCATGTCCCTCTAAGCGCGCAGTTGCCTGCGGCTGGTACTGGCTGGATGTGGCTCTCTTGTCATCTGCGGGCTCATCCAATGGTGCTGGTGCTGCTTTCGGCCGCGACTTCAACATGACCTCAGCCGTTTGGACCAGGATTGTTGCTCTGCTGGATGCAGCGGGCTCGCCGTCGCCGGCGGCCTTTGGAGGGTCATCTTTGGGAGGCTCAGCAAAAGTGCCCGAAGGCATCGTCTTGGTGTCGATGTAGTCCTCAGTGTCAGGTTGTTGAGCTTCGACGTCCTCCTTGGTGAATGACCTGCCCGTCGGCGTGATGTGTCTTCGGGACTCTCCAAAAAGCAACTTGGTGATGTTTGCACATGTCTCCTGATAGGATCTTGGCAGCTCGTCCAGGACGGCGCTCATGTTCCTCCGCAAATCATCCCATGTCTCCTGGCCACACTGAGTAAGCTCCAAACCAATTCGGCCAACCCGCCATCCGCAATCAATTGCGAAAAGGGTAGCTGTCCAATAGGCAGCAAGACGCGTGCGATTTTCTTCAGAGTTGGCGAAATGCCACTGGTCTCTGAATTCCATTGCATCGGCGTACCCCTTTGCTTTTAGCCACGGATACCGCGGATTGGCACGCCCTTGCAGGCTGCTGGTTAGAGCTTTGAATCGGGGCTCCAAATGGTCGAAGAATTGATCGAAAATTGGATGAATGCCGTAATCTGCGCTCCAAGGCGCGGTCGTGAGACCGGCCGTCTGCAAGTCCAACTCCCGGGCCTTGTTGATGAACCATGTCAAGTGGCGCTCACAATCATCCAGGATCGTGGGCCAGTGCCCGTTGGGACCATCGTACGGCCAATTTGGATTTTGGGCAATTCCATCCTCCCCTACCAATTCATTTCCGAACCAGGACAAGTGCAGGTTGATGCGTGCATGAGGATAGCGCTCGCGGGCGTCCGCGGCCAATTCAATCCCACGCTTGACCAGCTTCTGCAGAGTCTTGCCCCAGAGCATCTCATGGATGAACTCAGTCACATACTTAGGCTTGCGCTGCCGGTAATGCTCGGACAGGTCAAACTTCTTAAGTGTTTTCCTACGCCCTGTGATCAATGCACATGACGAGTCAGAGACTAAGATCCAGATTACATCATTGACGGGCATCTCTGGCAACATGATCTTTTCAATGTGGGACTCCTTTGGCAAAAAGCAGAAGCTAAGGTATTCTGCAAGCGGATCCTCTCGACCGTAGAACCTCAGGGCCGAAGCCGGCGTCCATTCGGTCATCAATCCATCCACAAGGTCCTGAGCAGCCTGATTCTCACCTTCATTGCGCATGGCCAATGCATACAAAATGCGATTGTGAAGGAGCAACCATGCTTCTTTGTTAGCCTCACGTGTGGCTTCGAGCGCAGCCTCGCGGCTGGCCGGGTGTGCTGTGGCATATCGCGAGTCAGCCATTTTAGCAGGACAGGCACGAATGACAGCGGGTGAAATCCTTTTGGATGTTTGGCCCACCACAGCTACCCGGAAACACTCATGGAGCATGTCAGTCAACTTGAAGGTATAGTTCTCAGCAAGTTTAAGAGCTTTGCCCCTACTTTGATCATGCTCATGTTTGCCATCACATTTGAATGAGTCTAACACGGTGAGTTCTTTAAAATTTCCTGCAATAGTCCAACTTTTCTTCATTGGTTGACCGTTGTTTCCAAGAACACCCAACATACAACCATCAAAGTGATGAGTAGTCATGGATCGTTCTATGAGGAATTTTCTAACCATCGGCCATCTCCAATATTTGCAATTCTTGGACAGTTCAAATGCTATCAAGGTTCGTTCATCATAAACTTCATCCACAAGTTTGACAAAAGATTTGAACAACTTGGTAAACTGTTTTTGTTGCTCTTTGATTCTTTCTTGACCCTCAACAGTAAGGCCATTCACGTTCCCCCATGGGCTACCTCCAACACAAGGCAACGATGCATAAAGTATCAAAGTGCCGTCATTGAAATCATTTCTGAAATCTTGGACTTGGGAGGCTAGCCGTTGCCGACAGCTGTTAGTGGTACCATCTTCTTTTTCGGTAACCCTAATGCAGTGGCAATCTTCATTGGACTTTCTTGGGGTACTAAGCTTCGAATCATCAGAGCAGCAAAATTCGATCAACATTCTGGGCTTAAAAGACTTTTGGGAGCCCCCCTGATTCCCGGCAGCGGTTGCTAGTTTTGGCACCTTAGTGGAGTTCGGCGCCGCGGTGTGGCGGGCTGCTGCTTCTTCCACCTTTGTCGGGCCAATGCCAATGAGATGAATGGCATGCAACCAAAGGGCTGGTCGGGTAAAAGGTTTTGTAAGAATGTCTGCAACTTGGAAACTGGTTCCTACGTTGAGAAGATCGAACTGTTTACATTCAAATTGTTGTTTCAACCATTTGAAGTTGATGTTTTGTGTTTTGTTCATGTGTCTCATGGATGCTGATGAACCGGTGGACATGACTGTGATAGTCGCTTGGTTGTCCTCCATAAATTTGACTTGATAAAATTCAGGGAAACTGGCCTTGAGGGAGTTGATGTCCGCGACACTACAACCTGTATCGACATTCCCATTACGGATTTCGTCAATTTCAGGGTCGATCCTAGTGAACACAACATCTTCTTGGGGCTTCGCGGCGTCGCGAGCTGGTTTACCCTGTAGCTTCTTGAAAAGGTTCAACTGCTCAAACAGGGCCAGCATTGGAATGCCCTCAGCTCTCATGCTGTGATTTGCGGCAACTACCTCAGCCTCAGTTGAAGATATGGCAACAACCGTTTGTTTCTTACTGAATGCATTTAAGGGGTAATACGTGTTGGGGCCTACAAGCACAATGGCACTGCCAGTGGTACTCTTGCTATCATGTTCGCCTGCATGATCTGCATCGGCAAAAAGCCAGAGTTGGCATTCATCAAAGGCATCCCCAATGAAACCCTCTAGGAAATGGTGCTTTGTACAATGAATGTATGACACCAATCTGTGCAAGGCAACATCGCATTCTATGGACCATTTTGTCACTCTAGATGCTAAGCTTTGTGTGGCACGCAACAAGTCGAACCTTGCCATTCTGGCGGCAAAGAGTATCTTCATCAAGATCTTGCTGGCCACTGGCTGGAGTTTGCCAGGCTTTTCATCTTCACTGAGTGTGGGCCGTGCGATGCCAGCATCTGTGAATGGTGTTGGCACCTCTTT
>OFER01000038.1_pt1 | contig 12007 bp, 8 predicted proteins | sample 1521091 | NCBI WGS metagenome assembly OFER01 (sample SAMN04272335, study PRJEB24112) | coral metagenome | biome: Coral reef; feature: Shallow seawater; material: Coral tissue | host: Coral | place: China: South China Sea | collected 2014
GATTAATCATTTAGTTTTACTGTGTAGTTGTTTTAATAAATAATTGTAGACTTATATTTAGTTGTTGCGTGTTTTCTCGGGTTTGTCTATGCTTAGTGTTTTTTGATTGTTAGAGGACGCCCACCTTTGTGGCGCAGTATCGTCACAGATATTCACAAACAAAAGTGGGCTAGGACTAACATGAACAATTTCCATAAGGCACATGAATATAAGATTTGTCAGTGTACAGTTTGTTATGAAGCGTGGCTTTTAAAATTGAATAGTAAGTTGAACAAACTTACCACGTATCAGTGTTCAAGGTGCTCTGGAGAGAAAGATCTTCCGAAAAAAATTTCCAAAGAAAATGATATGGTACCTTCTGCAGTGCCCAATGAACTATCTGGTTTAACTCAAGTTGAAGAAATGTTAATTGCCCGGGCCCTTCCAATAATCCATATATATTTAAAACAAGGTGTTCAAAGGGGATATTCAGGGCACTGTGTTAATTTCCCCCAGAATGTTGGTGAACTAGCTAAATCTCTTCCAAGATATCCAAAGGATCTTTCTGAAATTGTGGTGAAGATTAAAGGAAAAGAAAACACATTCAAAACTTTAAATGTTAGGAGGCAAGTGGTAGCAGATGCACTTTTCTGGCTGCTGAAACACAATCCCCATTATTCAGATGTTGAATTAAATCAAGATGCATTAAACTCTTTACCTAACAATTCTGTACCAGATGACCTTCTTTCAGTTGAAACACAGGACACTGCTAATTTAAGTGATGAGTTAAATTACACTCCAGATAGAGGCCCCTCAACAGTTGATGAGGAAGATGTTGTCTTCAGTAGAAATACTGATACCTCTTGTGTACTTCCTGTGCCAAATGCAGAACAGCAAGAAATTGAATTCATTCAACAGCAAGTTCAGGCACAAACTAATTGGCCCTCTGTAAAAAACAGTCCTTTAAATGAATACACTACTTCATTTTTAGCAACAATGGCCTTTCCGACATTATTCCCTGATGGAAAAGGTGATCCAACTAATCCATCTTTACACAAACATGTCACTTTAAGTGAAAAAATTAACCATTTGTGCAAATTTGCAGAGAACAAATATGGGCTTTGGCATTATCGTTTTGCACAGCATCCAAGATTTTCTAATTGGGCTTTAAACATGATTCAAAGAGCACAAATTTTGCAACAAAGTGGCATATTCTTAAAACAGAATCCTGGAGAACAACATCTAACTATAGATGAGCTGAGAGAAATGGTTGTAAACAACAGCTCTAATGTATTCATGGCTAAGCTTTCACGTCACATCAGTAATCTATCTGGATCAAATGCTTACTGGCACAAGGTAAAAGAAGACTTGAAGGCGACCATACAACACGTTGGGCCTCCAACATTCTTTTTTACATTTTCATCAGCTGACATGCACTGGCCAGAGTTGCATGCTCTTCTAGTAGGAAGTGATCAACAGATGGTAACATCTATCTCTTCTGATACCAGACGACAGAATGTCATTAACAATCCACACATTGTTGATTGGTTCTTCACACAATGCTTGCAAAATTTTATAAAATACTGGTTATATGATTCACTTGATGCTGAATGGCACTGGTATAGATTTGAGTACCAGTCTAGAGGAAGCATTCATTGCCACGGTGTAGCAAAATTAAAGAATGACCCAGGACTATGCAGACTCAGTGAAATCGCTCTCAAAGGCCATTTAGAAAAAGAATCAAAAGATGGAGATATTGCCATAGTGAAACATGGACCAGTAGCTGAAGCTACAATCTGCAAGTCTGTTGATTGGCTATTGTCTACATATAATCCAAATAATCCAGAAGAAAATAATTGGATTAAACCTGTAATTCACCCATGCAAAAAAAAAACATGTAGATGCTAACATAACTGATACTGATTATGAAGATTTCTCAATACTGTTCAAAGACATACTCATTGCAGTTCTGCATATTGTTTGAAAAGAAAAGCAAATGACAATGAAGCAAAACGCAGATTTAACTTTCCAATAGATCGTTGTGATAAAACAACATTGCAGTTTGAACCTATTCACACAAAAGACAAAACACAAAAATACAAAATACAAATTGCTACTAAAAGAAATGATATGAGACTTAATAATCACCAGCGCCTTCAGTTGCAGGGCTTGAGAGCAAATTGTGATATTCAAGTAGTTACAGATTACCATGCCTGTCTAGAGTACCTGGCCAAATATGCTACAAAAAGTGAGACCAGATCACATCTTCTCAAACAAGTTTTTGACAATTTAGTAAAAAATTCCGAAAAATAATACTGATGCTTCTAAAATTATTAAAAGAACTGTAATGAAAACACTTGGTCAAAGGGATTTTTCTACCCAGGAAACAATGCATCATTTATTATCGTTAAAATTTGTCAGCTGCTCATTCAAAGTAACTCCTGTAAGCTTAAGTGGCTCTAGGCGACTTAATCTGAATCGAAGATTGTTTGATAATGACATTGTGACTAATGACTGTTTTCTTGATGTATATGCTTGACGACAACAATATCAAGCATCTGCCAAACAGGATTTAATGGCTTTAAATTTTCTTGAGTTTGCTACAAACTATAAATTTTAAAATGGAAAACTCATAAATCTACCAGAGAATATCATACCAAGAGTTTTCCCACATATTCTTCAAATCCTAAAGGTCCAAATTATGGACTTCAGATTCAGCATGGGGCAACAAAGAAGAGTCTGATGGAACTTTTATAAGTGAGGTGAAAACCTTTTTACAGACTCCATATGCACAATCCCATGTTCCTGATTGGCATGATAAACTTCAAGAAATTGAATTTCACTCAGAGGAAAGTCACTCTGAAGATTTAAATCATCATCAAGAAAGAGAAGAGTGGATGATTCTAGCAGACTTTTCCCATCACAACTTAAATGACAACAAAGGAATAGCAAATGATCACAATTGGCAAATTCATACAATTCCATACACTCCTCAACAGCTTTTAGAAATGCCCCGTTGGATAACAAGCAAGAAACAAACATTCGTAAGACAAGTTCAAAATCACTGCAGAGACAGTTCTACTTTCAGTGAAATGCAATGACGGGCATTCCATCTTGTGCAAGAGCATTTTCAAAATCCGCATTCTCAAGCTCCTTTACATTTGATAATAAATGGTCAAGCAGGGACAGGAAAATCTTACCTCATAAATGCATTGCGTAACTTTCTTGGTCAATCTTGCATTGTAACTGCTACCACTGGAAAAGCCTCATTCAACATAGATGCAATAGCAATAAACTCTCTTCTCAATTTGCCTGTCGATTCAAGAGGCAACAGTGACCTTAAAGGACAACCTCTTTCAAGACTTCAAATCCGACTTACTGGTTGTAAATATACATTGATAGATGAATATTCTATGTCGGGACAAAGACTTTTTGGATGGGTTGATAAACACTACAGGCAAGCAACTGGAAAAATAAATTAGGTTTTTGGTGACATATCTCTCATTTTGTTTGGAGATCCTGCTCAATTGCCACCTGTTGCAGATAAGCCATTATATCACAACAAACCCACAAGAGCTTTAGGTGAACAGGGCTATCCAGCTTATCTCATGTTTAGTAAAGTTATAAAATTGTCAGTCAATCAAAGAGTGCCAGGCTCTGATTTAAGACAACTTACTTTTAAAAATTTTCTCAGGCGCCTAAGAAATGGAGATTGTACACATGAAGATTGGCAACTTCTTTTAACTAGACAACCATCAAAAGTTCAAAATTTGAAGGACTTTCAAGATGCCATAAGACTCTTCTACGGCAACAATGATGTAGCCTCCTTCAACTATGAACAGCTCTTGAAACTTAAACAACCTATAGCACGTATCCAAGCTCAACATTCTTCAGCACTTGCCAAGACAATTAAAGCTGATGAAATGTGTGGGTTAGTTCCCACCCTGTACCTTGCAAGAAATGCTTCAGTTATGCTTACTCTAAATTTGTGGCCAGAAGTTGGATTATGCAATGGAGCAACAGGGAAAATAATTGTGGCTGCAGTTCAGCCAGATTGTGTCAGCGGTCATTCTTTAAGTGCTAGGTAACCGCTCACTAGTCGTACTTTCCACCATGTTTTGTTTTTCGCATCGCGTGGTGCTGAAGATATAAACAAAATCGTTTTCCATCGGATCGTATCATGTGTTATCGAAGACCTAAACGGTAAGGAACAGTTTTTGTACCTTTGCTAATTGTTGTAAGCCTTTTTTCCCGGCGATGTGTTGGTATTTAAGTTTATTTCCTTTCATTTTGTCATCCAGATTGTTATCTCGGGTAAACCACGCATCCATGTAATTCAGTGTTAAGGAAGCAATTGTGCCGAGCAGTACTCGCTACCTGTGAATAAACGTCGTTTTGGGTTTGAAACTCTTCTAGTAAAGTTACTTAGAAGCAGCCACAATAACAATCGTTAACACCGCCGAAAACTATGTCCGGCAAAGATGATACGAGTTTCGGAGAAGATTCCTACGTACCACCAGCAAGTAACAACGAAGAAGTTCTCGTTGGTCCACATGAAGAAGGCGTAAGGAAGCGTCTCATGACAACGAAAGGTTACCATTACGTAATGGATGTGAAGATAGGCAATTTGAAAGCAAAGAGAAGTGAACTGGTGAAGCTAATGAGAGCTACGCTATTGGAAAGAGGTCAGTCAGTTGAACTTTCTAAATTTAAGAAAGGGTTAAGTGAGGCTCAAGTTAGCTATGCCGAATTTAAAGATATTGTTGGTGGAATTAAAGAGTTTGTTAATCCTGATGAAAATTTGGACGAGATTGAAGGAGTCATACGAGAAACCGAACGAGAGTGGTCAAGCTTTGAAGCAGACATCAAAGCAGAAATTAAACATCTAGAAATCGTTGAACAGCAGAAAATGGAGTCTAGATCTGTTGCATGGAGCTTCAAGAGCTCAAGTCGTGTCTCATCAAAGGATAAAGACAGCCTTAAATCTAAACGTAGTTCCACCAGCAGTGTCAAAACTGAAAAGTTTCGGTTGCGAAAAGAAGAAGCGGCCTTAAAGGCCAAGTTGGCTTTTGCAGAGGAAGAGCGAAAGTTGAAAGTTCAGCAACAGAGGGTCGAGTTAATGAAATTAGAACAAGAGCAAAAGTTAGAGGAACTGAGACTGAAAAGTGAACTTGCTCAAAATCAAGCTATGCTTAATGTTTGCCTAACGGAAGAAAGGGAAGAAATGGTTGACCTTGAACAGAACTTGGACTTAGTTGCTCCAGTCGATAAAGATAAGGATATGGAAAATTTCCTCAAATCTATTCCAGCTGTTAGTGACATTGCACAGACTCCTGTTCTTCAGGATCCAATTTACACTGTGTCCCAAGTAGGTGGTGCTCAGACAACACCAAGTCCCCAAAGGTGTAGTGCACTAAGTCCCCAAGCAGCAACCTTCACACCAGCTAGCAGTATCTTAGAGAAATGCATGGATAAACTAGTGGAAACAAGTACCAAGTTGGTAGCCGCCACTGTAGAACAGAACCAAGTGAACAGACAATTAGCTATCTCTGGTCAGCTGCCTAAGATTTCAATTCCAGTCTTTAATGGAGACCCCCTTCAGTATCCTGCATGGAATAGTTCTTTTAATGCCCTTATTGATTCTAAACCCATGGATGCACAAGCAAAATTGAACTTCCTAAATCAATACCTCTCAGGAAAACCCAAACAAGTTGTTGAACAGTACCTATTGATTGGAACTGATGAGGCTTATCAGTCTGCTAGGAAATTGCTGAAAGAAAGATATGGTAACTGCAATGTTGTAGGCTCCGCTTTCCTAAACAAATTAGAAAATTGGCCAAAAGTTGGTATCAAGGATGCAGAGACTCTAAGGGATCTTTCTGACTTCCTTGAAAAGATAAAAGCTGCCAGTGAAACTACTCCTAGTCTTAAAGTGTTAGACTTTGCCAGAGAAAATGTTAAAATTCTTTCAAAGCTGCCAGTCCAGCTACAAAGTAAATGGCGAGGAATTGTGAAGAAGTGTAGAGCAAAGAAGGGAGATGGAGCCTATCCACCTTTCACTGAGTTTGCTGCATTTGTGAAGGATTGTGCTGAGAAAGCAAACATACCTGAGCTTGAAGACCTGACTAAAACAAGGGACACTGTGAAACCCGTTGACAACACAAAAAGACCTACCAAGGGTAAAGAAGTAAATTCCTTTGCAACTCAAGGAACTGATCAAAACAAGATCCCAAACATCCAGAATCAGGGAAAGAAGGAACTCTGTCTGTTTTGCAAGGAACATCATCATTTAGACAAATGTAAGAAGTTTGCTGAGATACCCCTCAGAGAAAGGAAGGACTTTTTCTTTGACAAGTTCCTGTGTTTTGGTTGTGCCTCTAGCAGACAGCACCAAGCAGCATCCTGTAAGAACAAACTTGTGTGTCGTGTTTGTTCTGCAATTCATCCAACGTGTCTTCACCAACCGAAAGGTAATGCTGAGGTTATCTCAAACTGTACAAATGTTTGTACAATCCCAGAGCAAGAGAAAGGTTCAGATCACGCCATGATTGTGCCAGTGTGGGTTCGCCACATAAGTAAACCCAGTCAGGAGGTTTTGCAGTATGCAGTACTAGATGACCAGTCTAATGTGAGCTTTGTGTCGCAGAGTTTATGTGAGCAGCTGAACTTACAAGGATCACCTACAGACTTGTTACTAACAACAGTCCAAGAGCGAAACGTACATATACCAAGTAGCCGAATATGTGGACTTGAAGTGTTGGACTTTAACCGGGACCATACTGTGAAGTTGCCTATGCTGTTCACACGAGATTCGATCCCAGCAAGTAGGTCACAGATTCCAAAGGCCAGTGTTGCCCAGGAGTGGGAACATCTACGCCCTATTGCTGATAAGCTAATGCCGTATGAACCTGATGTTGAAATCTCTCTGCTTATTGGAAACAATTGCCCAAGTATTGTCAGACCTCGAGAAGTTGTCGTTGGAAAAGATGATGATCCATATGGTCAAAGATCCCTCATGGGATGGGGAATAGTCGGCAAGGTTTGCAAGTCTACCAATGAAAGTGACAAGAGTGAAGCAGTGTGTAACAAAATAGTTGTCAGCGAAGCTCATGAACACTTTGCCTTTTCAACTAAGGTAAAGGAGATTATCAACCCGCAAAGGATCATCAAGGTTCTGGAGTCAGACTTCGTAGAAGGTTCTACAAGGCGCAAATCTTATTCAGTGGAAGACAAAAGGTTTCTCTCAATTCTGGAGAACAGTGTTGTAAAGAGAGCAGATGGCCACTATGAAATGCCTCTACCCTTAAAGATGGACAGACTGTGTCTACCATACAACCGTCAGCTTGCTGTCAAGAGATGGCACCAGTTGTTAGCGAGGTTCAAGAAAAATCCCAAGTTTCTTGAAGATTACCGAGTGTTCATGAAGGATGTAATTGACCTGTGTGCAGAGAAAGTACCGCCAGACCGTCTGAAAGTTCAAGATGGAAGGATTAACTATGTGCCCCACACCGGTGTCTATCATCCAAGAAAGAGGGACCAAATCAGAGTGGTCTTTGACTGTTCTGCACAATTTGATGGTGTTTGTCTTAATGATTACTTATTACAAGGTCCTGATCAATTGAACACTCTGCTAGGAATCCTGTGCAGATTCAGACAAGAAAGAGTGGCACTTATGACCGACATCAAGAAAATGTTCCATCAGTTCATGGTGTCAGAAGAGCATCGGGATTTGTTAAGGTTCCTGTGGTGGGAAGATGGAGATCCGAAGAAGGAAGTTATTGAGTTCAGAATGAAGGTGCATCTCTTTGGTGCTGGCAGTTCCCCTGGCTGTGCCAATTTCGGGCTGAAGAAAGCCGCAGATGATGGTGAAGCTGAGTATGGCAAAGAGGCCGCCGAGTTTATACGAAGAGACTTCTATGTGGATGATGGTCTCAAATCGGTTCCCACCGTTGAGGAAGCAGTTACCTTAATAAAAGCAAGTCAAGGCATCTGCGCCAGGGCGGGACTTAAACTGCAGAAGATCATGTCAAACAAGAGAGAAGTTCTCGAAGCATTCCCAATCGAAGAACGTGCTCAAAGTGTCAAAGAGTCAGATTTAAAGGTCGACCCACTCCCCTTGGAGCGTGCCTTGGGAGTGATATGGTGTGTGGAAAATGACAGTTTCCAGTTTCGTATTGAAATGCACGATCGTCCCTTTACACGTCGGGGCATACTTTCAACAGTTAGCTCCATTTATGATCCCAGTGGTTACGTAGCACCAGTGACATTAAAGGGAAAACAAATTCTTCAGCAAATGTGTCGAGACAAGCTTGATTGGGATAGCCCAGTTCCAGAAAATCTGCGTTCCGAATGGGAGAAGTGGCGTCATGATGTCGTGAGCTTAGAACAGTTGGAAATTCAAAGATGCTTTAAGCCAGAGAACTTTGGAGGGATTCAGGTGTGCGAGTTGCATTATTTTTCGGATGCGAGTCTTGAGGGTTATGGACAGTGTTCATTTCTCCGCCTTGTTAATGAGAAAGATCAACCTTACTGCTCATTTGTCATTGGCAAAGCTAGAGTTGCCCCTTTGAAGCAGCTTACTGTTCCAAGGCTAGAGTTAGCCGCAGCCACTGTTTCAGCCAAGATGAGTGAATTTCTCCACCAAGAACTTTCCTACACAGATGTCAAAGAGTATTTTTGGACGGATAGTAAAATCGTCCTTGGCTATGTCAACAATGAAGCTAGGAGGTTTCACGTGTATGTAGCTAATCGTGTGCAGCAGATCAGGGACCTCACAAACCCAAGTTCATGGATGTATGTTGACACAGAGAGCAATCCTGCAGATCATGCTTCTCGTGGTCTTACTGCTTCACAGTTGCTGCAGGGTTCCACATGGTTGTTCGGACCAGAGTTTCTTTGGAAAGAAGGTGTCTTCAAACCCCTAAAGGAGGAAGAGATTAAGGTGAAAGAAGATGATCCTGAAGTGAAGAAAGGAAACGTCCTCATGTCTCGCGTGGCTAGTGCAGTTGCTCTCCACCCTGACCCATTCAAGTCGGACCGTTTAGCCCACATATCAAGCTGGTGGCGTCTTCTGAAGGTAGTGGCCCTGTGCCTGCAACTTAAGTCTAAACTGAGAAACAGAAAGGTTAAATTGAGCGAACAAGAGAGTGCAAAGTGTGTTACACCGTTGCCAAAGGCGTCAGTTACGCTTACAGAGTTTCAGCTTGCTGAAAAGGAAGTCCTGAAGATAATTCAACGTGAACATTTCTACGAAGAAATCCAAGTTCTAATGAAGCTTAAAGTGGTTGGAGAAGAAGTATCAACTAGAGAGTTATCAAAACAGAGAAATCAGACTATCAAGATGTCCAGTTGTTTGTACCGTTTGGATCCCTTCTTGGATAAAGATGGCCTCATGCGAGTCGGTGGTCGCATCAAACGAGCTGATCTTCCGGTGGCAACAAAGCATCCAGTAATACTTCCACGGAAGAGTCCAATTACAGATTTGTTAATCAGGTTCTGCCATGGTAAAGTGAACCACATGGGAAGAGGAATCACTCAAAACGAGTTACGACAGAGAGGTTATTGGATAGTCGGTGGTTCTTCAGCCGTGTCAAACTGTATATCACAGTGTGTAATCTGCAGAAAATTGCGTCGCCACCTGGAGACTCAGAAGATGTCAGATCTGCCAATAGATCGAGTTGAACCGTCGCCACCGTTCTCATACTGTGCTGTTGACTTCTTCGGGCCCTTTCTAATCAAAGAGAGAAGAAGCGAAGTAAAACGTTACGGAGTCATATTTACCTGTATGGCAAGCAGAAGTGTACACTTGGAGACAGCCAACTCCTTAAGCACCTCTTCCTTTATGAATGCCCTAAGCCGTTTCCTCAGTCGTCGTGGCCCGGTGAGACAACTACGGTGCGATCAAGGGACAAATTTCGTTGGAGCACGAAATGAGTTGAAAGCAGCCTTGGAAGAACTGGATCAAGTGCAGTTACAGGAGTACCTTGTGGAGAATGGCTGTGAGTGGATACCATTTCAGATGAACGTACCCCATTCAAGTCATATGGGTGGGGTGTGGGAACGTCTTATACGGACAGTTCGTTGTGCATTGGAAACTCTACTTGTCAGTGCTGGCACCCAACTGGACGACGAGGCGTTCAGAACCCTCATGACGGAAGTTGAGAGTATAGTTAATTCCAGACCTCTCTCTGTCAATGACCTGAATGATCCAGAGGCACCTGAACCTCTAACTCCAAACCATTTGCTCACCCTAAAGCAGAAACTTGTGCTTCCGCCGCCTGGTAAGTTCCAAAGAGCAGATCTATACTGTCGTAAATGGTGGCGTAGAGTACAGTACATGGCCAATCAGTTTTGGTTCAGGTGGCGTCGAGAGTTTCTTCAAAACCTGCAGTCTCGTTCCAAGTGGACGCAACCAAAGCGGAATATGGCTGTAGGAGACATAGTGATTTCCAAGGAAGACAATGGACCACGTAACCAGTGGCCACTTGCCAAGGTCATCGAAGTCTACCCAAGTGAAGATGGTTGTGTCAGGAAAGTCAAAATCTTGAAGGCTGACGGAGAGCTTGATAACCAAGGAAGACGCCAAAAGCCTCCAACAATGTTACAAAGACCAATTCACAAGTTGGTTTTACTGTTACCTTGTGATGAATCAAGATGATTCCCTCTGAGAGCAATGCAGTGACCGGGGAATTCCCCATCAAGGAGCCAGATGTTAAACAAAACCGTGCAAGTGAACAATATAAGTGAATGTTTCCTTGATTAAGTACGAGTGACTGTTGAAAAACTTTGTTAAGGTTTAAGTAATTGTTAAAAACAATTAGAGGAGCCATGTGGCTGCAGTACAGCCAAATTGTGTCAGCGGACTGTGCTGGGTAACCGCTCATTAGTCTGGCTTTCCGCCATGTTTTTTGATTTCTTGTATCGCGTGGTGCTTGTAAGAGAAATCGTTTTCCATCGGCTCGCATAATGTGTTTCAGAAGACTCAAACGGTAAGAATCAGCCTTAGTACCATTTACAAATTGTTGTAAGTGCTTTTCGTAGCAATGTTCTAGTAATTAAGTTTGTTTATTTTCATTTTTTCATCACCCAGATTGTTATCTCGGGTAACCTGCATTCTTCACTCGCTACCTGTGAATAAACATCGTTTTGTTAAGTCTTGAAACTCTTCTGGGTAAAGTTACCTTGAAGCAGCCACACTAGAGGTTGCTTCTTACTCAAATCTTAAACAACTACAGGGGTAGCATGGTGCGAGATGATAAGTAGTTTGAACTTCACTTGGTATATTCAAACTGATTTAATGACAGATCAAGTCCATAGGTCTAGTTCACAATAGGTATCGACTGATGAAATAGCGAAAACCAGTAGATCATGAGTAGTACAAGTAGATACAAATAGGTGAAGTAGTCATACAAGTAGATGTAGTAGTCGTACAAGTAGGTTTGAACTGAAAAGTAATTTAAGAATACATGCCACCTAGATAAAGCATAAAATACAAGTCTAACAGAGTAGAACAGTCATAATAAAACTAACGAGATCATAGCATGAAACAGACGTGACAATCGATACTTGAACTAGTAAACCGAGGCGATAGCAGCGCTTGCAGTAGCAAACGAAGATATCAACAGCTATCTTGCAAAACAGTTAAATATAGCGTGAAAGAATCACAATTTGGTAATCATATGACAATTGGACTGATAAATTACGTGTAACTTGACAATAAACCTTATATCTCGTGAAAGTGATTTCAATAAAACCCAGATACTAAATGAAACTTTCATGATAAGGAAAAGACTCACAATTTGTAACTTGGCAAATAAGTCATAGCAAATAAAAACTTATGTACTTTGGTTGACGACTTGCACCAAAGGGTAGCAGAGAGACAGCGAAATACTCTTAGGCTGCAGAACAGGCGTAAGTTTTTTGGTATTTCAGTGGAACAGAGGCAAAAGCGAGGCGAGCGCGAAGTGGTTGCGTGCGAGGGGAGGATCGCTAAAAAATCCCGCCTCATGTTCCACATAACATTGTTCAA
>OFER01000040.1_pt1 | contig 11809 bp, 10 predicted proteins | sample 1521091 | NCBI WGS metagenome assembly OFER01 (sample SAMN04272335, study PRJEB24112) | coral metagenome | biome: Coral reef; feature: Shallow seawater; material: Coral tissue | host: Coral | place: China: South China Sea | collected 2014
TACACACTAAGTCCTTTTCGTCCAAAAAATAAAAAGGCTAACTTTTTTCTGACCCGAAATTGATCGGACCGCTATTAGCGGGACAGCCACTTAAAAATTCCTTGAGAAGACGATGTACGCGGTATCTCTAACAAAAGACTGTTTAACCATTTAATTGATGAAAAGGGAAACGATTTTTTACGCCTATCAGTACAAACCTAGGATAAGCAAAGATTCCTAGCAGAACGGAGACTAGAACAAGATCTGTCAGAAACGAAATCCGTAGAGTAGATCGCATAAATAGTGTGCACTCATACTATCAAAGAAAAAAAGAAAACAGAAAACATGCTTGAAGTAGAGATTAGATAGCAAGAGCATGAATTTTCTGAAAACGCCGTGTAGTACCAAAATGTGTCAAATATCAAGGATGGAATCAAACCTTCTGGGCATCCTCATACGTAAAGATTAATAAGGCTTTAATGCTGTAAATATGACATGGCAATTGACAAGAAAAAGAAACCAACATGACCATGTGCTTAAATTATCGTGGTGTAATGGTTGTAATGGCTCTTTTCTCAGAAGCTCTCAGATGAGAGAAGGAATTATAAGTTTAGTGAGTCAAACTGTGTATTAACAGTGTATATTAACAGTAAACATGCCCCTTTACGATGTGCGAACTAAATTCTGTTGCGAAAAACATCAAGCGCAAATTTTAATGTGTAACTAAATTTTAATGTGGAACAAAACTCGGCACGTGTTGCTGTTATCAAGAACTATCGTAAATGTTAGTTCCTTGGTTGTTCAAGAGAGGTTCTCTTAAATCTTCAAGATATCTGCGAGTGCTGCCAAAGACCCTTCCACATTTACAGGCTCGCTTTAAGAGGAAAATAATCAAACGCACTGTGTGTGACAGAATCGCAAAGACAGCAAGAAAAGACAATAAGGCTGGAACGATAGCCATGGCTGCCAACTCGAACCACTGCATTCCTTCGATGTAAAATTTGTTGTCGTCCTCAGGAGTGATACCAGAGGAGAACAGAGTTGCCTTGATCAGGTTGATAATCGCTAGGATAGATAACACAACCAAGGACGTGGATTCTACTTTGTTGGCTGTGGTGCTTCGGAAAGGACGCTCAACGATGTGATGGATAGCCATTAGTTCACATGCCACAGCCAAGAACAAACAGCGTAGCATAGCATTTGAGATGAAAGAGTGAAATGAGAGAAGGATGAGCCGTCGGCCAATCAAAACGCTTTCCCAGTGGAGAGTGCCTTGATCGCTATCACTGGGCGGACGGAATGGTCCTTGTAAGGCTTCCATCACGTCATCTTCTTCATCGTTTGTCCTCATGGCAGATTCTTCTCCTTTCCTTGTACAAACGTGCTTTAAAAACCAATGAGCGAGGAAAGGCAAAGGAAAGACACAGGCTGCCAGAAAGCCGGTTGCAGAAATGGAAGAACTGTAGAGCTTTCGAGAACCAAAATACAGAACGCCGATGAAGGGCACCACAAATATCACAATGTACGAAAACAGAAGGTACTGCCATGTTTGCCAGCAAAGCGTGTTTCCATCAATAAACAACCGGCGTTGAGAGCCAATGGATACACAGTGCATCAAACCAAGCGATGTCTCCGCTAGCCGATCGTAACCTAACAACAGTATCTCCAAGAAGACTGCCATGTAATGGTGCACCGATGGCATTCCCCTTTTTCGCAGCTGGTTAACAACGACGTGGACGCAATAGATGACAACAACATTCGCCATTGTGACAAAAACTGGCATAGAAAGAAACAACTCCTTTGTTACTGCTGTCAGACCTACAATAGGACAACCAATTCCTCTGGCGATATCATGAACTTGGAAGTTGTATGCAGAGATGACAATGTTAATATAAGGAACTTTGTGGAGCAGGTCTCCAACTGAATTGTCTATGAGCAAGTCAGCCACTTGATAGTAATAGAAGACAATCTTCAGATAGCCAGTGTCTCTCTGTTCATGGACATGGCGACTCTTTTCTCGTGATCGTGCATTCTCCTTCTTCCTTATGAACCACAGGACTTGTCGTGCACACAAGAGACGCAGGAGGGGTGGCTTGGTCAACAGATATGCAGCCATCCCAACTGAGAAAAGAATGATAACTAACCACAAAAAATTGTCGCTACATTGGCTCGTTTGGCGGCAATCGGCAGAGAACAGTGATTCAGTGTACCCAGTGGCGCGTTTACCACATAGAAAACCAGTTCTGTTTCCACGGCAACTGTTGGAGGCTTGTGATTGGGTGCTTGGAGATTGACAGTAGTCACTGGGACATGGAATAAACTTCAGCAATGCTTTATGACGTATTTCCGGGACCTGGTACCCCCAGAAGTTTTCTTTGGCTGCAATGTTCATGTTGTTTTGAATGCACTCAGCTCCTAATGGACACCGCTGGCATTGAAATGAATTCTCGACAGCAAAGCCTTGAGATCTCCCTGACTGAAGGCTGTAATAACCAGGAGAACACAGTCTACAAGTGTACTTCACAACCGTGACATTGAGGCTACAAAAGCGCTTTCTTTTCTCGGTGTAAACAAAATGCGTTGCATTTTCAAACGACAACATGCTACCCTTGCCGCACTGAATGGTCGTCTTATGGTCGATGTGGACGTAGCCTCCATTAGAGATTTCAAAAACAGAATTCGACCTTCTTTCAGCAATGGCAGAAACCATGGAAGTATTTCGCAATATGACAGGTCCCTCACTTTCGGAATAGAAGAAAGCAACGTTTCCAAATTTCTTTCCTTCAAGAGTTTTACTCTTTTGTTTACTGGAAAAAGTGCAGTTGTTGAATTCCATTCTACCAGTTCCATATGCAGAATGGACTTGCCCTGTTTTCCTGATGGACAGATTATCTTGGAATGAGCAATTCTGGAACGTGGTATTCCCGTTACTGATATACACTGCGCCCGTGATCAAGCCAGCGTTCTCTTCAAATAAAGTGTCTTGGAATATCACGTGAGCATCGTATTTCCACAGGGGGTGGGTGTCAGTATGGTTATCGCGTTGGATACAGCCTAGTTTATAGGGCTTATCAGGTATCGAGAGAACCGCGATTGCTCCAGCTGCTGTCTCGTAGATAGATTTGCTGTTCTTGTCAATATTCCAGGGTGCTTGGTGAAATGAGGTGCAACCGCGAAATACCGACCTTCGTATCGCCAACGTTTTCTTGCCTTGAAAACTAAAAGCAAAGCTGCTGGCTGGGCGCGAGTAAAAATAGACACTGTCCAATTCTATCCAGGCCCATGACCCTTTCGACTTGTCCTTGTTCAAGGCTGGAATCAAAAATCGAATGGCACAGCCGTTGGGATCTTGTGTTTTCGGGCGGCCTAGAAAGGTTGTGTTCACAATTTTTAGCCAAACTGATCTTGGGTTCCAAATAGTGGATGATATATCGTACGCGTTATGTTAAAAGGTGCAGTTATCGATGAGAATACTGACGGGAAATGTTATGTTATCATAGCCAAGCCATCTCCTGGATATTTGCAATCCGTACCTACAGGAAACAATTGTCACATTTACGAGCTTGATCCTGTATTTGGGACTAATGACCAGCGCACTATACTGGATATCGACCATGGAGGTGTTGGCGACGATTACGCTTCCTTTGTGTTTTTCAAATGTCTGTACTTCAACAGAACCACCACCGTTGATGAAACTGGACCACGAAATCTTCACGTCTGCTTTGCCTCCCGTAGCTGTCACGGATACAGCTCCCGTCGTGTCTACTCGACTGGTAAACCAGCGGAATTCTTCGAAGATAACGTCTCCACTTTTGAGCATAAGACATAAGCTTCCACACTTATATCTTGAAGTTTTCTTGGTGAAACAATTCTTGACATTAACATTTCTGATAGACGCGTATAGCGCGTATCCTATAGGTTTACTTGCAAGCTTGCGCGTTTTTCCAATCAGAATCGAAGACCCGTCTGTTGTGGCGTCGCATTCGGTAAAATTGACATTGGTGAGATTGGGTCTTAGGTTAGCGTCACTCGCGCACAACTCACTATTAAGGTAGATTGCTCCTCCACTGTTCGCTTTGTTTTGCTTAAACAAGGTCTCTATTACCACTAGAGACGCGTGCAGTTTGGACTCGATAAACACGCTACCGCCTTCCATTCAATGCATTATGTCCGACGAATGACGAATTCTCAATTACAACTTTAGCTTCCTGGGCATAGATCTTGACGCATCTTAAATCCTGATTACTTGTGTTGTTAGCGCAGCGTAAGTCCACGAATTTTGCAGTAGATTTTCTGACACTTGAAATGTACATGCTGTCTTTAAAGCGTTCGTTTTTCGTGTTAGCTGTAGACTCCACGCTGTTGTTCAACAGCTTAACACGATTGTATGTCTCCTTGGTCACCGATGTAGACAGATCTAAAACAACGAAAGGAGCCTGATTTCCAATACAAGTAACTTCCTGGCAGGAAATCTGGACACGCATTAGCCCAGCGGGTTTTCTGACGTCTGTTGCTATGGAGATTAGACCCTTGACCGACAGGTGCCTATCAACTCTATTTTCTAGAAACCTCGTTCGACTGATAGTCACTGTAAGGGACTTGCCGCTACTTGAATTCTTCAACAGGATCTCCACGCAATTATAATTGTTTCTGAACAATGATGGACCTTGGATATCAAAGTGAACACTTGGGATGTTCTCCGCGCGAGCACTGACGGCTGTCTTCGCTCCTTGGTGAGTACAATTTATGAGCTGAACGCAACTACAGTCCAGAAACCTGAGAGGAGTTCCTTGAAATACGATCCCTGACAATGTAATAGACACTCTTCTGTGACTTTCCTTGGGGTTAGTTTGAAAATGAAATCCTTCCACGCACGAAACATACGGGGTCGCTTGAAAACTTTGCATCGTCACGCTCTTGTTAGCAAAAATTCCCGGATTTTGGCCATGCGTCACGTTCTCGCATCCAAAGGGATCTCGCTCGGTTCCAGTCCCGTTAAGATGTACACGTCCGTCCCAGTCTACTAAGCGCAATGCCTGCGCTATCGACCTGCATGGTTCGTCGAGAGAGCCACAACCACTGGTGTCTTTTCCGTGGCGAGAAACATATACGTCATACACATGTTTATGTTTGTGGTCTTGAGCACCTAAGTTTTGTGTTATATCAGTTTCGTTAAAGTAATCCACTTATCACTGCCTAAGCTGGAAATAGCATATCTCTCCTCAGTATATTTCATGTTCTTTTTAACTACGTACTTTAAGGGACGATCGATATTTCGCCGTTTTCGTAAAATTTCATATTCGACAAAGAACACTACTAAGCAGTGCGTACAGCTTTCAACAAAGATGTTTTAGTTTATTTCCCGAAAACCTTGGCAGCTGTTGCCTTTTCGAAAATCATGACTGGCTTTCTTTTCGGTCCACAAAACGACATTTTTATCAATCGGAAAAAAAGATACAGTATATCCCCATACCAGGAAAGTTAGAAGCGTGGACAATTGACTTAAGAATATAGGAGAGTATTGAGGGGAGAAACTTGAGATGTAACTGCCAGTACTTCTACAGAACGGCTGATAATAGTTTTATTTAAGTAAGATACTCACCAACATTCTATCTCTGTTCGATTTACTTATTGGAACAAGTAACTAACAATGGCAATCCACCGTATGTCTTCCATTCGCGTGTTCGTCGAGAAAGTTAAGCGCAGCTGTTTTCTTTTTGTCTGACAGAATCTCGCGAATTTCGTTTGCACAATTTTACTGGTTATTTTGCAACTAGCTCGCAAATGCTCCTAAAGATTGAAATAATTCCACTCACCGACTCTGGTGCTAAATTGGAGAAGGAATACCAAGAGACGAGATAACAAGACAAACCAATAATCTGCCATCGAGAAACCCGCGATGTTACTGTACATGGTTTGGTCTTGAACTTAGTGGGAACAACTAAGAACACTGCCTTATAAGGACTTACTTCGGTTGGAAAACGAAACTACACTACGTGTTGCTTTACATCACGTGCATATGAAAATGAAATATAATATGACCCCAATTTTAAAACGATATAAGATGAGAGGGTGTGCAAATCTTTCAAAAAAAATCAGCTCCGACACTCTTTTCTTAAAAGAATATATTTTAAGACTGTCGAGGCCAAATTCTCTACATCATTGTTTAAGAACTTTTTAAGAATAAACCCGAGGCTCATTGTATGCTGAAAAACTGTAAATACAATTGTTTTGCGGTAAAACTAGAAAAACAACAATAGCCGCATGTTTGATGCTAATAACATTTCTGCAAGAAGGTACGTGCGTCATGTCAAGCTTTATGTCTGCAGGTTGGCACCAAACTGATTTAACACCATCCATACCACAAATACATTTGAAAACTGAAATGTCACATGGTATAGTCTAAGAATAATCACAGAAATACTTTTTTTTAGCCTAAAATGGGTAGAAAAAAATAAGAACTTTCAGCCTGGACCTGGAAAACAATATTCTTCCCAAAAAGGATGCTAGTTCTCAAAGGTTTCACATACAAACGAGAAAATTCGGTCATTCTGCACGTGTCATAGCTTTCCCTTGGTTCGAAACCGGGTTTGAAAAAACAAGCATCATAACTTCTTTTTCTTTCTCTCAACGTCACAGTATTCTCTTCGTTTTTCTTCGAAACCATCGTAAGTTTAGATAAACAAACGCGCAGATCTTCTTAAAAATCTTTTTATTTCAGACTTTTTAACTCGAAATATTTTGTATTTTACATTTTACACCCGCTCCGCAGGCGTAGAGTTAATATAATATCCAAACAGTTTATGATGCTATGACAATATATTAGTGAATAACGTTCGTTTTTCTTTGAGAACACAATATCATTGAGTGAAATAGACAAGTCTGCGATCGTTGGTAACTGAACTTTTTATATCAATAAACAACTAACGCAATTACGCGCCACTTGTAACATAACGATGATGCGGTCTCATCCGTAGTAACGCGTTACTCAGCGGTCGTGCAACAATTGAGAGAACGTTATGTGACGATCCAAATTTTCGGCTACTAAAGGGAGTAACACGAACGTACAAACATTCTAACCAAAGTGAACAAGAATTTCCTCGCAACGCTAAGCTGACTACGGATATTTTAGCCTCCATTCCACTTTGTGGTCGGGGAAAAAATCGTATAAAACGGACTTTGGCGTAAGATTTCCCGTGGGGATACATGACTGTCGACAATTTCCCGGCCCGTCATCCACCCCATACGGGATCGTTTGTCCTTTGGAATAAACGGCCGATGACTTCATTCTTGTTACCAGATTCCTGTCAAAACACCTCCACACCAACCGGGTGAGAGCTGGGTGAGAATGAACACCGGGCACGGTCTGAAGGTTTGGGAACGACCTTGATAGTCCACGTGCACTTTGATGAACCTGTTAACAAAAGAAAAGCAAAATGCAATTATCTTGTCAGAGCAAAGGGAAAACAACAGGGACAAATTGGTCTTGGTGAAGTTTGCAACCATCCTAGCAAGACTACGTTATTCAAATGGTAGAGGAACTTCTTGGAGGAAGATTTTTTAGTTTCAGCCTTAGAAGAATGGAGACAAATTATCTCCACGTTGTGTGGACGGAAGGCAATTTGAAAATATAGCTTTACGACAATGATGTATCACGATAATAGTATGATTTCCCCTCAAACACAAATCCAAAATGACCGTTGACTGTTGCAGTTTTTTACTCTTCAGTCTACTGTGGACAGAAATGCGTTTTCAGAGTGAAACCTCCGTTTTCAAGTTCCTCCGGTGCAGTGTGGACTACGATTCTTTTCGTTCCGTTTTCAGTCCAAACACGACTATGAATTCATACATTTTACCTGTTTTATAAGCTTGAGACAGGTCTAAAATGAAATAAATTGAATTAAATTGAAAGTATGTAGATTAACGATACATACCCGTCCAACACCTTGGGTAATGTTTCGTAGAAACTGCTTTCGCTTGGCAACTGTCGCCGGCATTTAAAGACTCTATCGAGTTCGTTTTCCTCGGCGAAGTTTTTCTCTGATCTCTCGTAGCGAACATCTAACTGAAGATTCGTGTTGAAGTGGAAAATTTCCATGACTTCTTCTTGCGACGGTAGCTTGTCGTTTTCCCAGTGAAATTACAGCGTATCCACCGGGCATTCACCACTGTTCTGTGAAGCGCCAGCTGCGAAGAAAAAATAACCACCAAGAAAAAAATTAGAATGCGTCACGAGAAGGCTCTTTAATCGACCGTTCTTTTGGGTGACTGGTGCCTTCATGATTCTGAAAAATAACAGCATTGAGTCACATTGATGGAAATCAAAATGTTCAATAGTCGGCACAATAAGAAATGATCTGTATCTGAGTCATCGGTTGCTGGCGATGTCAAAAAAACGTTTTTAATATTTCAAAATATAAACGGGACTCAAGTGCAAACTATTTCAAAAAAGCCGAACTAAAAGATAACGAAAAAAACATTCACAATAACAATTAAAACAAAGCTTTCATATCTATTTTACCTCTGATTAAAATGACACCAGAAAACGCTGGTTCATACCGACGGAAAGTTCCGCCGGGCCGGCTGTGAGGCCGTAGATATTCGTATGTTCCCTTTTACATGTAACATTATACTGAGCAACACTCTACCCGCGTTTCTTTCAAGCAAACCCCCCTCCCCTCCCCTAGATACCAGAAGACTTCCCAGAATGAAAAGAATAGCCCTTCCCTTGGTTAACAGAATGCTCCCCCCCTCCAACCTTCCCTAGAAGTCGTCTTCCTTTTTCCATAAAGTAGTTTGCTGAAGGATTGAAGCGATGTTCACTTACTGTACACAGACTAACCGCCAGCCGGGGGGACCGTGGTCATCTGCACGGTGCTCGGCTCCTGCGGTGACTTCCTAGTGTTCGTAATGGCGCACTTCTCTAATAAAGTAAAACTAACAAAGCAATACCATTTAACGAGAAAACCTGAATAAAATGTCACTACAACGGTAAACAAAAACTCTCGGCAGAGGAGTTTTCAAGAAAGTGGGTATATCGTCGGTCCCATAGAAATTAAAACTAAAATTTAAATCTAAAATTTGGAAAGTAAAGGGAGAGAGAACTTCTCACCAGCCCCAACTTAAGCCAACCCGCGCTATCCCCCCCCCCCTTCCCGCCGTCCCACCTCCAAATGGGATATCCTTTCATAGTTCACATCGGTGCCGAAAATGATGGCCCATTTGTTAAGGTCGAAAGGAATAGTCCAGACTACGGATTTCTATATCAAAGTTATTCTCAATCCACTATTAGCACAGTAAATCAAAGGTGTAATGTTACGACAATAAACCACAAACCGATTACTAACAACTAAGCTTTTGTACATTAAATTATCACAGGTAACCAGTTTCATCAATTCAATATGCTTACGTTCTGCAGCCTCTTTCTTCCTTTCAAACATTTTTCCGCTTTGCGGGTAAGATTTCAATTGTTTTCGTTAATCGCGATATTTACTCCCTACTAACGCAACATGTCATTCTATAACAAGCACTAAACAATGACAAGCATAAGTTTGACAAAGTTTGACCTCCCAGCTGTGCGCTTGTTGATTGATCATGTTATCTTTTCCAAAAACAGATAAACAATCGCTTTTTGGATAGGCGACTCCGAGGACGATTTCATAAACTCACATACCTTCTCATACAATCTACACAATTTGAATTACCCCCTTGCTCGCGAGGAGTAAAAAAGCTAGTGGGAAAAACCATACCCCTAATTCGTGAGTATCGCTTCTTACACGTGAAAAGGTAAGTCAGATCTAACGCAGTTTCCAAAGTCAAAGTAACAATAACAGTGGACACTCACTGTAGACAATTTCTCGTTCGTTCACTTCGTCCTGCAGTTTCTGCAGCTGATAAAGCGCTTCATACATGGCTTTATAATCCTGGACTTTGTTGCGGACATCCGGGCCGACTGGATGAATAACACCGGATTTCCATCTCCTAGGGAGCTCTTCAAACAAATCTCCCTCGGATAACCCCTGCACAACTCCATGCCCCCAGCCGAAGATCCACGAACTCCCAAGCTCGTGAAGCATGCCTGTTAGTCTTTCGTCGTCTTCATCGTCGAAGTCAAAGTAATGATTCAAATAGTTTCGCCAAAAGTAACTTGTAGACAACAGCAACTGTGAAAAAAGTGGACCAAAATTTAGGCTTAGATAGTGTTACAGATTCCGCTTTCCCGTGTTCCTCCACGCAATTGGAATAACGTACAATCTTTTATTCCCATAGGGTGCTTTAACCACAAATTTAGACCCCCTGCACATTTTAAAAGAAGCTACATTGCGAATCTTTAAAACGTTTACCCTAAATTTTTCAAGTTCGTCGTATGTTTTTTGTTTTTCGAAAAACAATTTCGCGCAGTTATTATTCTTCATAAATCTTAGTGCAATTTTCTAGCTGACAATAAATTATGTTATTGTTGTAGTACTACTGAATCGCACGTTTGCATGATCGCACTCACTCTAGATTTTCTTTTTTTCTCACCACATTTGGGTCGTGAAAAAGTTCTAGAAGAAGATGATGAGTTGGAGAGGAAAGAATTTAATATTTGAGAGTGAAGAAATAGAAGAAGATGCATTCGAAAACAACAATTTCTTAGCAGAAACGCTTAAACAATCAATACAAAGACTTGGAAAGGACCAGGTAAATGGCGAATTTTTTATGAATGCAAGTGTGGAAATGTTGGTTCTCCTGTACCACTTGATTGGGAACCACGTTCCAGGGATAACACAGGCCACCAAAATTTTGAATAGCTACCCAGTGTATGCTGGGACCATTTTTTATACAGAATCGAGGCTCTGGCTGAAGTCAATTTACCGACACCTAGCAGGAAGATGCCAAGTGAGAAACCCTTTTTATGCTGAAGTCACCTGTGACATTCCCTACGGGACTTTTAGCATCCTGGGCCCAGTTGTTCAAAATAGAGTTAAGTCTAAACACAGGGTTTAATTGGCCTAACCTTCGGTTAAATTTTAAGTGCAGGTTAAATTTATCCCACCGAGCAAGCAGAGTTAAATTGTTAAACTCGAGTTAAATTAGGAATAAAGATGGCGGACTTGTTGTTTTGCGATTTACGAAGGCGAAAAGAAAGGAGATTTAGAATCGGAACTCAGTGTGAAATCGATGATTTCACAGACGAAGAGCTGCGTGCTCATTACCGTTTTTGACGAGAGTCTATTTTATTTATCACCAATCTTGTTGCCGGTGATATCAGTCGCAACACTTGGCAAAATCACGCATTACTGCCGCTTCATCAAGTTATAAATTGCCCTCAGGTTTTACGCTAGTGGAAGTTTCCTGCAAGTTATAGGCGACACCTTCGGTGTAGATAAGTCCACCATTTCCAGGGCAATTACCGCTTTAATCGTGAAACAGCCCTGCTTTATCAAGTGGCGAATTTTACTTCCGCGGAGGATTTCCTAGTGTAATCGGATGCCTTGACGGAACCCACGTCAGATTACAAGCGCCCTCACAACACGAGAACAACTATGTCAACAGGAAAGGATTTCATTCCATAAATGTGCAAGGTGTCTGCAACCATGAAGGTGAGTAGACTTTCTGCTAACGCAAAACGGGCAACAGTTTTACAAGAAAATTCGAACATCAACCAAAACCATGTATGTTTAGAGTGAGCTCTAACCTTGACAAAAATCTTGTTTAATTTGAAGGAATGTTCACCAATGTCATTGCCCGCTGGCCGGGAAGTACTCACGATAGTCACGTGTTCCGCACAAGTAACATTTGCACTTATTTGCAAAACAACCATCGTTCCCTCGACGATGGTGTCCTT
>OFER01000041.1_pt1 | contig 11803 bp, 11 predicted proteins | sample 1521091 | NCBI WGS metagenome assembly OFER01 (sample SAMN04272335, study PRJEB24112) | coral metagenome | biome: Coral reef; feature: Shallow seawater; material: Coral tissue | host: Coral | place: China: South China Sea | collected 2014
GTGGGAGAACCTATTTAACAGAAGCCCATTTTTTCAAATTTACCTTTGACAAACATACTCGAGTACTCGAGAGGTGTCCGATCGTATCACTACAAGAAGAGACCCATACACATAACGCGCTTTGCGCAGCTTTCTTGCTGATCGACACTAACACGAATTCATGTTCTCACTTCTAATTCAGACTGGTGTAATAGATTCTGTTACGATTGGTTTTGAACCCTAAACAGAGATATCTTAACTTTTCCCTTGGCAATCTCTTAATTCCTGCTTAATTAAGACTTCGATTCGTTTTACAGAGGGGACACGTGAACCCCTTAAAAATAAACAAGAGGATGTTTTTATGGGTGATTCAGTAATTTGATAGGAAATTCAGAGAACTTAAAACGGTAGATCAATTTAAAAGAGTGATCAGGAAGGTAGACCTTGCCAAACATATCTTACCTAATAACTGTATTTACTACAGTTAATACATACAGCTAATTATTTTTGGGCTTGTGGGTAGGATTATAGAGAGAATTATATAGGGAATATAGAGGTACTGTTATTTTTTAACATTGTAGATAGACGTTAATACTCAGTGGGAAACTGCTAGTTTACCTGACGTGTTTACAAAGTTATTATTATCATTATCATTATCATTAATTATTATTATCATTATTATAGTTTATATTATTATTATTATGATTATTATTATTATTGTCATCATCTCATTAGTTTTCTGTTTCAACAGTGCTAATAAGTACCAGCAACACTAAGTATCAATACCCTCCCCCCAATCCTATGAGGTCAAGTATGCACCTTTTATTTCTTCAGTCCCTCTCATTTGCCTTGTTTGCAGACCAGGTTCCTTATCTTTTAATCCTTAGCTATCATATTTGCAACTTAGTTTGAAAGGTTACTCATACATTTTGCTTATTTTCAGTGTGATTTCTCTATATAAGATAACATCAAGACATTTCAGTCCCAGGAAATGAGAGAACACTGGCAATTCTGAAAATTCTCCCTTTTAGAGTTCAATTATTTTTTATTTATCACTCTTTCAATGTGCCATCTTACATGTAACTGTTCGCAAACAGAAATGAAATATAATGCCCCAACACCCAGCCATAAAAGAAAGTCTGGGAACAGGCAATAGCCACAATTGACACTGCCAGGCTGGTGAATTCTTGAAGTTAAATTTGGGAAATGACACTATTTTTTATTATTATTACTAATGGTTATAGGACTGAGTGGAGTCCAATTTGAATTGGTGTGTAATCATGCGAGTAATAACAAAATTAGACGACCACGCACTAGTACAATTACAGACTGAATAGAACAACACAGTCTTATTACCAATTAATCATGAAAGTTACAATTTCTGAGAAAAAATAGCCAAGTTATGAAAGAAAGGGAAAATTTGCTTGTGATTAGTTGATTTAAACCGCAACTTTGAATGTGATTGGTTGATTTAAACTACAACTTTAATGTGATTGGCCACAACTTTGAATGATTGATTGATTGATTGAAACTAAAAGTTTGATGTGAGTTATGGCTTATTGAACTGTCTGATAACAAACTGTCCAATAATAACTTGGCAAGTGAGTTAATGAAAAAAGGAGTTTTTTAAACCAATTACAATCAAGGACATTGTAATTTTTACAATTACTATTGAAGGTTTTTTAAATTTACTTTGGAAATAGTATTAATATCTTTTTAAGTAAACATGTGTAGTATTTTTAATGTCTTCATAAAAAAAAAGAGAGGTGAGACAATTTGTATTTTGCATGTATTTTACTAAATTCATATCTTATATATCATTATTATTGAACTTATAGTGCAGTTAGCTTTATGAATAAAGTTGATTTTTAGTTCGTTTTTAATATTATTATCATTCTGATATTATCATTATCATTATTATTGTTGTTACTGTTATTGTTAGTTGTTGTTATTATCATCATCATCATCATCATCATCATCATCATCATCATCATCATCATTTCTGGCAATGATGAGTGACCATGAAACACAACTTTGTTCCCAAGGAATTTTCCCAAAGGCCCTGGGAACAAGGTTGTATGAAACATGGTGCAGTGGAACTGAACAACCAGACTGAATGACATTGTTAGTGTTGTGAAACTGATTGCCAGCTAGTAGTGTCTGAGATCAGCAAAGAAAATGTTCCATGCTTGAAGTTGACAGAGAGCAACAAGTTTGTACTCAAAAAATGAAGCTGCTGCCTCAGACCAGTCTTAAAGCCAGCTTTATCACTACTTGTCAAGAGTTCCTGACCAGTACCTTTCTCCAGCTTCAGGTATAACTATTAAAGGGTAAGGGAATTCTGACAAGTTTAGGTGCATGGAAGGGTAGGGAAATCTGTTGTTTAGGGACTTCCCTTCATATGGTTCCAAATTGTTGTTGATAATCTCTTATCTACTCTCCTAAGAAAAAAAATGAGGGGATCCTTCCTTTGTAGCTTGTGACACTTTTAGGGAAATTCTCAAAAGGTCCCCCCAAAAAGGAAAAAATAAATAATCCATTAGTAATTGCTGATCTCAGACAATGCTCAGTGGGAAAATAAATTTGTTCAAGGAAAAAATGAACAGACAAAAAACATTCAACAAACTATAATTTTCCAGAAGAACTCCTACATTTTTTAACTCATGTAGGTCAACAGAATTTGTTTTCGCACTTTCACACAGACGGAAACACCACAGAAAGAATATTGTTACTGCATGTGTCTGAGCTGCATATTTTTTTATATGGTAACACTTCCCATAAACTTTCCAAATTATATTCTTATCAGTACAACAATAAACCAAATGTATTTTGAAGTGAGGAAGTGAGGAGTAAATAATATAAAATAATTCAACCTGATGTAGTTTAAAAACTCTCCATTTGATATTTGGTATATGCAAATCTCTAACAGAATACTACTTTTTGTTCAATTGCACATTGTGCACCTATCAATGTAAAGCCCACAGGGGAGTGGTGAGGGGGGTGTGGGGTGTGGGAGAAGGCGGGGCATAGGGCAGGGATTTGATTGATCACTTTGGCCTGGGGGTAGGGCATTTGAATTATCTTGCTGTCCCGGGGGTAGGGATATTTGAATTTTTGCAAACATTTGACCACAAATCATTTCCCGGGGTGGGGAATTGATAGTTGCATAAGTTATACACATTAATGCGACTTGAGCTTAATTCATGTACTTTTGTTTATTTCATTTATTTATTCATTTATTTTCTCGGAGATATTAGTGTTCATGTGCTACTCTTAAATCCGAGTTGAAACAAAATTATGTATGTATATTATATGAGTTTGACTGTTGTCTGTTGTTATGCCAGCTACAGTAACCCTTCATTCCCTCGCAAACCAACCCCGAGCAGAAGTAAGTTTGGTCCCTCAGGAGCATCAGGGATGGGTGCTGCCTTTGGGAAAAGACCAGCACCAGGTCTTGCTTTTATCAAGAACAAGAAAAAGAAAACAGCAAGCCTTGTGAAGGACTTCAATTTTTCATCTGTTGATGATGAGGGCCAATTAGTGACAGTCTTCCCAATTTCAATCAATTTGAGTGAAGTCTCTGAGAAGTTTGGTCAGTTGTCTGTACCAATTATCTGTAGTGCTGTGGAACAAGAGCTGTGGGATCAAGGAGAGGTGGTAAGACTGGTAGTGGTGGATGCGAGGGGGCAACCTATCATGGATTCCTCTGAGACAAGAAGTAAGTTCTTAAGTTACATTTTTGTTTCATTTGCACCCTTGCAGTCACAATGGATTTATTTTGTGATCCAATAACACTGAAGGGTGATTTGGTTTTGTTCTTACCAGTGAACCAGTGCATCCACTCGCCTTTCTTTTCATGGACAGGAGCTAATTTAAACTAAAACTGTGTTTCACTATTTAAGCAAAATGAGAAAAAGCTCTGTGTTTGGGGAAATGTTGTGCCTTTAGTTTATCTCTATGGCTCTTGACATTATTTTTTAGGTACTTCTCTCCCTGTCTTTGGTTTGTAGTAGTAGCAGTAGCAGCAGCGATAGCGGTAACAGTAGGGGTAGCGGTACCAGTAGTAGTAGTAGTAGTGGGAGTGGGAGTGGTAGTAGTGTTCTCTTTAACCCAGGTCTGCCAGTCCTGCTCTTTATTGCTCAAAAAAGCATGCATATATCATATGCACATGTTCTTCATATCACATGTCATTGCCAACTACTGAAAATGTGCATCGGTTTCTTGCCATAACCTTATCCGGGGCTCGAAGTTAACTTTTCAGTCCACTTGCAAAGTTTGGCTAGTAAGATATTTTACACTAGCAAAATGGTGAGACCACTACCAAATTCTTTCCAAAGGTTTGAGAGATATGGATGATTCTAACTTGCAAACGTTTGCTAGTGGACATTTTTCTCACTCGCAGCTTATCAAAATCACTCGCATTTTGCGAGTTTGTGAGAATTAATTTTGAGCCCAGTTATCAAGCCACATTGCTAATCATTTACATAAAGAATTGTTGTCTATTTGTCAATAGCTATTTTAATTTTGGTGTAAAAGGTTACATACCCTGAATGTTTTTTTCTCAACTACACAGAAGAACAGTTTTGGACATCTCAGCGAACTTTTCGGGTTATATCACAGCATACATTCAAAAAGTGGAAACCAGGAATCTGGCAAGCTCTTAACACTGGTCTTTACACTCTTGATGAGGGAGAGGAAGATGAAGCAAGGCAGGATACAGTTCTTGAAAAACAGCATCACTCCATATCACAGTACTCTGTAAGTATTGTTCAAAGTATCATGCATGTAGGTGTATTCAAATAAACTTTTCAGGATTTCTTTTGGTAACACTACCACATCCTCCAACTTTTAAGCACATGAATTAGAAATACAATTAAGAATAATAAAGAGAAAGGTGATTAAAATAGCAGCTTCTGAAATGGTTTTATATCTGTTTGAAGCCAAACATAATTTCAAAACTTCAGCCTGAGTGCAAAAATAGTACAACTCCAAACTAATTCTCTAAGATGTATTTTTTTATTCTTTTTAACCTCCATAGGCTCAAACAGGAGACATGTCTGAGATAAAGAGTATGTTCCTTGAAATTAAAGATAATATAGAATCAAACAAGGAAGTTAGAAAGCTTAAACAGGTGTTTACCTGTGTCATCTGCCAAGAAACAAGTGCTGCAGTAATGTATTTTTGTGTGACTGGCTGTGGCCAGCTAATAGGCTGTTTTTTATGTGCTTCAAAAATAGAGGATTGCCCTCTGTGCAGGGTTAGCCTGCCTGATCCTCAACTGAGGAAGCCGATGAAAGTCAGTGGACTAGCTGGAATATTAGGGATTCCTGACGTTTCTGTAACTTCAGCCTTACGGGAAGCAAAGATTGATGTGCAGGATGAGGAAGATGTGGACAATGAAATTCTTTAATTTCTATACATCTCTTACTACTAGCTTAATATTTTGTTCATATTTCATTAGGGTTATGTGGTAAGCCTGGAAAAACAGTGGAGTTATAATGCCTTTGTCCCAGGCATTGACTGACTGAAATTACTAATTATCAGTTACTCTTACTTTATGAAAAAAGTTTATATTTTGTTTGAGTACAGTTCAACTCTTAATAAATGTTTCATTCTAGCCTTAGTCAAAAACAAAAAGAATAGGTTCCAGTTATTGAGTGGCCTCTGTTTGGGCAAGGAATTCTGTTATTTCAATAAAACTTTTAATTGCAGTAACAAATGTGTCAATCCTGTCATGAACAACATCACGAAATATGCTTGCAAAAGAGGAGTTTCGAGAAAAAAATAAATGCTCCCTTGACTCTTGAAGGTGATCATAGCATGCAATTGGATCATAACCGATGCTGGGGTCAGTATTTAGCCTGCCGCCTCGTTCTTCATACATTCGCACAGCCTCTGGAGTTGTAGGAATCAAATGTGGTTCCAATCGCACAGCCTGATTTGTTTCTCTCATTTTCTCAATGGGTATGCATCCTTTGGGTCCTGTAAATAAGAAGGAATTGTTTTCTACATACATTCAGAATGAACCACTGAATTGCTACATTCCACATCGAAGCTACCATTGACTGTAAAATGCATCATGTAGGTATATCATTGTCTGCTTGAAAATGGTACACTTGTAGAATCTGGTTAAAAATGAATAAGCAGAGTGAAATGGTAAGTTATAGCCGCAAAAAGCGCACAAAGGGGACAGTGGTAGAGGGAATTTTTTGTTTTGTTGTTTTTTTTTGTTCTGTTATAGGGCTAATTCCCTCTACCATATTTTCCTTTGTGCGCTTTCTGAAACTATAACTAGCTGCTTATTTGTTTGAAACAAAGTTTGAGCCAAATACTTGAGTAGATAACAATGCTGTATTGCTATGGTTTCCTGTGGTTTCAGTGAAACTCAAAAGTGCATGACTTTTTGAATACCACCACTCACCTGGAATGCGGTGATGGTTCCAAGAATTAACAAAGTTTTCAGATCCCACTTTACTGACATTTATGGTCAGCCAGGATACAGCAAAACTAACCATAGGATCTTCCATGTCGAAGATCTCTTGATCTTTTATAATGCAGAGTGCCTTTTTAAGTGGATAATTTACTCTGGAGTTTTCCTCTGGCCAAAGCCTCTCTGCCCTGTAATTCTTGGTGGATGTTGTTTGCCTCCAAGGAGCTCTGCTGTTATCATGACGTCTATTCTTGAGTAGCTCCTGTACAAAGATGCAGAGGCAGAATTCTGTGCCATGATCTACACGCACCTGATCAAATAACCCAAACTGAACCAGAAGAGGTCTGTATAGAATAAAATGAAAGCTAGTCACCCAAGAGGATTGTTAACAGGAATGGTTTTGAAATCATGTTAAACAGTATCACCCACAGAGTTACCAACTAATCCAGCAATAGCCTTCTATAAGCTATTAAAATGTTTGAAAGAAAATGAAAGATCTCTCCAATTATAATCCAGGCCCAGTCACTTATGAAGCATTGCAAGACTAGCTGAAGAAGTATTTTTAATGTTGGGTTTACTTTTTTGATACCTCAGAATTATTATTGGATTTATACCGAGATGTAAAATTAATACATCTTCTAGACGCAGAATGGGGAGGGTACAACAACTGTATTCAATGATAAGGAGAGCTATAATTTTGAATTGTCTTAATTTTAGTTCTAGCGAGATAAGATCATAAAATTGTTGGTGAAAATAATTCAGATAAGTTTAGAACTTTAGAACATGTTTTAATCTGAAATAGATCTAAAAAAGAGCACTTACCGAAATAGATATTGGTAGATAAGCACAGGGTTCTTTTTAGGTATTGTAATAAATCCAAGGACCATCCTACTGCAGCCATCCAGAGCATGGACGTGGGTGACTCCAAACTCTTGCGCTAACTTTTCATTTTGGTCCATGTGCAACTTATATCCAAAATATGGTGCATAGTATGGAACTGGATTCGTTCTATCTAGTAGGTCACGCGCCCTTTCGTTGTGGGCGCTGGGAGCAACATTTCTCAGCATACTTGATATTCGCCGCTGACTGATTTCACGACGGCTTGTACCTTGTTGCAGCTGATATCGAAGAGTGCCCTGCATCATGCGTCGCCCATATGTATGCCCATACTGTGAATCGAAATACACTATTTGGAATAAGTTGTGCAGGGTAGGGGTGAGGGATAAAGTAAGCTAAGGCGTGATCGCGAGGGGTGTGAGACAGAGAGGGAAGGGGAGATGGGGAGGGAATGAAAGATAACATAGCTAACGTACGGGGAAGAAGTAAGAAATTTGTAATGTAAATCACATGAGGGTCAAGATGTGTTAAGTATAGTATGAGGAATAAGTACGTAAATATACGGGTACCTGTTCGATATTTCTTACGACCATTTCCTCCAGACATTCCTCTGAAACCCAGCGTAAAGCTGAAACATTAATGTTTCTCTCCTTACAGTATCTTCTGATACTTCTTGAACTAAGTCCCCGTGCCTCTATCAATTAAAAGAAGGAGCTGATATCAACATAAGCTCAAGCTTAACATTAAGCTTACATGTTTAATTGCTTCAAGGTGATAAATCAAAAACTGAATAAACCGCCGTTAAAAGCGCCAGCTATTAAAACACACCAAACCTACCAGGATACAATGCTTGAAGTCTTCTACTTATAGCTTGGTAGGATAACTTCCTATTAACGAGGTCTCGTATGAATTCCTCTTCAACGATCTCCTCTAGATTCATTTTGGACCGATTTTCTTTTCAAATATGGCCGCCTTTTTTTATGAGCACGTGACCTCAGGTTCAGTCTCCTCTCGAGCAACCTCGTCCTCACTTTGCATGTAATTATGGGATCGAGGCAACATAATTGCAAAATGAGAAATGCAAAGTACGAAATAAAGATGACGAAGACCGAAAACAAACAATCACAGAGTAGAAAGAATCTATGTACCCTCCAATTGCAAGTACAAAGTAAAATGAACTAAATAAAAGGAATAAATAAAATCTGAGGACTTTACCAAGGGGGTTCAAGTACAGTACGGAATAAGAAATAACAGAAAACGACAACAGTAAGATAAGACGAAGCAATCTAGATCTCAAAAAAAGCGAACATGGAATCGAGGCAAAGAAATTACACAATGCAATGCAAAAGACAGAGTACTGAAAGCCACATGAAATCGAGGCAAGATAATTACAGAAGGCAAAAGACAGAAAGCCAACATGAAACCGAAGCAAGATCATACAGAAGGCAAAATCCGAACATGGAATCGAGGCACGACAATTACAGAATACAAAAGTGAATTCAGGCGAATTTCAGAGTGAAATTTTGAATAACAAAATCAGAATTTGAAATGGCCATATGGTACACTCATCAGAACGTACTTACAGTAGTGATCACTTGTGTCTTCCCAACAGAGAAACACGGGAAAAATCATCATGCTCAGTTTTGCGAAAGCCTGCTGGGGAAACGGCGATCACATCTCGCCCTTGAGGGTAATTGCTTACGGCTTTTTTTGCTCGTGTTTGGCAGTTAACAATTTCGCGATATTCGAGAAGAATTTTCAGGCGCGATAACGCTTTCGACAACCCGTTCTCAAATATTTTCTGTTTGCGTGCAGAAGATCTGCATTGTAATCAGTGATGTTCGATCATGTTTCTTGGAGCTGTCCCTTGGGAGATTTTAATTGACGTGTTAGCCTTCTGAGCCAATGGCAATGGCCAGTACGCCAGCGTACTGGACTAACAAAAAATGCCGGTCATCCTTGCAGGCGGTTTCTCAGTTGTCTCTCTCCCAGGCTCCTCGCGGCTTCGGCGCTCCTTATCGCGGCTTTCCCGCTTTCCTAGCGCCCTCAAATTGCTTAAAAACCGCCAAGCTACGCAGGCTATATTCACTGCAGTGGCTCGCTTAATCAGGACACTTGTGTAAATAGGATATTAACGATGGTGCTTAATTCACGCGCGCTTAACGCACGTATTATTTACCTACCCATTATCTATAAGAAGGTATTGAGGTGACGAATAAAAACTTGGTCCAGGAGTGGCCTTACAAGTCTCAGCGAATACCACCAGAGCAGCACTTGACTTCACGCTGTACTCAACATACAAGTAATCATTGAGGGCCACTTCAACTGGAAATTCACCGTTGGCGTAGGGCGTTGAATATGATGAAGTATCGTAGACATCGAATGTGAACGTGATGACACCGAATCCCACTAAAAAAATAACGTTACAAAATTAATAGAACAGTCATTTGCAAGTATTCAAAATCGTATCGAAATAGTTGATTCTGTTTCTTATGTATAGTCTGACCAGTTACATTTAAAGGCGTGAAATAGAGTTACAAGTTTTTAAACACTCTGTGTTTCCCTATGAAGCGACGTCAAAAGCTAAACTTTTTCGTACCCACGCCAGGTATCTCTACTCTCCCTTCCGGAACGAACTGCAAGCTTAGAATCTTCTTCCTCGAATAGCTGCATTTGAACGGGAGGTTAAAGTCGTGTTCTCGAGTGATCACAGCCGTGGAGCCATCATCTCCAGATCCAGCGCCAGATGCTTGGAGTGGTACTGAGTCTTGTACAACGACATTGGAGAAAACAAGACTGTCCCCCGTTTCGAGGAACCGTGTCCCGCAACCTTGTAAAGAAGTGTTGACATACAAATGCGTGGAGGTTTGTGTGGCTTGACACCCACCAGATGAAGAGTAATACAAACGCAGCCGGTTCGCTTCTAGGGACGGGTATAATGCCTTTTCAATCGACACTACGATTACATAGTCACCACATGTAACTGTCACACCAGGCGAAGGTTCTGAAATCAGGTCAAAACATTGGAAAGTTAGAAGCTACAAAGGCTCTAAACATTGATGCATTATTACAGAGCGCTGTAGTATTTTCTCTTTACAGTACCATTGCCGACTACAGAAAGCGCCAAAAGAGAAATGATCAGCGAGACTAGAAAGGCCCAGCGCATCATGTCGTTGGAGATGTCGAAAACGTGATTAGCCTTGCCTCGAATGTTGTGAGCTTTTGTGAGCTGCTACGCCTAGTAATTTTACCTGTCGGTCAAAACTGACAAACTGCGTTCTTAAACCAATCACTGAACAGTCTCAGAAAATCCATTGACATGCTATATTATTGAATACAGTCTATTATTTCCATGAACCCAACTATTGTTTTTGCTTACATGCTGTGGCTAACAGTACGGCACCCCATCGGCACTGATGCAAAATCTTTATAAATGGTCGAATTGTAATTTGCGCTAATTTCGTTACGGAAGTACCGAGAATCCATTCCTGTTAATATCAAGAGTTTCTTACCACTGTTACACTGAGTTCGGGAAAACTGAAGTAATAAAAAGCAACACACTGAACGTCACCCTTAAAAACTACTTCATCATCAATTCCTGGGTATTCTATTTTAAGATTTAATAAGGAGTTGTTTGTGTGAATATTTTATCAGGAAAATGATTTCAAATTCCTGTCTGACTTCCTATTTCAGATATAGGCCCTATTCATTGTTAACAACAAAAAGAGCAAGACAGACACTTAATATTCCTCTTAACTAATTGATCATCAAAGGAAGTTCCTGATATTCTGTTTAAGACACTAATAACTAGTTGTTTGTGTGGATATGTCCTTGTCGTGTCGTTATTACTACTCATTCTTAGCTTTCGTTCGAGAGCGTAAACTTGCTACGCCCTGCGCCCAACTCTCAGAAGTATACCCTCCACTGAGCGAGGCATGTCTGAAACTGCATTCAATAGACATTCCTGAATATCTATTTTTAGAATTTAATTGGCGACAGCAGTAACCTTGGATCTCGTACATTTATTTCACTCTGTAAGCAAAGAAAAGCTCTGATCATAAGTGCAAATTGTTGCGTATCGTGAAAACCTAGCTTGAGCTGTAGGCACACAAAATGTGGCTTTGTGTTTCGCAGTGCCGCCAACAGTTCTGCAGATTAGTTATAAAGCTGCCCACCTTCTAATGTATAATTTAGCCAACGTATTAATAACAGTTGAAGTCAGTGACTGCGAGTGTGAAAGTTTTCGGCCTCAACTTAATTGTTTTTAAGTTTGTACCTTACACCATGGATATGAACTACATATGGGGTTGATTTGATTTAATTCCAATCAGATAATAATCTCAGACATGTTAAGCGGACCATGCAGGTTGTGAGAAGAACTGGCGCTCGGTGAAAGAGATTGCAGCAAATTTGTGTTCAACGTAAACCCCAAGAATGACTGTTGAAAAACAGTTTTATGGTAATCGAATTTTCATTTTGCAGCACAGATATGCATGACATGAGCCTGTTTCCATGCAATTCTTAAGGGAAAGTTAAATGCTGACCTTGGGGTACCAC
>OFER01000042.1_pt1 | contig 11795 bp, 5 predicted proteins | sample 1521091 | NCBI WGS metagenome assembly OFER01 (sample SAMN04272335, study PRJEB24112) | coral metagenome | biome: Coral reef; feature: Shallow seawater; material: Coral tissue | host: Coral | place: China: South China Sea | collected 2014
ACTCGTCTCGTCTTATCTAGTCTTGTCGTTACTTCGAGTGAATCGCATACACAACCTTTGGCGACGCTCGCCACTACATGCCCACTCGACAGGTCACGTGACTTAAACGCGGGAACTAAATGGCGGGAAAATAAACAATACAGGGAACCCAGCAACACCCCACCCCATGCACAACTTTAGTGGAGCATCACAATACTAAACATGGGTTCCCATATCTCACATATTTAAAGCGTAAATATCAATGTCAATGTCCAAAGTGTCTCTCAATCACGGCTGAGATTTCTCGATTCTTCCAATAGGCATAGTTTCTGTATGGGTCGCACCAATGATGTCGAAGCTCCGGTCTTGACTTCCACAGTTCGCACTAGCCCATCTCTTCCAGGAACTACCTTGACGACTCGACCCATGCGCCACTGCCCTCTTGGCAATGGTTCATCCACAAGAAGCACAAGATCTCCAACTTCTGCGTTTCGGCGGGGTCTGTGCCATTTCTGTCTCTCCTGTAAGGCTGGAACATACTCTTTCAACCATCTCTTCCAAAAATGGTCAGCTAAAATCTGCGCCTGCCGCCATTTCTTTCTAACAAAGATATCTTCTTTCACAAAGGATCCCGGCGGCAAGGTGTGGACAGGTCTCTGCAGCAACAGGTGGTTGGGTGTTAAAGGTTCACAATCGTTTGGGTCATCAGACGCAGGAGAAAGCGGCCTGGAATTTAAAATCGACTCCACTTCGGTAAGGACAGTTGTTAACACCTCTTCGTCAACAAGGCTGTTTCCAAGAATAGCCTTCAGGGCTGTACGGGTGCTGCGTATCAGCCTTTCCCAGACCCCACTGGCGTGTGAAGCTCTAGGCGGTTGGAATACCCACTGGCATCCTTTCTGCAGCAGTTCGTCCTGGATTTGTTTCTGGTTCCAGTCTTCAATGGCAGTTGTGATCTCTCTTTCAGCACCCACGAAGTTAGACCCGTTGTCAGAGTACATGCACTTGGGTAGACCTCTTCGATTGATAAATCTTCTGAAAACGTTAATGAAGCAATCTGTTTCCAGGGAAGTAGCTACCTCCAGATGAACTGCTCTAGAGTTCAAACAAGTAAATATGGCACCCCATCTCTTGACCACTGATCGTCCCCTCTTGACATTTAGTGGGCCAAAGTAGTCGACTCCAGTATACGTAAAGCATGGCTCATAGGCTGTGGTACGAAATGCAGGTAAGTTGGCCATCATCTGCTCCATTCTAACTGCCCTCTGTTTCTTGCACGTTAGACATGATCGTACAACCTTGCGCACAGCAGACCTTCCTTTGGGTATCCAAAACTGCTCCCTCAACTGTGCCAATATGTGATCTTGACCAGCATGAGCTAGCTTCTGGTGAAATGCTTGGATCAGCAACTGAGTCACATGATGTTTTGGGGGAACAATTATAGGAAACTTGGCTTCCAATCCAATGGGTGCTTCAGAAATGCGGCCTCCAACTTTCAGAATACCATTTACCAACACTGGCCGCAGCCTAACAATTCCACTCGAGCTCTTGACGTTTCCTCGTTTCTTCAAGTCTCCAATTTCCTCTTGATAAACTTCATTTTGCACTAGCTTCACTATGGCACTTGTTGCTCTCTCCAAATCCCCTGTTGTTAGATACTTGACACTGTCGTCCCCGTTGTCTCTATGATGCTGCAGGTATGCTTTGAACTTCAACAACCATGCCACCTTTCTCTGCAGCACTGTCCAAGAAGAGTACCTGACAAGCAGTTCATGCAACTTGCCTGAAGCTGTCACGGTGAATATGGCCTTCTCATTCTTGACTTCCAAGTCGTCTTCTGGCAGTTCACCAAAATCAGCCTGTGGCCATTCTTTCTCAGGTTCTGACAAAAATGCGGGACCGCTAAACCATCTCTTACTGCTTAGAAGCTGGTGTACTGAAAGCCCACGAGATGCGTCATCTGCTGGGTTAAGGGATCCTGGACAGTGTCTCCACTGACTCGGCTTAGACACATCCCTGATCTCCGAGACTCGATTTGCAACGTATGTCTTGAATCTACGAGATTCATTGTTGATGTACTGCAAAGTGATCTTGGAATCCGTCCAAAAGAACGTCAAGGAAATGTTCAAATCAATCTCCTTTAGGATCATTGCATGAGCACGTACTGCTATTGTGGCAGCCTGCAGCTCTAGCCTTGGCACGGAGACATACTGAAGAGGAGCGGTGCGGCTCTTGGCCATGATAAAGGAACAAGTCACAGTTCCGTCTTCAGCTTCCTTCCTCAAATATGAGACAGTTCCGTACCCATATTCTGATGCATCACTGAAATGATGGAGTTGGAATGACGCGCTGGTTGAACAGCCACCAGGAAAGTAACAACGAGGGATGCTAACTTGACTAAGGAACACCAACTCTTCCTTCCATTTCTTCCAGCCTTTCAACAGGTCTTCTGGTAACTTGTCGTCCCAGTGGAGCTTCAACTGCCAAGTCTTCTGCATCACTCTTTTAGCTGGAAGCAGGACTGGCCCAAACATACCGAGTGGATCAAAGGTGGAGCTTATTGTTGACAAACATCCTCGTCTTGTGTCCTCATTCAACTGCTTCTGCGGCAGCGATACCTTCACCCCAAATGAATCAGTTTCAGTGTTCCACTGCAGGCCAAGTGCTCTTTCAATGGGGAGCTTATCAAGATCAAGATTCTTGACAGTTCTTTCCTCCGCGGGAATGGCAGCCAATACCTCTTTGCTGTTGGAAACGAATTTCGTCAGCCGAAAGTTGCCTTTCTTCAACAACTGTATCAACTGCAGTGAGGCTTTAATTGCTCGTTCGGTGGTGGGCACAGAAAACAAGCAATCGTCCACATAGAAATTCTTAGACACGATATCACACACTTCCTTGCTAAACTCAGTTTGGTTGTCAATAGCTGTCCTCTGTAGAGCCCAAGCGGCAATACACGGGGAATCTGCCTTACCAAACAAATGGACAGTCATCTTGTGGTCACTTGGCAGCTCATCAACTCCTTCACTCCACCACAAGAATCGTAAGGCTTCAGCATCCTCCTCTGTACAAGCTACTCTGTGAAACATACTCTCAATGTCAGAAGCCACAGCTACCTCATCCTTCCTAAACCGGAACAGCACTCCAATGAGCGAGTTGTTCAGTTGTGGACCTTGGAGCAGTTGTTTATTAAGCGAGGTTCCACCATACTCCGCTGCTGCATCATACACCACTCGGACTTTAGCCTTATTGGGGTTGATCACACCATGGTGCGGAAGATACCATGTGCGGTTACTGGTGCTGGATGCTTCTTCTTTAGACAACTTGACAGCATACCCTTTGACAACATAGTCATTCATCACTGCTCTGTATTGCTCGGCAAACTCTGGATTTCGATCAAACCGTTTCTTTAACTGCTTCAATCTCTTCTCTGCTAAGAGTCGGTTGTTCGGCAGACAGCAGTTCTCATCTCGCCACAAGAGGCCAACTTCATATCTCCCATTCGTCAACCTGGTTGTCCCTTCCAATATTTCCAGTGCCCTGTTGTCTTCAACACTGTTGGCACTGTCACACTCATTTCCAAATCCGTACGACTCAGAAGCCCAAAACTTCTCTACTTGCTGGTGGAGTCGCATGGTTGACTCATCCTCAGCCCAGTCAAATTCAAAAACAGAAAGTGCAACTGGTTTGTTGTCATCTTCCTTTCTGTTTGTTGGCCCAGCTACACACCATCCAAATGGCGTCTTTGATGCATACGGCTCAGACTGAGGGTTGTCTCCAAAGCAATAATGCAGCACTATGTGAGCCTGTGGCACGTCCTGACCAATGAGGACTGAGACTTTGTTTAAGTCCACTGGAACATTCGGAAACTCCAAGTCTTTAAGGTGGGACCATTCTGACAGATCCAGCTTATCTGGGCAGTACCGGTCTGACACATTTAAACTCTCTACTGTCAAGGCATGATGGACTGGGAAGCAGGGTCCATCTTGATCAGCTGGGCGGACCATGAAGCTTACTTTGGCTAATTCACAGTCATGATTCTTCTGAGTCACAGTATTGATGCTTACTTTCTCGGGAGTACCTTGAAGCTTCAGTTTTTCTGAAAGTCGTGACGTGATCATGGAACTAACGGCAGCTGTATCTAGCAGACCATAAGTAGTAACAATGGCTCCATTTTCGGCAACAACAGACAGGGGTACTACTTTCAGCAGGACAAAACTTCGCTTTGAGTCCTCCATAGTTGCATTGTTTACAGTCAGGTCAGTCCTTACAGGAATTGTCTGATCAACATTCCTTTCAGTTTCCTTGACTTCACGTGGTGTCACCCCAGGTGCATGTAACAGTGAATGGTGACTTAAGGGGTGAGCACAGTCCTTTTCCATACAACCGTTCTTTTCCGGGCACCTCTTCCTCACATGAGAAGTAGATAGACAACGGTAACACAGTGCATTCAATCTTGCAAACCGACGCCGCCAATTCAAACTCTTTGTCGGAAAGACTGAACACCTCGAAATTCTATGCTTTCCCTTGCAAACCTTACAAGCTTCACCTCGGCTCCGGCCACTTCCAGCCACTGGATCGTCTTCTACTGATAAGACCTCTCCCGTCACTTGATTAATACTAGCATCTGCTACAGCAACGTCTGCTGACATGGTGGTAATTGGTGTCCCACTTGATGGTTTCAACATGAAGGATTGTTTCTTGGATCTGTTACCACTGCCAACTCTTATCGTCGGGGTGCTTGATCTTCCATACACAGGGTCATTCTCAGTTTGCGACTCTCCAGTAATGAATGCAGAAAGCTCTTTCAGTGTTGGCTCCTTTCCACCTGTCCTTTCGCGGTACAACTTAGCTGACTTTCTCCATTTAGCCTGCAGAGAATCTGGTAGACGATCAAAAATTTGTCGCATATTGGTAGTACAATCAAGCTCATTTGACTGCAATTCAATCATTGCCCAGCAACAGTTCTGAAGTTTGTCGGAAAGTGTTAGAAGAGCTGCACTATCACCATTTCTTATTTTAGGACCACTAACAACAGAAGATTTAAGTGCCTCAACAATCATAGCATTCTGTCCAAATCTCTGCTTCAGCACCTGTAGAGCCAAACGACAACCATTTGGTAGGCCTTGGTAGTTCTCAATAACTTCCCTCGCTTTCCCAGTTGTATAAGTCATTAAATAGTTCATTTTCTCACTATCAGTTAGTGAAGCTCTATTCTCTACTTGATCTCTGAAATTAGCTCTAAACCGCAGATACCGGGATGGATCACCATCAAATGGAGTGGGCGCAGGTGGTGGCTGCATCATTCTGAGCTCCATCTTTTCCCAGAAGTCTGCTCGCGGTTCAAAGTTGGCCTGCGCAATGGCGTGAGGTTCTCCTTCGGCTGCGACTTGCTTCACGGTATCCCCACTGATATTAACAATGTCTTGCTGCAAGGGAGTGGTCGGCAAGGTAAATTCTGGTGCCTCTGCATTTAACGTATCTTTCTCTTGTCCTGCCGCTGGATCAGGTGCATGTGGAGGTGTCGATAATTCTTCATCATGTGCTCTGAGACTGCTGTGCTCTTCCTTGACAAATGTTTCCTGTGGGCGTAGTCCATGTGACGCAGGCCAATGGTAGCACTCTGGGTCATCACCAGGGTCATCAGAGCCCAAATACTGCTCCTCATCTTCTTTGATCGCATCTTCATAGACTTTGCTAATAGCAACGGCAGCAGCAAAATCTGCCCTTAGCCTTGCCCTTTCTGCTTCTTTCTTCGCAGCTTCAACATTGTCCAGTTGAGCAATCCTTACTTCTAACTCTGCTTGCTTTGCCTTAGCTTGGAGAGCCCTTGCTCTTGAGGAATTGCTCGATGCATGTGAAGCTTTAGAGCTCTTTGTTTTTGTACTCGATTTAGTAGACTTCCGTTCCTCATTAATGCGTCGACCAGCGTCAATCATCCATTTCTGGACAGTTTCACGAATAAGTTTCACTTCAGTATGCAGGTTGTCATACACTTGAGTGTCAGGTATTTGTTCTTCTTCAGTGAGAAGTTCTTGTATCTCCTCATGAAGATCACCAAACTCTTTAAAACATTCATTTAATTTCACAGATTCCTTACCAACTAGCTCCAAATTTTTGTCAAGTCCCATAAGTGTTCCAATGTTGGCAATCCGTGACTGTATTTCTCTTTTAAGCTTGTTTCTTTCCTTTTTTCGTTCAGTGAGTCGATAAGCCTTGAACTTTTCGGTTAGCTTTGGCTGTCTTCTTTCAATAACATTCCGGTCCGATTCCAGGTTTTCTTCTCCATTCCAAGTTTTCTCTGAAACACGCAAATCAACTTCCACAACAGAATCGATCCCTCCATTTTCTTTCGTAGAATAACCAGACTCTTTTCCATGGGCTCCTAACATTGTAGAATAAGCCTGAGGCCAACACATCGCCTTCTCATCAGGAGTTTCCGCGTGTTCATGTGCCGTGGTTCGGCCATCGTCGCTCGTAAGATCCCACATCGACATCGTAAACAATCAATTTCCAAGTTGCAGTTTTCACAAGAAATCCTTCGACACCAATAATAGAAGAACTCGAAACCACAATTGAACGCCAAATAATACTGGTACCAATAACCAACCACAGAAACGAAACGATGGGTCGAAGAACGACGATTTGAAGCCAAACAAATAGAGGACTTCGCGCTTGTTAGGGCATCATGGGTAATCAGGGCAAACAAAAACAAGATGGCGGCTGCGTGTAGCTGGTAATGCTCGCGAAACTGAACTGTTTTGGAATTGTTTGCAGCTTTTCGCTCGTGAAAGGAAAACTGACATCAAAAATAGTTCTTTGGAGAATATTGCAGGTGATTACTTTGACATTTAACAGCCACTGATATTCATTTTGTGGTGTACTGTCGAAGTCATGCCACATTATCGCTGCTGTGTTGGAGGATGCGATAACGATTCAAGGTATCCAGAAAAGGTACTGAAGAGAGGGCACGTTACTGGGGATTTGACATGGCATTACTTCCCTAAGCATCCAAAAGAAAGAGCTCTTTGGGTGAAAAACATCTCGAAAGGACTAGAGGATTTTGTAGTGAGTGACTATAAGGTAGTGTGCTCAAATCACTTCCAATTTGGAAAACCTACATTTTCCTCTCATGTTCCAACGCTTTACCTAGTTGCCAGTGATACGTCTAAGCGCTCACCAAGGAAAAGGAAAATTCCAACCCGTAACGACAATGGAAACTCTCCTTCAAATGCACCCAAGAAGTGTTCACGTTTCCAGGAAGCACAGGTGCAGTGTAATATCTGCTTTACTTTTGAACAGCTTACGAGGGAACATGATGTCCGATTTTACACTGGATTGCCCTCTTCAAGTGCTTTTCGCTTGCTTTTCGAACAGTTGTCAGCAAAAGCAAGGGAAATGCATTATTGGACAGGTGAAAAACATGCCCAAACTTCACACATTATGGCATCAAAGGTGATTAGAACAGCGAGAGCCTTAACTTTGGAGCAAGAATTGTTTTTGTGCCTCATTAGGCTGAGGCAAGGCTTCCCAGTGCAAGACCTTGCATTTCGTTTTTCAGTCTCAGAAAGCACTGTATCTTCCATCTTTACTACCTGGGTGAAGTTCATGTGTAAAGAATTACAATGGCTTATTTTGTGGCCTGACAGGTCTATAATACAGAGGAATATGCCAGACATGTTTCTCAAGTATTATCCTAAATGCCGTGTAATCATTGATTGCACTGAAGTTTACATAGAAACACCCTCTAGCTTAGAAATAGCTGCAATGTGTTGGTCAAATTACAAACAGCATTATACTGTTAAATTTTTGATTGGCATTACCCCCAATGGTGCTATATCATTTGCATCTCCCGTCTATGGTGGAAGGGCTAGTGATGCATTTATTGTCAAAGACTGCAGGTTTTTAAATTCCCTCCAGCCTTATGATGAAGTAATGGCTGACCGGGGTTTTAAAATTCATGATTTACTGTCATTTCATCAATGCTTTCTGACCATTCCTCCTTCTAAACACACAAACTTGCAAATGTCACCCAAAGAGGTTAAAACAACATCAAGGATTGCCAATGTCCGAATTTATGTCGAGCAAGCAATAAAAAGAATAAAACACTTCCTTATTCTTAAAAGGGAACTTCCCATCAGCCTATTGCCACTTATAGATGATATTGTTATTGTTTGCTCTTCCCTTAGCAACCTGAATGAACCCTTATCCCTGTGAATGGACATTTACCCTACCTCTGTGCCAGTTAACTAATGTGGAACTGTTCTTCCTTAAGAGGGTATAGAAGGTTCTCTTGCTTGCCAACGACTGTGAGCCTTGGTTAGTTTTGTGTTAAGCCCGATTATATGTTACACTTAAATCAGTTACGATATGTTTACTCCTGGTCATTTATATTCTGTATCTTGATTGTCTAGACCAGGATTTACATGTGTATTTTTCACACTGTTTTGAAAATAAAACCTATTGTTGTTGTCACATTTCTTTGATTTTCATGCCTGGGAGAATTTGTAGGTAGGGAGAGAGTGCATGTAATCTACAGGGGTCGAGTGCACAACACACAGGGACTGAAGGTTGAACAAGCAAGCAATGACTGTCAAACCTAAGAGAGAACCCTCTTAGCCAAGATGTTTATTCACAACAAGTAGTTTTAAGTTCCATAATGCAAAACACAAACTTGAAAGTCCAATGAAGCACTCACTTTCCATTAAGTGACTAAGTGAAAAGACAGACCAAATATGAAGACAGCATTACTGGTTTCTTGTCCATGTTCTATATCATAGTAAGGTACGTTATCTTATCTTAGAGATTGTTGTCATTCAGGGCAAGGTGATTACAAGAACTACAAATAAATGACTGAGGACAAGATTTCTCGTCAATCTTTAAACAGCCCCAATGATACCACAGAAAACAAGACTCGCATTGCAGACTATTTTCATTACAATTGTCAAACTCCTCAGGTTCTAAACAGAGACTGTCACAAAGGGGGCAATAGCAAAGGGGTCTAAACCCAAGAATTACCCTTTGCAGATAGGTCTTGAAAAATATTACAAGGTTTGGAAGAATTTGCTGCCAGAACTCTGCTTCAAAATGTACAAGTTCAACAAATGGATCCCCTTTACCTGTCCAAACAACAAAAAACAGTCTCTCCAGGCCTGACATAGCCATCTCCCCTGTAATTTGGGTGTAATATCTGTGCCCTCTTTTTAGCTTAAGCTTTCCTTCATGCATTTCCAAATATTCTACCTTATCCCAAACTTCTGAAATAAGCATGCCTCTCACTGAGTACGGGCACTTGTATTCCATGGCAGTTTCACCACAGCAGTCACAGGAGAAAATGTTATCTGGACTTGCCCCCAGAAAAGGGTGAGACTTTGAAACAAACAAGCCACAGGAGTGCAATTTTCCATTTCTGTGTTTTTTTCCCGCTGTCATTAAAAAGGCCTTAGCAGCATCTTCCTCATGCATGCATCCCCACTTAATAGATGGGAGCTCACTAATATCCTCTGGAAGTAGCAGCTTTGCTAAAAGTGGAGACACTTTGCATTTCACTGATTGACCTGTTTTCCTCATTAACTTTTTGACTTTAACATTGACATCATGAAAATTGGAAGCAGTTATCCTACCCTTATGCTGCCTTTTCCAAACATCAGATTTTGACTGACCCTTGGATGCTTTCTCTAGCTCCCTTAGACTACTTTCACTGAATGTCAGTTTTTCTGAAAATTCCCTGATAACATCTTCCTCACTTTTCCCTTCTTTCTTGCTAGAAACTTCAGAAGCTAGGTCACACAAAGGAGGTGGGAGATCCTCACTAGGTGTTGGGGCATGTGTTATATTAATCACTGCACCAGGCAGAGTCTCCCTTATTTTGGAAAGGAAACATTGCTTATACTCTTCAGCAACACACCTTTGTGTCAAAGGTCTGGGATCAAAAGATCTCTTTGTGTTGTTGTTTATAGTAAACTTGGGATTAGCATTAGACCTAACATGCTCTACAATTACCATATCTTGTACCCTCTTGGGCTGTATGTCTTTATTACTAGAGTTATTCCAAGAACATGCTCTTTCAGTACAGGATGGGTATATGAACCCGTGTTCTCCTGCAAATTCTATTTTGTAGAGTAGTGCAATGACATGATTGCAGCACTTGCTGTAGTCAGCTGTGTACAGGTACAATATCCACCCACTGCTTCTCCTGACAACTTAATAAAGACCCAGACTTTATGAGATTCATCCCTGATTCTCTGTGATGGAGTCACTGCAGCTTTTAAGAAGACACCTTCAGTGTTTATGGTCTTTACATAGACCTTATGAACAAAGACACTTTTCTAAAATGAGAAGGCCTTTCTAACCTTATATTGACTAGTATAGTCTGTTGAAAATGCCTTGTTCTCTAAAATATAGCCGAAGATCTGCCCAGTGAACTTTTGGCCACTTAAACACGTTGTCCTCCCAACCTTCCATCTCCAAGGGATCTTCTGTCACATCACAATACTTTAATATGTCACTGTATACCCTTTGCAGAGTACAAAGAAGAGTCTCTGCAGTTTCTTTTATAGGCAGGTTTTGCTCAAATGCTACTAACGCACGGGCTGCTAAATCAGCATGATTACCGTGGCACGTTAACGCTCTCTGTTGCAGATAAAACCTTAGTTCTCCGGTGGAAAGATCAAGGAAATCCTCCAAGTGTTTTCCCATAATCGCATCATATGCCGCGTTCCCCTCGGAAGTTCCACGTTGTCCCTTCAAAAAGTGGATGAAAGCTCTTTTCTGTACTTGTTAATGTCAAAATAATTACCAATGTTCTCCAAAGAACTATTTTTAATGTTAATTTTCCTTTGCACTAGCGAAAAGCCGCAAACAATTCCAAAACAGTTCAGTTTCGCGAGCATTACCAGCTACGCGCAGCCGCCATCTTGTTTTTGTTTGCCCTGATTACCCATGATCCCCCAACAAGCGCGAAGTCCTCTATTTATGACACGCTAATTAATACACTACATGAAAAGCCATCTTTGCGACTTCACATTTCTTTGAAACCACATTTATTTGTTTTTCAATTTCCACAAATGTGTATTTATTTTAGATGAGCCAGCTGCTGCTTTCAATGTTTCCAGTTTTTTTACAGTACGCGCGTCACAATAGTTTCATTGAATCATTTTAAAAACATTTGGTTAAGTGTTAATTAAGTGGCAGCAAATAGTTGAACAGGACTATAACAATCTTTTGAAACAACAAGTTGATTGGAAAGCATCTCTCTGTTTTAAAACACAACTCGTGAATTTAAAATTCCAAAGTGGTCTGTTTGTAAACAAAACATCTTGGTCAAACAGGTTTCGTCCCGTTCCTATCAGTTGCTCCGAGTAGTTCTCGGTTTGAGTAGTTGGGTGGTAGCTTCAAAGTGTTTTATTTCTCTATCATGAGTGCATTTGAAAATTTATAGCTGCTTTTGGGACTGAGACTTGGAATAACAAATATTAAGTGGAGATTGTACTGGAATTTGAGCAACAATAGGCTGGGCTGGGAAATGCGATTTATACCCCACCCCCCAGGAGGAATATTTTGTTTCAGATCTAAATCTAATGGACAATAGTTAAAAGCTTTGAAAGAAAGAAACTTGTCAAAATATTGCTGCATAAAATGTTAAGATAAACTAAAATCTTTCCATTGCATTAAGTACCTTTCCTCTGGATGGGATTTGTGGTGAATTAAGAGTTTATTGTTGTGGTTAGCCATACATGTTCACATTTATTGATTTCGTGCTGTACCAAACTGTATTACAATTTCAATTAAGATAAACTTGTTTTCCCACGATTTAAAAA
>OFER01000043.1_pt1:5000-11786 | contig 11786 bp, 2 predicted proteins | sample 1521091 | NCBI WGS metagenome assembly OFER01 (sample SAMN04272335, study PRJEB24112) | coral metagenome | biome: Coral reef; feature: Shallow seawater; material: Coral tissue | host: Coral | place: China: South China Sea | collected 2014
ATGTTATAAGGGTTATCACGTGACCATTCTTACACGAAAACGAGGCAGAGGTAAAATCACATTGTTATAAATGAAGGCCTCGTTATTTTGCAAAGTGACAATAATTTAAGGGAAAATATTTTACGAATTAGTTAAAAAAAATAAATATGACAGACATTGGCGAGGTAACTAGTTTACTCAAAATAGTCTGACATCTCCTTGTCACTGTTCATAGCAGCGATATAATGTAACCAAAACATTACAGTGGACCGTATTAGCTTTTTTTGCCATATTAGAATCACTTTTCGCAGGTGATTTACTGGTATATCGAAGTCTACCATAGCCTTTCTAACAAAATATTTGGCATGGTTATCAGTTATAAAAACTGTTTCCGATTGTCCATGTGGCTCACTCGTCGTTTGGACTATAATCTAGTCGCCATCATCATCTGAAATGTTCTCTTCATCTGAGTATAGAACATCTTCCAACTCAACATCGTTATCACAAGTCTCCCCATTGTCGGAGCAGGTGCAGAGGTCTGTGCAGTTTAAACCAGCTTTGTGGCACTGACAACGGTTAGTGGAACACCTTTCTTTGGAACATCCACACTTTACAAGTTGAAGTATCGCTTCAGGGGCTGGTGGCAGGTTTGTCATGATCGGTACCCATTCATCTTGGTCCATTTGCCATCCATACTGCTGCGGTGATGGTAGTGGTGGGTTTGTTATTCTGTCGCTGTTCCAGACCATCAACTGGTAATGGGCTCTCAGGATGGCCTGGTACAATGCGGCCTGCGTTGGTGGCAGCCTGTCTGATTGTGCTTGCTTTTTCTTGAAAAGGAACCATCTCAGCTCTTTAACAGTCGTTATGGCTGTTCTCGGTTGATACAGGAGACAGACAAACTTCTCAATGGCTGCAACAATTTCTTCATTCGGATGCGCAGCTTGCCCAAGTTCTGCAAGGGCAGAGATAATGGATGGATCCGCCTCTGCAAATACCTTCCAGCAGAGAAGTTTTCCCTTTCCAGAAAAACTTCCTGTGTTGTCGGCTCCGCTTAGGGCGTGGAATGCTGGAAGTGCTGCAATCTTCTCTGGCCCAAGTTTTTGAACAATTGGTTTCAGCTCTATCATACGATGATGTTGCCCTCTTCCTGTAACAAACAGCGTATTCTCACACAATTCTGGATAACGCCTAAGGGCAAGGACAAAGACATCTGTGTCCGGAGAGTAAATCTGTAGTTTGGTTGCACCATTAGCTGTAGCATCGAGGGCATGCAGGATCATCTTGGTGTCAGCTTCCTCTTGGTTACTTTGTAAATGTCCCACGTCCATGTGTGTTGCCTGACACTCGCTTCCCCATGCCACCACCAGTTGCCTTCCACTGCGATTAGCATATTCTTTAATCTTTTGGCTCAAATAGATGGTGAGCTCCATCTTGGTCTTCGTGTGTGACAGGAGTCGTTTCAGTGGAACTTTAGCAATGTGTGTTGTGTCAGTGATGTGGTAATACACTGGAGCTTGGCCTCCTTGGCGTCTAACCCTGGTAGCCGCTTTGAGTGAAAAAGGTAAATCATATCTGTCGAAAATTAAACGCACTTCATTACTTCCACTGTACGTTTGCAGAACACGGTTGCTGAAGTGTTCTGCCAGCTGTGCGCAATTTTTGATCCACTCTGGTTTATCAAGTGACTGAACTTCTGCCATCCCATCTACGATTGCGACTTGCACTTGATCTTCATTTGGACTAGCTACTCTCCCGTTGGTTCTGTTGTCATTCAGCTTCTCTAGAATGTTCATTAGATTACTCTTGGAGGAACAATGAAGCATTGTGCCGTCGGCAGCAAACAATGATCGCGGTACTACCGAGAATTCGTATTGGCCTACATTCTCCCTTATATCGATTTCTGGCCTGCTCTTGCACACCATCATCATACGCGCGAAAAGAGACCTGTCCTCTTGAAGCTCGACAATCTTGTCTGCTGTCGTGACCTTCACCACCTTTGCACTGGTTTTCCATGTTAGGAGTTTCCTCTTCTTCATGGGCGACCAAAGGTTGACCTCGCCAGACTGGACTCGTTCTTTTACAAAAGATTCAAACAGGCTCCTACCGATCTCACTTTGTTCACACAAATCTTTCTTTACCGTTTCAGGCATAACCATCTTGGTCACTAGGTTAAACAGGTCGGTATGTGCGTCAGAGAATGGATTCGTGAACCTTTCAATAGTGGCGGTTAACTGTTCCACACCTTTCTCTTCGCGGGCTAAGACAGCTGTATTGAGGTTATGATGACGACCTTGAGGCTTGGAAGACACCCCCGCCATGCTCTTTGCTTGTTCAGCTAGGCTTGCGAGCTCTGGAGCTATCAGGAAGAACTTCGTCCGAGCAGCTTCATTTAAGGTGATGCCAACCAATCCTCCAGAGACTTTCATAGAGCGGTTCTTATGTTCGAGTGCATTGTCGGCTCCTATTGCGCAGAATGGTACTTCAGCATTCTTGTTCACCACCCAGTTTCCTTGGGTGAACTCTTCATAGATTTCTGGATCTGATGCTTTCAAGGATGACATTTCAGCAAGGTACACAGGAATCATACGAGCGTAGTTTATTTTGTCGTGGGCGAAGAAGTACTTCGTGAACATCTCCAGAGTTAGCAGGTGTAGGGACCAATCTCCGGTTCGGACAGCTCTGATGAATGCCAGCATCTCCATCACCATACGCATGTAGTGGCGCATCACCTTGAACATCGGGTTACTGATGTTAGCAGCTTCAAATGATGACATCTTTCCAAGGACATTGAGATTACCTAAAGCACTGACTATATCCATGTGTGCTTTCTTCACTCCGGCCCTTGTGCTATCGTTGCATGCATCACAAAGCTCTTGTGCCAAACTCTGAAGAGTCTCACGTAACCCCTGATATTGCTTGAAAAAGGCTTCCTGGTACAAAGTGAACAAGGCCTGTAAGGTTGTGATATGTGCGTTCTCACCTCTCTTTATATGGTTGCCGTCAAGTATTTGCCGTACTGTCGAGGGACCATAAAGCTCCGATTCAACCCAGCACATGTCAATACCGCTGTGTTCCACATATGAGCCGATGGTTCTCAACATTGCCATGCATATGTGCAGCTCGCCCGGGCGAAGTATGATGTGATCCAAGTCATTTCGAGCCATTTGTAGTTTCTTTGCAGGCAAATACAATCCCATGTCAAGGGATATGACTGTCTTTCTTTCCGAACCCACAACCTGCATACTTATCGTTTGGGCATGCATAAGAACTGTAAGCAACGTATTCCATTCATGGGCTGGGGCTGCAATCAAGGGAGCTATACCTGCGCGTGTTACAGGAATAACTTCAGTAACTAACGAATTATAACCGGACCATACTGGGACTCGTGCTTTTTGGTGGACCACACTCTGACTCTCATTTTGGGACGTTCCATCACAACTACTTTCCTCTCTTGTTAGGGTGCGTGCCAGCAACCAGGCAAAATCATCTTTGCTTACAGTGATTGGAATTTGATGCTCAGCAAAGAGACCAAATGCAGGATGAAGCGGGGATGTTGGTTTCTTAGATGGCTCGGGGCATTCCAATAATTCTGTGAGAGACTTCGGGAGCTCTTTTATTGAGCGACTGAGGTCTGATGGGTCGTCTAACCTACAAATATATTACATAACCTTTATTTGTACTCAAAAATGCAAATAAATTTGTTAATTCACAATGTTATTTGGTTTACATTGTGTTCTGGGCATATTTTGACCATTCTTGCATCAGTTAAGAATGTCCCACTTGAAGATATGATTGATCATATATGAAATTTAATATATTTTCTTGTAATGTAACACTTGTTATAGTTTCTCGCCATATGAGCTGCTACATCCTCGGCAAAAGTTGAAGTGATTTGTGTTGAGTTGTTTGAGCTGAGGACTGGAAACATCGATGTTATTACAAGTATAGCCGAGTACAGAGAGCGTAGCCGATTCACTAATTTGCTGTCAACGTTTTAATAGGAATTACAACATACCTTAAGTCCGGCTGTTCGTCATCTGGCTCTTTCCTCTGGTAGATTGCCATGGCTGTACCATGTAATGTGCCCTTACCATCACAGGTATCTTCAGCGAAGTCGACATTGTCAATAGCAAAGAACACGTGCCTACCCTTCACTATGTCTGGAGGAAGATACACTCCACCACACTGTTCTAAACGTTGAAGAACATGTGCCTCTATCTGCGATTCCACCCTGAGAAGTCGGTTGTATTCAACGGACATTCTGAACCCGTGCAGCATGTTAACAATTTCTTTGCTTCGTAAGGCCTGATGAACAGCAAGCCCCACTGCAAGCTGTTCTGGCATCTCTCGCGTAGACTGTAATGTTTCAGACTTCTTGTTCTTGACTTGTCGTTCTGTCAAGCACATTGATATGGTAGTCTGAGCCAGATGCATCGCCCGTTTGTGTATTTCAGTGCATTTTTCTTGTGCCGACAGGGTGGCATTCGGTCCTTGGATTATCCATCTGTAGAAGCAGTACAGTTCCTCTGGGCAATTATCCTTTGATATTGTTTCCAGTGAGCCAGTGAATACCCACTTTTTACATTTGTTGATGGACTTCCGAAGGAGTACAGCAGCATCATACAGGATTTTCATATTGCTTGTACAGTCTTCATCAACAGTTTCAGATAACTGAATGGCAACATCTCTTGATTCTTTGATGCTTACCCGCTCTGATTCATTCACACGCTTGGACTTGTGGAACTCAACACCTTCTACTTCAGCCTGGATAAGTTTCTTTATAGTCTTGCGACTGCATGACTTCCCTTTCACATTATTTTCCTGCGAGATAGTGTCAAATGCAGCCTGTAGTTGCGACATATTCATTACCTTGCCACTCTTCAGTGCCATCTCTGTCATGGTTACAAACTCTATCTTGGCTGCTACTTCACTTGCTTGCTCAATTTTTGATGTGGCAGACGGTTTACGAAGCACATTTGTGACATGTTTTGTCCAGCAGTTTTTATGGTATTTGATGTCAATTGCATGAGCATCTTTGCTGTCAACTGAAGTCGAGAGTTTGACATGTAGCTTCTCATCTCCTTCTTTCTTTATGGCTGCATCCAGAGAACTTCCTGCAGTCGATGTACTGACAGTGTGTAGTGGCTGGCGATATCCTCCTACGCCATCACAGAAAAAGCACACATCTCGATTGTATGGCGACGTCTTTGAACGTGTCAGTGGCTGTTTAGCTTCCAGTGACGGCAGATCACAAGATTTTCGCCTTGCCTCGTTTCGACCAGACAGTTCTCTTTCATACCTTTCTTTAGCCCTTTTTATCATGCCTGAATGTGTTGTTTCTTGATAACACTTCCTATGCCATGATACACATTTTTCTAGTTCTTCAAATGAAAAGCCTTTCAAATAAGACCACACTTCGGTTAACTTCACGTCTCCATAATGAGATCTTTCCTCAATCGCATCGAATAGTTTCTGGTGTGAAACAGGTTTCTCTACAAGTTCTTCATCTGTTTGTGTCTGGCAGATGATGCACAATTCAAAATTAACGCTTGTATTGCGAGGAAACTCTGTGGCCATTTTCACTACATTCTCTGTAAGTAAAAATGGCGGACCTCTATTCTGATTATTACTACTGCTGACCACAAATAACGGAGACACAGCCCAGGCCCCCTCTCACGTGTGAAGTACAGGAAATTCAATATCGTGTTTTCCTTTTTTGTTCAAAATAAAATCACAAGTACGTTTTGTGGCTCTAGCATAATATTAAGTGTATCATCCTGCAAACGTCTTAGGTATTTTTCAGGTTTCTGTGATTTAAGAGCATTAATTACTCTTGCTTCACTTTCATGATAGATTTTTCATCTGAAAGATCAACCTTATAAACATGTTTGAATGCACAGGTGTTATCCACCAACAACACTTCATACCTCGTACTTTTTGCAATGTTCCATGCTCTCCTGTGCAACTTTTGTGTCAGCCTCGTTTTCATGCAAGCATGGTCACGTGATAACCCTTACAATATAAGTATGTTTCATTACACAAACGACATACCCCCAACAATACTTCCGTCAATCTCTGTCTTCTTCAGGAGACGTTTAAGGACTTTCCAGTGCAAGTTTTGTGTGAGCCTCGGTTTCATGCCAGCTTGGTCACGTGACCCCTAAAACCTCTTAAAATCGCATTTTAATATTTGAAACATTGATGTGCCCAATTGTGGTTATTTTAGTTCAATTTTACGCAACTAATGAATAGCTATGGACAGTTTTACGTTTGAGCCTCGTTTTCATATTGGGATAACCACGTCACATTTTCGACACCCTATAAATCTCGTCTGAGCGAGTTCCAAAGTTGCCACCAAAACTTTTCATGCTATTTAGGGTCCCCTTGACACATTTACACTACTGGTTTGCTTTCTTCACGAAATTCCCACGGGACTTTATTTCATGACATTTGCTGCAGGACTAAAAGGAGTCGGCCTTAATTATATTTCTTACGATAACTGCAGAAATTCACGCACGCTGATTGGCTAATTTTTATGGTCAATATGTGGACAGACACATGAATTTGAAATTCATGGGACGCGTCAGTGAGTGAGAGCGCGCAATTCAACAATTTGTTATCGTAAAAAACAAATTGATGTCAGTTTTTAATTCGTCTCTGTCCTGTTATTGACAATGAATTTCATCACCACATTGTCAAAGTAGTCTGCGGATCCACCTGGCTATCGCCTCAGATCCACAGCTACTTTAACAATGTGATGACGAAATTCATGATCAATAACAGGACAGACGCATAAAAAACTGA
>OFER01000044.1_pt1 | contig 11711 bp, 5 predicted proteins | sample 1521091 | NCBI WGS metagenome assembly OFER01 (sample SAMN04272335, study PRJEB24112) | coral metagenome | biome: Coral reef; feature: Shallow seawater; material: Coral tissue | host: Coral | place: China: South China Sea | collected 2014
TTTCTTTACAGAATAAACAAAAAGTACCTTAAAGGTTTTCCATCCACAGCAGGAAAAAGCCGTTTGACCTTCGAACTGATCCAGCAAGGTCGTCACAGAATGCATGCAGCCAAAGGAAAAACCTTCTTAATATACCTATTTTTCACACGTCACTTCTCGTTACTAAGCAACAAAACTGGTCAACAAACGGAGCAATGTGGGCTCATTTAATCATGTCCTTTGAAAGCCTAGCGGTCAAGTTGACTCAGATGTATTCTCAACGATGATATTTTGCCAACCGTGCCGGCCCTCGCTATCTAGCTTAGCTTAACCACCAAAATACGTCCGGAATAAGCAAAAACAATGCTTATTAAAGTTCAAGTAAAAACATAGAAGTAAGAAACATAATGTAACGGTGCTTTCCATTACTTGGTTTGTTTGACCATTCAAGAAAGTAATTAGCATTTTGAAGGAAATAGCTTTGACTGAAATATAAGAAGTGTTTTCAGATTATATTTTAGTCTGTGTACCTTGCAAAAATCAGTGGTTATATGAGCGAAAAAGGAATTACTTGGAGAACGAAAGGTGGCAATTATTGAAACTGATAACTGGAGGCTCGAAATGACAATAGCAAAGCATTAATGTCTGTAGTCCCACAAAAATTAAAGGTTCCCGGGTAATATTCTGATTATCCTTCGAAGAAGACTGCGATGTTATCCTTAAGTCCAGTGTTTGATTTATTTAATTTACTAATTTAAACGTGTTCAGTTCGTGTGCCTTCAGAGTTTTCTGGCGGAAAAACATCGAAAAATATAACATATGTACCATGGTTATTATTGTTTTGATAAGCGACTTTCTAGCTTTGAGAATTCGTACAGAGTATAATTAGCATTTTGTGTCAATGACTTTCAGCTAAATAAAAATGTAAGTAGCAGTAATAACAAGTAGCATTAGTACCTTTTTCAGGTTTTTCCACTTCGATATAGAATTCTCTTGTCCCTCTACATTGCAAGAAATAGGTATATGAGCCATGTGAACTAACCTTTAAAATGACATCTCTTTGGTGGCTTAGGGAACACGTACTGGCGTTTTAAAAGATATCTCTGTGTTTTAAATATCCTGTTATGGCTAGGAGAACACCTTTCCTTACAGGAAGATGTTTGAAAGGTTTTGGAGAAGAAAAAAAAACTTCAATGGATTTTTTTTTCTAAAGTTCTCGAAATAGCTGAAAGTTACTTGCAGTCAGAAGTAAACATAGCAAATGATTTTTCGATTCTGTCCGCCGAAATAAGCCTGAAAAAATTAGCATTAAAATTATTTCTATAATTTCATTTCTGAGTGGCAATAATGACGTTCGGAAACTGTTTCGTCCCTGTAGTCAAAGCATTGTTTACATGATTGTCCATTACCTTAAGTGCCTCTCTGATCGAGCTTTAAAAACATCGTGGCTCTGAGTGTTGAAATGGCATAGAACGATTATTCCTAGTAATTTAACCCCTAATGTATTAAATACTTCTTTATGTGTCGCAAGTTGAAGGGATCAAAATTTGACTAAACCCATCAGTGAATTAGCTTTTATAACACTATGGAAATAGAACAGTTTTTGAAAACGCGAATCAACCTCGAAATTTTCACACCAAGAGCTAAAAATATCGACAACTATTCCTTCGTAAACGTTGGAAGTCAATCCGTTTTCATTTGCCTGATGCTTTCTCTACACAAACTCGTACGTGAATAAGATGCTAAATGTACAAAATGTACAGTAAGTTAGCAAAGATTTCCCCTTTTTTATGAAAAACATTTTAAGGTGATTAGAAAACCCTTTTATCCCTGCTGGACAACACTACACACGCTAACAAAATCATTAAGATCACATTTACCGCACTTAAAGGCATACCTAAACATCTTACAATATAGTACAAAGATGTAAAGATTAGATAGCTGATTCACACGTCCACCAGTACCCAATTTACGCAATTTAATGAAGCTTCTCTTCGGCAATTAAGTTACCTGGCCTTCTCTTAAACATTTATTTAATCTTCATCACTCAACAACCAACCTCCATTAAAAACGTAAAGTTGTGTCCATTTGTTTCTTGTTCATCATTCTGAATGTGCGTAAGGAAACGTGCTGTAACGGGAGTTCACGTGGAGTAACGCGGTGTAACGAAACACGTTTTACACGTTAACGAGGAATGTTTACTCAAATCTAAATCTTTAATTAAAGGATTTAAACGAAGAATAGTTATGATTCCATCCATTTTAGTAGGGGAAGAACGATATTTTCTTTAAAAAAAAAAACCTGCTTTGCTAAATCCCCTCATGCTCGAAGGTTAATCCAGTAGTTGAAACCACATTTGAAAAAGTTGGGCCAAATTTGAAAAAATGAATACAGTATCCTAGGGCAACTGGCGTTGTACAAGCAAATAACAATCCTTTGCCACAAAAAAGTGAACTTCAGTCTTAATTGTTTACTAATAAACCTGAAATTTAGAACGGAGGTAAAGAGGCTGGAAAAAAAAAAGAAACTAAAAACCTTGAGATGTTAATTTAGGGCCTCCTTAATTTGAAGCTATTTTCAATTTACACGATTATTAGTCCAGATAACAAGCTATTACGGTGTTCAAATTATAAACAGAATTCTGATTTAAATTTCTAATTCCTGGTTAAGTCTAAGAACTAACCAATAAAAGTTATCTAAAAAGAGGCAAGATTGCTGGAATAAGCAATTACTCCCTGACCGAGTTGACCAAAAATCAGACTGAATCACTGCAAAATTTGCATATCCTGGAAAAGGGAGAGTGGATACAGTGACAGGATGGCCATAAAAAGTGTGGTGTTAAGACGAAATCTGATAAGAAATCGAGCAATTTCAGTTTTATTTTAAGTGGACAAAAACTTTGTACACGGTTGAATTTTAAATATAATTACTGTCCTTTTTGCATTTGCCTCAAAGCTAAAGATATAAATAGTTCCATGAAATAACAGACATTGAAAACAATTTCATATGGGAACTCAAGAAAATACATTTCAAAGTTCAGAGAAATTGTACTTTCATGTGTTTCATAAGAACTTCAAAATTTGTTTTCGATATTTGGTGTTGCTAGAAAAAAATTCTGTTGAAAAGATCATATGAAAAGAGTCGTACAGGAGTTTGCAATTCAGTGTAAATAACCTCAGTAAAAAAAAATTTAGCCCGCTCGATACTCGAACTCGAATTGTGTGGAGTCTTTCTGTAAGTTGTTTCGGATTGAAATCGTTTATATACATTAACCGTTTTTTTTGTCTGAAAGAGCGTGTGTTTTGGCCACGGCTCCGGAATTCGGTATTCTGCATGTTTGGAAGAACTGAATATCTTTTCATTATTAACATCTGGAAATTTGGACACTTCTCAAATTTGTGCGCAATGGAAGGCACTCGTTGTCGACTGAGCTCGCGTACTAATTTTAGAGGTCATGTAGGGAATCAATTTTTTTTAAGCTGATGATTTTTTTTCTCGCTGCTTTGGTCAGGACAGGAGCCCATCATTATTGCTGGAGTGTTACAGTGATGGGCTCCTGGTCAGGATTAAAATGGAGTATAGAAAATCCCTTATTTTTGTCTGAATTAGGAAAATGGTTCTAGATGCAGAAAAATATATATCCTCACCAAACTTTTCAGGTAGAACCATTTGGATATTTGCTAACAATAAGAATATGTTTTCTCTGTGCTATGTGGATTTTTTAATTTATATGTGATCAAGTTGTATTCGCAAATGAGATCCTCTATTGAACAAGCAAACACTGGTAACTTGCACCCTATGTCAAAATTTGTATTTATATTGTATTCTGAAAAAGTTCGCTTACTAGCAGCACGACAATGCTATAAGAAACCGCATGGCACCTCTATAGCAGACTGTCGCTAAGAATTAAACGTGAGTTAGCTGAAATTAAATGCCAAATATGGCCCCATAAAGTACAACGAAATTTAGGTATACACAAACCCATTCCGTTCTCAAAGGAAGTCGATTTATCAAACGATAACCAACTTTTCATCGTGAAATCACTAGTTCAAGGGTACGACTTGATTTTTGCCAATTACTTGTTATACTATTTGTTATTATGATTAAAAATTGAAATAAAGGCTTACTTTTTATCGGAAAAAGAAAAAGGCTGCATTACAACATTTGAAATAACAAAAACGTAAAATTTTTGGACAAGTTTACCAAAAACAACCACAAAACTCACCGTTAGTTTCAATGTGATGTGTAATTCGTCTTGCTTCTGTTCGACGGCTACATTGATAAATCAATTACCTGCTGTTATTTCCCAGTACAAATTGATATCAACAGAGAATTCATGGCATGAATGCAAATTCAAGTCACCCACCGGAAACATGTCATCTTCCTGCCCAAACAAAGTCGCCTTGTCTTCCTTGTCTTTGTCACTGTTTCACCTGGCCGAAGTAAACAAAATAATTTTCCATTTACTTTTTATAGCAATTATAGGGAATATTCCTACCTTGATCAGAGACTTAAACTTATATCTGTTAGTTGGGCATGTTTTCTCTTACTAAATCCCACTTTTTGACCCGGTGGACGCTATGAATTAAACAGAAAAATGAATTAAACTGAAATATTTGCAGGTTAACGTATATGCTTAGAACAGAAAGTTACGTTAGCCATTTCACACTGTGCTTTTAAGATTTCCGCCCGTCTAGGTCTTCGCTCACTGGTCCTAATGTACTAATCATTTCACAGTACACTTTCATTTAAATTATTCATACTGCATATGACGCTGTAATTAACAAACAGTAATTGCAAATTCGTTTTTCAGTGTTGTACTTGTGAATTTAACATAAACATTTTACGTTACTTTAATGATTGCGTACAAGTTTGTCTTGAACTTGAGTCAGTCACTTCATAACCAAAAACGATTACTACACTGTTTTATTTCGTACTTGTATTTTGGTTAATTTTTTTTTGCTTGTGATTCAGTATTATATTGCAATGCATGGAGAATTTAGTTTGTATCTGACAAATTAATTATTAAAGGTTTACAAGAATAATGATCGAACGCAAGTATAAATTGTATTAACATGATGTTATTCATACAGAGTCCCTATTGTCGCTATTGAGCTTAATGGGCGACCTTGTTTAAATAAAGTTTTACTTTACTTTTTTGTACTATTTTATTGCGCTATAATCAAAATAACATTCACGAAGTGTCTTATTCCCACACAAGTCCGGACGCGGCTCGTAGCCTCATAGCACCGCATTTCTCATTAGGCATGTAGTGAATGAAAATGAATGCAATTCAAAATTAACGTGGAGGTAATTATACACTCTTTGTGTGGTCGTGTTGAAAAATATTTTTAAAATGTGTCTCATTAATACTGATCAATCTTTTGTGATTTACACCCCTTGAAAACTCAAGGTAAATTAATTAAAACTCGGAGTCGTTTCATTAAAACTCTGATTTTAAATCCCAAAGCAATTCTCAGTGGAACAGTCTTGCTGCTTCATGTTCCACGTCGTTTGCGTAACAGAGTCGCAGTCGGAAACCTACGCATTTAAGAGTCCATGTAGATACTTCAAATCCCTTTCGGAAGCCGGTGTCAAAATACGACGATGCTGATCATTAACAGTCAATTCAGTCACCGGGTAAAACTACTTTTTCTGCGGCGCTGCAATCATCGTACAAAAATCGCATACCTCCTCCATTAATATCACCTGAGGTTATGACTACCGTAAGGCCATTTAAATGTGTTCAAAATCTTTCATTTTTTTCGTGGTACTTGACGATCATGAGCAGGCTGTAGGTTAGTTTCTGGAATTGCCGGAAGCTTGTTCGGTGCATGCGATAAAGTTGTTGTCTGTAAAATCGGCGCTTATTACACTTCCGATGGTTTCTTAGGCTATCAAGTCTATCACACACGAATGCCAGTGGCTGGCGCAAGATAAAAACTAACGCAAAAAATGCAAGTAGAAGTGGCTAATCAAAATGTTATAAAAGTTCTTATTGTTATGTTTTGTGACATTCTGCGAGATAAAAACTGGAAAGTTGTCTGGTTTTTTGATAAATTTTCCCATCGAGAAAATTTAACCCACAAAAACAAACAGGCTTTTGTTTAGTTTCTTTCTACTCAAGCTTCCGCAAAAGAAGAACTCCTTATTGCAGGTTCAAAAAGATCGTTTTCAGGGTATTCTTAGTATGAAAGAGTCCGATTTCCATCAGTCAATTATTGCACTAGTTATCCGGCGAGTCACTTGTATTTTCTGGTATTACGCACGAGCCTTCAGCTGAGTGTATATACAAAGAAAACAGAAGAGACAAGTTGGCTATTTCATGGTTCTATAGCTAAACTTAGCAATGAAGAAGCGCCAGACCCGAAACGTCAATAAACACCGAGTTTAATTTGGCACTGAATTGTTACTATTGACCGACTTTTGAACTGTTTACTGTGTCATGCAGCAATTGATCCTTTTGGATTTCAAATATTTATTCCACGGTATACCCCAACGGAGAGCGTTGCATAACTATTTTTACCACACCATACCAGTGGCCAACACAACCGATGCGACATAGGCGCGGTGAATGATGGGAAGGTTGAATGGAACGGTAAATTTCTGATAGTAATGAACCTCGTTACTTTTGGAATTAGCAGCCTTTGGGGCTCGTTGCTTTCAGCAGTCGTTACTTTTGGGGGCAAAAACGTTTATATTGGAAGGACTGAGCTCTTTTTGCGAAATAAAAGAACGAAATTTGTAAAACCAGTTCTTGAAACGTGAAACACAATTCTTCGTTGCAGTTTAAATCTGTGTTACTGCCACATAGGTCGGGTTATTCATGTTTATACCGCGTTGTCGGTGGTCAGTAGGAAAGCTAGTAAGATAAAGATACTGTACTGTTCTACTTTAAGTGTACGAAAAGCAAGAGTAGCATACCTTATTGAAAGAGGTCAATCCCTTGTACCTCATGGTCTTAAGAAGAAAGATGAAACTTAGTTTCTTTAATATCGGCTTTCTCTGTAACCTTATAACTTAGCCCTGTCACTCAGATTTTTGTTATTTATTATCTTTTCACTCGTTATATCGCATTCCCCTTACCTGTAACACCCTGAAGAAGGAAGGGTGTGCCTTCCAAAAGTATTGGAAAATACATTCTCATACTGTGTAATCAACCCGGCGTTACATTCGGGGAACTTCGGTGGTTGTTACTTTCGGAAGTTTACATTAGGTAGTTAACTGGGTATCAGTGCAACGTTGTAGCAGCCTGACATTCCATCAACCAATACTCCTAACATGGTACCATGTCATGCTACAGAAACTGTGCTACATATGAGCCGCGGTTCAGCTTAAGAGGCTGACTTATACTAGGGATTTGTGTTAAGTTACATGCTATATTTATTTACATGTACCTTTCATGTTCCTGCATATTCAGTGACTTGTCACATATCTCAACTGTTAGTTCAGCTGACCCAAGAAGCCTAGGAAATTGATCACAACAATAAACTTAAACATTAGTTACTTGACAAGTGAATGCAGAACTAGGCAGTTACTCATTACTTGAAAGAAAACTGTCAAACAGTTTCAACTTTAAAGAACTGAATGTCACTTGAGGCAAAGTTTGTACAAAAAAAAAACTCTCAGCAAAACAGCAATGAGAAAAATAAAAGAAAGCGAGGTTTTCTTTTTCTTTTATTATCATGCTAGTCTTAAGACTTTGATGGCCTCCTAGTTGACAATGTTTCTAATTCTCATCACCCATGTGAATGGCAATGAATCAGAACTGTAAGATGTTCAACCCACATATTAAAACATTATAAACAATGTCTTACTTTTGACAGTTTTTAAGGGTGCTCTCTGCATCATAAACATGAGCAAGCCTCATAAGAACAAGAAGATTCTCCACACTTTCTGTCATAACAACTTCAGGTTTATAAAGTGACTCTATCAACAGCAAGAACATCGACGACAAGGACTCACTGATGTTCATTTCAACCTGTTTAAAGAAAGAGATAAAATAATGAAGCAATCTCACAGTATTATCCTGCAGTTGTGTAAAAGTTGGCACCTTCTCTAAGCTTCACTCATTAAGGTTTAATTAATGTGAAAACGGCAGGTGGAACCCATACACTGCATAACAACAAAGATAACTGTTGAAAATTTCAAACCCTAGCTGGTTATTGAAATTCATTTTTTGCTCCTAAGAAGCACTAAATTAACTTAGTTTATTATTTATATTCTGGTACCTAGTTCCTGTCATACCTTTACTGCCCAGAGCTGTTAAGTATGTAAAAATAATGTAAACGATACAGGGACATCACAAGCAGAGGTAATTTTAGATTCAGACACCATAACTGGTACTAAACCTAAAATTTCAGTCTACTAATAATAAGCTAAAAAGTGTACGTTTAATGATCTTTCTCATACTTTTCCTTTAAAGGTCCCTCCCCTCCCTTACTCCCACATGTGGATCAGTATAATTGATCTACCCATAGACTACAAGTAGTCAGGTTTTGTTCCTGAAATTCTCCGCACACAGAATTCAATTAATAACATGCTAATTAGGAAAAGAAATGTTTACAGCTTGATCACAGAAAACCTATCTCCTCGCAGGTTAGGAAAAGAAAGACACAACTCACAGTCTATTCTGACCAGTGCATATTTTTTTACTGCAGTTTTGTGTTACATCCTTTGTGACTGAGTGAGAGCCTTGACAGGAAAATATTTGCCTCCAAGTCATAACATGGACTGAGTCATGAAATCCATGGAAAATATCCAAAAGGGTCAATGTGTTTTCATGTCTAGTCTAACCTATTTCAGTCAGAGAGCAATTTTAGGATGTCACCTCCACTATACATGATTTCTATTAATAAATACTGTTCTTTTGAAAATTAATCTTGCTCTTTCAATTGTGCGCACTATTTATAGGAATTAGCGATGAGTGTGGTGGCATACAACTTTTTCCAGACCAAGTCATGCTGACCTATTTGTCTCTTAACACATGCATATGTACATGTGCATATGTAGTTTGCAGTGTTGTTTCCTACTCCCATTACATCAGGAAAGCTTACTGGTTTGATCAAACTCTTGAAAAATGTGATCTGGAAAATAGTCTCTTTGACTTTCAAGGAACATTCTATATTATTATCCCTTATTTTCTGCATGATGGATGCAGAGTCCTTTTTTCCCTAGGCTGCACATTTGGCATCATTTGCAACTGACAAAGGGGTTCTTCCCAAATAATCTTGTTTCTTTTTACAATAGGAATGGATTGAGCGCTTTTTTTTAAAAAATTCTTCATACAGTAATACCAAGTGCCAATTACCCTTGTACATTTGGAATGTATTTTGTTTAACCTCCAAGGACTTTGATAATCAAGCCCCTAGCCTATTAGCCTTAGACGAGAAATCAATTAGACCCCAATCTGAAGTCAAGGAGCCCCCACATAATTTGATTAGCCCCCACCCCCTGTAAAACAAACTTGTCTTTTAAATTATAAATCCCAGTTGTTGTTTTTTTTTGCCAAGCAATTTGTGTTGAAGGATGAATAGGTGGTGTTGTTAATTACAAGGGGCTTTTAAAGTAATAAGTAAAATCAGTCCCTTCAACTATCAAACTGTTTTGGTTGGGCGAGTGACTGAATGTTTTATTTGAGGGTTAATCAACTTAAGGTTGAGGGCTAAATGACTTCTGGTTATGGGCTAACAGGGGCTAATCAACTTGGGATCCACATTTGGGTAGAAGTGACGATAACATTATCTCATAAGTCTGTTTGTAGGTCTGTCTGCTCATTACCAACAAATTATACCTTTTTGACTTTGGTTTCTTTCATTCCAGAGCTAAAAAACAGGCTTCTGAAATAAGAACTATTCAAAGCCAACCAAAAGCTGTGTACATACAGCTGGTGTTCCCGGATCACTGTGTCAGCTAGTGTCAAATCTTCTTCGCTTGTTCTTATAAAACTGTTTTCTGTTGACTGGGACGAACAAGACGCTGAAGCCCCGTCCTCCGCTGAATTTATAGCAGTAAGACCTATAGCTCCAGCTTTATGAGCATAGCGAATGTCTGCAATGAGCAACTTGCTGAAAGTGACGTCCAAATCCAGTTCTTCTCTAGTCGACAGGTGCGTGCTAGCGCTATCTAAATTCATCATAGTCTCGGATTCTTGTTCTTGGTCTTCGACGACGATCCAAGATTCTTCTCTCTTTTTACTCTTGATAGTTTTTTTGGCCTCAGAAGATAAACCATCGCCTATCCCCGAATCGCAGCTCAGACTGCTGACAGTTCTAGAATCTGAAATCGAAGGCAAGTTAAACGAATCGTCCGCAGCAGTGGTAGCTGATTCGTCGGCATCGAATTTTTGCTCCTCGGTACTCACAGCGGATTCATTTTCCTCGGTCTTATCTGGTTTTTCTTGCTGGTTGCTGCTTATTGTGGGGATTGTATCATCATTTCCTCCTTGTGAGTTGATTTTCGTGATGCTTCGAACCCGGCGAGCGGCTTCCAACTTCTCCCAGCCATCCTTTCGAATCTTCACGACCAAAATGCGGTCAGACATCTCGGGATTGTTAAAATGGTCCCCGATTTTGTCGAAAAGCTTTTCCATAATTGCTAATCTCGTTTTGTACACATTCGACGCCAAGCAACTAGTATTATTTGACCACAAACTCTGACATAGACGCGCTTAAAAATTTCTTAAAACAAATAATAAACAAAAGAGCTTACCGCTGACCAGTGAACATGCGAGGCTATGTCAGTGGCTACGCGAAAAAAAATATGCGCAGAAATCCGTTAAGTCATATTGATAAAGACGACTACATCTCCAAGAAGTAACAAAAAAAATCAGTCTTTGGTAGTCAGAATGGTTCTGGAATCTACTGTTGTGTGGTAAGATTCTAAGAGTTTTTCCCCGTGATCATGGATTCTTGAATGAAGTTGGTTTTTGTATTGAAAATATTTGCTGTTTTTCGTAGCGTTGATAACAGTGAATGGATGAGGAATGGCGATTTCCTTCCAACGAGGTTACAGGCACAACAAGATGCCGTCAGCTTAGTTTGTCACTCGAAAACTAGACAAAACCCAGAAAATAATGTTGGCCTAATGACTTTAGCAAGGTGGGTACGTGAGGTATTGTTGCCAGACGATTCACATCCAAATTAATTATTCGTTTTCAAACTCTTGCATCTACACTTGGTCGACCATTTCAACTTTGCAGTCACAGCAGGATAAAGCATATTCTTGTTTCCAGAGGTTGTGCTCCATTTGGTCAGCACCAAGAAGCGCACTCTCCGGGGGGTCCAAGACCAGAAATGTGCGATTCTTGGATTCCCATCAAATCTGACAAATCTGATTGGCTGAGTCAATATAACCCATACTCTGAACATGCTCATAAAGTCGGGTCCGACCAGTGGTTTCAATTTTTGGTGCAGACCAAATGGGACGCAAATCTATCGATAAACAGCATAATATCTCTTTGTGATAGGCTTAAAGTCATCACAAGTTATCAGTGCTTTTCTATAATCATTGATGCTTGTAAGCTGTAAAAAGGTAAACACCCTAGGGATAAGCACAATCAGTTAATCTTAAGAATTTCAGAGGTTTTTGAGTTACAGAGAGAAGATACAGTAAGGTAACTGAAGGCCAACTCTGGAGGCATTCGACCAAAAATTCTGCTTTAAATTTCCAAAAATTTCCAGTAAAGTTTGAATAGAACAGCATTTTATGGATCTCAAAGTGGACAATCTTGG
>OFER01000045.1_pt1 | contig 11568 bp, 1 predicted proteins | sample 1521091 | NCBI WGS metagenome assembly OFER01 (sample SAMN04272335, study PRJEB24112) | coral metagenome | biome: Coral reef; feature: Shallow seawater; material: Coral tissue | host: Coral | place: China: South China Sea | collected 2014
TGAAAGTAAAATCTCAGGAGGATCAATAGTTCTGAAGTTTGAATGTGGCGTCATGTGAAAACCAGCAATTGATTGAGACGTTAATAAACTGGGTTAACAGAACAGGAAAGAAAATGTTCGTTCGAAATGATGGTATAAAGAGCGAGCTAAACATTCTAACTTCCATCAACTAGTTTCTCTGGGTGTCAAATTTGAACGCCAAAAAGACAAGATACAACAAGGACAAATCTAAACATAAACAACCCAGAAGATGAGTCTTCTATTCCATCTTGAGGGAATTCACCAGTTTCCTTTAGCGGCAATTTAAATTTTAGCGTTTGGTTTTCTTTTCTCAGTTCAGACATCTCGTGTTCTGCCAATCCTATCCCGGACTGAAGCAAACCTTCATTTTCATTTGCCGAGTTTAAACACTGTTTCAGCTGCTTGGCTCCACCTGCAAAGTTTCTTTTGTAGTCTCCAAAGCATTCATCTTGTTCTAATTTTTCTGCCTCGAGTGTTGAGATCCGAGCTGTGGACTCCCGAAGGCTCATCTTCATGTCCCAAATAAGTTTGCTTTTATCTTTCAGATCTTCTAATCCAGACCTCACTTGCTCCTGAAGACCTTTCTTTTGTCTATCTCCTAAGATTTGCTCGTTTTCTAACCGCACGGTAGCAGCTGCCAGTTCTCGTGAAAGACGTTCTTTGTCTTTCTCGGCACATTCCAGTTGAATTGATAACAGTTTGACCTCATCTTGTGTCGGTTCCACCCCAAACTTCATTTTGTCTGCTTCCCAGCTTTTTCTGTTTACACTCGATCTGAGATGAACAAACTCCTCATTTTGCTTTGTGATAATGGATGATGAAATCTCCAACTCTTTTTTTACTTCTTTAAGAGATCTCTGCACACGCTCCAACTCCAAACCTCTTTCTTTATTTGCCACCCGAAACTCCTCAATTTCATTGTCTCTTAGGCACAATTTGGCCTCCATACTTGTTAAAAGCGAACCTTTTAACTGTAAACGTTCTATAGTTTCCTCCAGTGTGGTTTCTTTGTCTTTTAAAGAGTTCTGAGCTCTTTGTACATCTGCTTCAAGTTTTTTGACAAGTATTTCTAGCTTTTTTACTTTGTTACTCTCATCTGCAAGATTTTTCTTGAGCTCAATATTTTCACACTCGACTTCTCTTAGGCGACCTCTCGTGCATTCTGCTTCGGTCACACTCTTCAAAAGAGAACTTTTTAAGCTTTCCATTTCATCATCTCGTTGATTCAATTGCTCCCTTAACCACTCCACACTACGCTTTGCTTTAGCTTCTTTCTGTTTCAGTAACGCAGCTGATGAATCCACTTCTTTCTGTCTATGCAGTAGCTTACTTAGCCGCTCTGCCACTTGTACCATTGACGATCCCATTCCTCTGACGTTTTTCTTGGTATGCCTGCTGTGCTCTGTGGGAAAGACTGCCAAGTGCTCGTATTGTATTGGCGATGAGATACCTTCAGCTACTTCTAGCTCCGTTCTAATTTGCTTCAACTTAGCGTTTAACTTTTCTACTTTCTTCTCGTAGTCACAAAGGTGCTCCTTCAATCTTTCCACTTCTTCTTCTCTACTATCCAGGAGTTGTTTCTGTCGCTGAACATTATAATTTTTTCTCTCCATAGTCTTTCTCAATTCTCTTTTTTCAGACCGTTCTTGTTTTAGTTCCTGCTTTAGTTCGTCAATTGTATCGTCCTTTCTGCTTAGCTTGGTGTAAACCTGCTGCAACTCAGTTTCTTTGATCTTGAGAGAAGATTGGGTCTTTTCCTGTAGCCTTTCCATTTCTTGTAGCTGAATCTCAAACTGGGCTCTTCGTTTCTCCAACAATCCTTTCTCCCTTTCCGCGTTACATTCCGTATCTTCAACAGCGCTTCTCAAACATTCATTTTTCGATATCTCCCGTTGTAATCTTTGATTTAATTCATCAATCTTATTATTGGCTTGATCCAAGGCCTCCTTGTTATTCTTAAGTGACACGAGCGTTTTCTCTCTTAGCTCTTGCGTCTCCTGTAGCCTGTTTTCGAGTTGTGTTGATCTCTCGAGAACTCCCTTCTCTCTATTAACATAACACTCCGTAATAGTAATGGCCCTTTTCAAATCTTGTTTTTCCAGCTTTTCTTGTTTCAACTGTAGTGTTAAGTCATCAATTTGTGCATCTTTGTTGCTTACGCTGCGGTACAACTGGTCCAATTCCTGCTGTTTGTCCATCATAGACGCTAATGTCGTTTCTTTTAGCTCCTCTGTCTGCTGTAACTGATATTCAAGTTCTCTTAGCCTTTGCAATAGTCCTTTCTCTCTAACAGCGTTGTATTCTGTCACTTCAATGGCTCTTTTGAGACATTCTTTATCCAATCTTTCTTGTTTTAACTGATGTATTAAGTCATCAATCCTTTGATCTTTTTGGCATACCCTACGGAAGGCCTCCTCCAATTCCTGATCTTTGCTCATGATGGATGTTATTGCAGTGTTTCTGGCATTTTCCATGTCTTGTAATTGATTTTCAAGTGTTGCTGATCGTTCTAACTGCTGTCTCAAAGTTGCATCAGTCTGTTCTAAATTGCATTTCTTCTCTCTTAGAAGCTTGTTTTTCTCCTCAAGTAACATTTCTGTCTCCTCGACTCGACGCTCCAATAACGCAGCTCTTTCTGTCTTCAGTGTTAAAGCATCCTTTGTTTTCTGCAAATCATTCTCCCTCTGTTGGAGAGATTTTCTGATGCCCTCAATGATGTTTTCCATCTCTGGCACTTGGCTTGTGTCCTGGTTATGTTGGCGCTCATGGTTTAAGGTGTCTTTTGCGCTCGGCAGTTTATCAGGCTCGTCTTTCGGATCAGGGCCAATGTCAATATGGTATTGTGGTCTTCTCCCAAAATCAAGACCTCTCTGTCGAATGAATCGTCCTAAGAACTCAAGTTCTTGTTCATTTTGACGAATTCGCTTTCTTAGCATTTTGATATCAGAGCTTTTGCTTCCGCGACTCCTCCTTGAACGCATGCTGCCTTCTCCAAGTTCTTTGGTTTCTTCCTGCAGACATTGCAATTCATCAGAAAACTGCTTTTTGGCTTTCCATGCTTGATCTTGCAATAACTTGTTCTGAGTCGTTAAGTTTTCTACTTGGTTGCAAAGTTCTGTCAATTGTTTATCTCTTTCCGAAACTTTAGACAGTTCGGTGGCCAGAGTGGAATTTTCTTTCTTAAGCTTTGCTACCTGATCTTCAAGATGTTTTATGACGTTCGACGTTTGGCTTTGTAATTCACTCATCTGGTTATCCTTCTTTGATGCCCTTGACAATTCCGTTACCAGGGTGATATTCTCCTTTTTAAGAGTCGCGATCTGATCTTCAAGTTTATTTATGACTTTAGACGTTTCGTGGTTTTGTTCACTCATCTGATTACCCTTCTCTGAAGCCTTGTACAATTCTGCCTTTAGCATAGAATTCTCCTTCCTAAGTGTCGCCAGTTGATCTTCAAGTTGTTCTATGAACTTGGACGTTTCACTTTTAAATTTTCTCATCTCATTATCCTTCTCTGATGCCTTGTACAATTCTGTGGACAGCGTGGAATTTTCCTTCTTAAGTGCCCCTAGTTGATCTTCAAGTTGATTCATGAACTTGGACGTTTTATCTTTTAATTCAATCATCTCACTGTTCTTCTTTGATAGCTTGCACAATTCGGTTGCCAGGTTGTGATTTTCCTTCTTAAGGTTCGCTACGTGATCTTCAAGATGTTTTATGATGGTCGACATTTCATTTTTAAGCTCAGTCATTTCATTATCCTTCTGTGATACCCTGTGGAATTCTGAGGCCAGGTTATCATTTTCCTTCTTAAGGGTCGCTACCTGATCTTCAAGTTGTTTTATGACCTTCGTTGTTTCACTTTTGAGCTCAGTCATTTGATTGTCCTTCTCTGATGCCTTGGACAACTCAGCATTAAGCATGGAGTTTTCTTTAGTAAGCTTATTTAACTGATCTTCAAGTTGTTTTACAACCCTCATGTTTTCTTTTTTAAGTTCGCTCAGCATAATCTCTTTATCTGATGCTCTTGTCAGCTCTGCAATCATCCTGGCGTTTTCATTTTCAGCTGGTCTCGGCTGTTCCTCAAGTTGCTCTATAATCCTCGACTTCTCGTTTTCTGAAGTCTTCAAGTTGCATTTCAAAGCCTGCTCACAATGTTTGAAGTTAGATAAATCTGCTTCCAAACCTACCAACTGGCATCTCAACAACGTTTCTCGTTGATTAGACAATCCCAGCGATCCCTTCAATAACTCTACTTGCTCGCGTAAATGTCCGTACTCATGGCGCTTATTATCCATCTCAGCACGCTTCTTTAATTCTTTTATAGTCTCATTTAACTCGTCAACTCGATTCTCCAGTCTTTTGTTGTTTTCCGTACTAAACCTCAGGCTGTCCTCCAAAAACTCAACCTCATCCAATAGTTCTAGCTTGTCTTTCAAAGCATTTTCCAGACTCTCTTCGGCATCATCCCACTTTTTCTCCTTTCTTTCAAAATCATTTTTTAACTTTGTCAACTCTCTTTGCTTGTACTCATCCCTGGATTGAAGACATTTTAACTGAGCTTTTGTTCCTTTAAGCTCAGCATGCAAAGAATCATTCATTTTCTCAAACGCCGCGACTTTCTCCTGCATTATAGTGATCTCAACCAACATTTTGGCCTTTTCTTTTCTACTTTCCTCTAACATCTCCGCCCGAAGGTGCTCGTCGCTTTTCACTTTGCCCTTATTACTCTTTTTAGTTGCCTGTTTCAATTCCTCTGCCATTTCTCCCATGTTATCATGAAGTGCACTAATGATGTTCAGTAGATCTGGAACGGAATCACTCTCTGTTTTTACAGCAAATCTCTGTCCTTTGGTTCCATTCCTTCCACTTAGTTCGTCTCGTATGTCAATGACAATTGAATGCAATTTGTTCAATTGTTCAATAGCGTCTCCAATGGTTGACTTTTCTCCACTGAAAGTAACACCATTGTCCTTGTTGGTCACATGCGCTTGTATTTTGTCTTTCGCTGGGCTATTTATATCATCCTTGTGTATATGATGTTTTTGTACACTTTGCTTTGCCTCATTTTCCAAGGCGTCAGTCTCAGTAACTTCACACGCCGCTGCTTTCAACGCCGCCAGTAACTCTTGATGCAAAAGAATTTCGGAGATGTTTACCACAGCTGCTATCCTTCGCTCGTACTTAGCTCGTCTGCGTTCAACTGACTCTCTGCTTACTCCCCCTTTTGAAACAAAGCTAGAATCGCGACTTTGAAATCGTCTGTCAATAAGCTCGTCCAAACCTCCCCAGGAATCTGGTTCATCTTCGTATTCTGAAAACACCTCTAAAGTGCTATCGTTGATAGCTGCTACTTCCTCGTCGCACGACGATGACAAGAACTCTTCGTTGTCAATATCAGTCACCCACGTTACAGATTCATCCAGGGTTTTTACATCTTCAATGGTTGATTGGTCTTGAATTTCTTTAACTGATCTTGCACTTCCTGAGGAATGACAATTGCTTTCAGGAGACGACATGCTTTCTTCAATTCGTATGTCTTCTTCAACTTCGTCAAGTAATTGGTCAAAGTCATCTATAAACTCATCCTCATTGAGCTTACACTTCATCACTTTTCCTTTTTCTGATAAAAGCTTCTTGGCCGCATGGGGACTCTTACTGATCTCTTCAGATGGTCTATCAACTTGAGGACATTTATCTTCCAGTGAGGCGTCTAACGTTTCATCATTTATTGAGTCAACTGACACAAATCCATCACCACCTATAGCTTTAACGTCACTAGCAGTCGTCTTATTCTCTTTCTTGCAGCTCCTGCCCATTCCAGGAATTACCCGTAAAACAGGCTCTTCGTGATATTCCATCCTTTGAAACTCTTCGCCAACTTCCAAGACTTCGTCATAATTGTCAGAAACTGAAATATCTTGATGAGCAGAGGATACCCCTTTCCTGACGCCATTGACCCTGGGGAGAGCCAAATCACCCACTGAATCCAATTTTGTATCTGTTTCTATTTCAAGAGCACATACTTCATTATTGGTTGATTTGACACGTACACCAACAACAGAGCGCGGGGAAAGTAAACTGTCTCTATGTCGTTCTCGTGATGCCATTTTAGACTCCAAAGATGATACTGGGCTAGTCTCAAATTCAGGAGTTTTCTTGTCTTCTTCTTCACTCTTGTAGTTGGATCCTTTATTAACAACATCAGATAAGTAAGGAGCTCCAAAGAAAGATTCTTCCTTGTCAACAATAACACAAAGAGCATCACTTGATAGCATATCATCTATTGCGCCCCAAGAATCAAGTTCATCACCGGTATCACAAATCTCACATTTTGAATCTTCTTCACGAAGCACTTCTTGAATTTCGCTGACAGGAGATTCGTCTGCAGGTCTTGCCACGGCAGCATCTTCTTGGGAAGTCTCAGACGCGGTATCACAAACTGCCTTTTCATCAAAAGAATCCTCGTCATTTTGTGTGTTTTCTTCCATCATTTGTTTGGTTTTCTCATTCATGGCATCCAGATCCATTAAAAGGCTTTGCTTATCTTGCAATTTTGTCGCAGCGAGAGTTCCTTTTATGCAGTCTGCAAAGTCAGAAACTTCACCTATGCTGTGCACTTCTGTATTTTCTGAGCCTAGAAACAAATTTTGATCGTTTGTTTTTTCCAATATATTATTCCCAAAGCTGGAATTCCTACTTGCAGAGCTGTAGTCATCCTTGTCACAGCAGTAGTCAGATTGAAGTGCATTATTGAATAAAGCTGATGTATCTAGCTCTTTAGGTGCATCAATGACTGGATGCAAATTTCTATCTAAGAAGACCTTCTCTACATCTTCATCTTTGCCACACTGGTGTGAATGGCTATAATTCAATGCTTCTTCGGAATCAAATCCAGTTTCTCTGCTTGCATCACTATTTGCAGTAGCCATTGGAACGTCAGTGTCCTCGTAAATTTCGTGATGTGAAGGTGTGTCTTGTTTCAACCCTCTGGACTTCTCCAAAGATTCGTCATTGTCATGATCTGAAAGCACTTCCTGTATTTTGCAGTCGGAAGACTCAACTGTAGATTGTACAAAGGCGCCAACTAACTTTGAAGTGCCAGCTGTCTTTACACCACCTTGGTTTTCCGCGATTTGCTCGGTTACTTCAACTTTATCTAAAAAGTCGTCAAACTCGGCGATGAGATCGTGTTCTTTTAAATTATGCTTTCCAGTTGACGGTGGATCAGGAAGCGCACTTTTCCCATAACCTTCAGCTGTCGAGTCGAGAAAGTCAGATGAATGCATTGGTGAAGATTCAAAAGATAAAGCTTCCCTTGCCATTAACATAGCTTCCTTACTAGAAGATGGCTTTTTAATAGATACATCGCCTTTTTCCTCCTTGACGTCTCTTTCCATCCAATCCTTGTCGTCGCAACTTTGGACACTGGCCACTTCGCAGACGATAGAGAATGAGTTTTCGTCAGATGAGCGGCGGCTCACTTCTTCATAGACGATCTCAACTTCTACGTTGCCAGCTCTCTCTATATCAGTGCAAGCAGCGTATCGCTGTACAAGCGCCTCTTGCATTTCCTTTGTTATATCTTTAAAGCTCATGGCGTATTCTCGACTGCACGTTTCATCTTCAAAAGATCCAGTCTCCAAATGATCTAGAGAGGAATTTTCTTTCAAGGGAATTTGATCATCTTCACCCCGTCCTTTGTCGTCTAGTTTCTCTTCTGAAGGAACTGTATCTTCAAATGTTGAGTTGAACTCTCCAGTTCCAGGTGAGTTGCAAAGTGGTTGTAATCCACCAAAGTTAAACATGCCAGACACCTTTTGCATTAATGGAGAAGGTTCATTGGCTACATGGCTACCGTTTCCTGCATAATTGGGACTGTCATAGTTAACGCTTTCATCACTCAGTGTCATATCGATGGCATCATCATTTCCATCGTTCATAAATTCATCTGGAAAATCATCGCCATCTTCTTTGACATATTCAGGCCTTGGTGTACTCTTTTCATGTGACTCTCCGGTCCGCTTGTTTCCTTTGGAACGAGTGCACAGTTCCAAGTCTGCATCATCCAAACACTCCGGCAGGCCGTAGTTATCGTTGCTCCCGCTATCAACTTGATCAAAAGCATCGCGTTTTGCCAATGTTTCTTTACCGTTGAAACATTGTGGAGGGCTATCGTCGTAAGCCATTTCACTGTGGACAGATATATCATCCAAACACTCCGCGGCAGACCCAAATGGCCTGGTATTTGCTGTGATCAAGTCAGACGTTTTCTCTAATTTTCCACTCGCCCCAACGTTGCCTGTTGCAACGACCTCCGTCTTAGAAGTATTGTTTACAAAAATCTCTCCTCGTAAGGAAGATAAGTCATCATATTCCGAGACAGCTGTTTTTGATGCACATTCCTCTGACTCGAAATTCATCTCTAGTTCCCCACCACATTTGGGGTTGTTGTGGGGTTCAATCAGATCCAGTTGTTCTTCAATACTGTATAGCTCCACTGATATGTCTTTCAAGGTGTCTTCTTTCTCTAAGTAATCGATCTCAACGTCCTCCGAGGCATTCTCGTTGTCCATTTGATTATCACCTGAGTGGCTGGATTCCTTTGAATTGTCTATAGCAAATTCGTTGTATGGCTTCTTTTCCACCACCTCTCCGACAGAACCTTCAGTAGCTACATACTTGTCACTTTGAAGTTTGAATGATCTTTGGTGCATAGTATCTATCTCCTCTGGAGCAAGTTCTGCCACTTGTGTTTCACAAATGATGATGTCCGAAACTGGCTTTTTCATATCTTCAGATATGTCTAGCTCTGAATTTCCCAGTGCTACTATCACCTCATTAGACACACTGGTCCGGAGCTCACGTGCGCGTAACGACGAAAGTCGTTCTGTTAGATCTCGGTCTGATGCTTTATTTGAGGTATCCTGTTCTTTTTGGTCAACGTCACAAGTCGCAGTGACGTATGTGGTTTGATGTTCAGTCTGATTAACTGTTTGGGGTTCTTCAGAATTTCCCTGCAGTAAAGCACTAGAGACTTCTTGAGCTTGATTATTTACACTCTGAGAGGACCCCAGATTTTTCTCATTTACTGCTAAATTCTTAGCTCTTAGTTTTTCAAGTTTACGAGCAACTTTTCGTTTCTCTTTTTCAATCTTTTTTCGCTCTCTTTGTTCCAACTTCTCTCTTTTGATAGCTTTCTTCTCCATTTTCTCCAGACGTCGAAGTTCTTTGCGCTTCTTTTCCAATTGTTTGACGCTTTTATATTCCTTAAGCTCGTGAGGCTCATATAAAATGATATTGGACGTGTCCTCAAGACAACTAGAGGTTGTTTTAGCTGCATCTTTACACTCGTGTTCCATTTGATGTCCTGCTCCATTCTTACATTGGACAGCAGAGTCATCCTGGTTTTCTGGGTTCTCGTTTTCAGCTTCCGTCTCCGTCTGTTGATACTCAAGCCGTTCGGCCCGTATCTTCTCCAGTCTCTTTGCGATTTTTTTCCTCTTGTGATCGATCTTTGATTTCCACTTCTCCTCCTCGCGCTCTCGTCTTTTGGACATCTCATCTAAGCGTCTCAGGTCTTGTTTGATTTCATCCTGTCTCCTTCTCATCTCGTCCATATCATTGGTTATGGCGTCTTCTCTCTCCTGGCTCTGTTTGATCTCTTCTCGTATCTTGTCCATAGATTCGATAGCTAGTCTGTTTTCCTCAGCAAATTGAGCCTTAAGCCGTCTTGATTTTTCATCCAGTGCAGCGATTTTTCTTTCTCCTTCGCTTGACACCGTAACAGAGCTACAGTCGAACTCTTCGTCACTTGTTGCGTTCTCGTCCAAGTTGTCTTCTTCTTCAAACGGCACTGGTTTCACAGCGTCGTCGACAAAACTTGCAATAGAAGCATCATCCTTGAACAGTTCGTTATTTTCTTTGATATCATGCTTCGTATCCTTCATGCCTTCCTCTCGCTCCCTGTAAAATTAACGCATATCGTTTACTGAACAAACGCAATAAAAGACTCTATTATTTTGCACTACATCACGAAATGGCTGTGAAAAACCTCTTGTGATGCATCAGCAGTGAAAGAAATTGATAAAAGTGTATCGCCGGCCCCTGGAGAATTTAGGGAATCAGATATTTCCAGTGTCAGTTTCCCCTCTGAGTTTCACAACAGCAAAAGAGAAGCAAAGCGGGCTAGCGCTCAAAACATCAGCTTTTTCAAATTTGCTATGGCGTTTAATTAATCTTTATCAGCATCAAACACACAGCTTCAAAAAATCACATAACAATGTTTCACGTTCTAAGGCTTGTGAAGGCTTTGGGTTAGTATACTGTATATAGGGAAATCGTTTAAGTAAAAATATGCAAGTGAAATTCAAGAATGCACTAAAAAAATCATCTTGTAACTTTTGGAAAAATGATCTCAGTATATTTTTCAGATTTTACCTTGCACATCTTTCGAAATATCACGTGCGAGTGTTTTGTTTTGGGACGGATCGTTAGCCGCAAGAGTTGCCGTTGGCTGCTAAAACGGCTGCTTAAACTAAGCACTCACGACTGAAAATCCGCCACCTTGCTACAAGGGGCATACGAGACTCGTACAGCTTGAATAAAATTTCAAAAACTTTAGAAGGAATACTTTTGTGGCCATTTTTGTAGAGTTAGTCCTCTCGCAAAAATGTTGTACATCGCACAGATTTTACATGTAATGTGATGTTTTTAGCATTTCAGAAACCTCGGATTGACTTCTTCGTCTCTGGGTTCACACAAAATCATTCAAGACATCACTCAGGGCATACCTGGCCTCGTCGCGTAGCAACAACAAAGACGCCATTGCGTCAGCATGCTCCTCGTCTGTCATATCAGCGTTCATGACACTCAGGTCGGCAATTATTTTGTCCAACTCGTCCGCCACGAAATCAGTGCAGATATCTTCTGGAGTCGGATACGAACTAGCTTTTAAGTCTTCGTGGATGTCTTTATGTCCAGCACCAGGCTCAGTCGTGGCATCATTTGCAATTTTTGTGGTATTTCTTAAATGAAAATAAATTCAACTTGTTAGTTCATGCTTCGCTTGTTTTCTTATGTGAGAAAATTAATCGTATAATTTTTTGAATGAAAAGTTGTTTTCTGTTTTTCGTCTAATCGTCGATTTTAAAATCAGTTCTTAACTCAGTAAGGTCTGGGTGTTCAAAGTAGGCTTGAGTTCCTTGATGTGAAGCATTTCGAATAATAAGGAATCGAATTTCTGCTCTGATACTTTCTCAAAATATTAAAATGGCTCTGGTTCAGTAGGTGATTACTGCCGTTAGCTTGAAGAAAATGTTTCCCAGTTGCTGAGTATTTGTGTTCAGCAACATTTTGGAAAAGGTGGCGCGCTGTATAGCCCACATAATCTGCATCGCACAGCGACATGAAAAATGATACACAGCGCATTGCTGATTAAAGGGGCATTGTCACGAGGATTTTGCCGTTTTAGGTCAATTCTGTGCTTTACTTTAAGGCTTTAATCACAAACAAAAAGCTTTTGTATACGTAAAGCTACGACGAAGA
>OFER01000046.1_pt1 | contig 11565 bp, 4 predicted proteins | sample 1521091 | NCBI WGS metagenome assembly OFER01 (sample SAMN04272335, study PRJEB24112) | coral metagenome | biome: Coral reef; feature: Shallow seawater; material: Coral tissue | host: Coral | place: China: South China Sea | collected 2014
GGAGCACCCCCCCCCCCCGGGGATATCCTACCCAAACAAGTGAGCTGCTCGCTGGCTACGCTCGGGTAGAGCAGGGTTTGGTTCACCTCGCCTGCTCACAGAGCTAGTCATTTGGTAAGACTGGATATTGGCCTCGTATTTTTTTGCGTGTTTATGGACTTCGATTTCTTCTCGGTCCATAAACACGCAAAGAAAGAACTTGGCCAATGTCCAGCATATTGACCTCACGCTTGGTCTGATAACCCATTTTTATTGCCCGTGAGTGGCAAGTTGTTTTACTTCCGGACGTCTCATTGTTCAACCTCCCACAACAGGGTCAACTGACGTTGAACTAGTGTTTATTCATGTATTGACAGTAAATGGGACTCATGATTTATTGCCGAGGAGTACATTATGGGTTTTTATGCTCTCAAAAAGTGAAAATACTATCTCTTTTGATAGTCTCCATCAGTAGGCCTCCATCAATGAGTAGTTTAGGTCGTCACGCAACGCCTCTCTTCGAGAAGATCGTTGCGTGACGTTCCGGATTGATGCCTATATAAGCTCAAAGTTGTTGCATTTAAAACTCATAATTGGTTCAACGGCAGTGTTTTTCACGTGAAAAAAGCGCAAACAAAGTGTTCATGTGAGACCCATATATGTAGGTAGTTAAATTCGTTTTGCAGTGACCTCACTTGGGACGAACGCGCCACGTGATTTCGCGCGTGACCGGCTCTCTGTTTCCTGACACTTAACGAGGTCACGTGTCCAACGCAAAGAAACCCCATTTTTTAATTGTTATATAATTTTATTTTAAACATGAAATGAACGTTTTTTCCGTTAACTGAGACACAATGCAGTAAACCTTGTACATGTAGTCAGTGAATTGACTAACCCGTCCCGTGTGGCCTTCAAATCACGAACTAGTACACTGGGTTCTGTCCGCCGTTGACATCTTATCCTCTACTGAAAAAACTTAGACCATGAGCTAACGCACATGGTTTTCATGGGGTCTCCACCGAGCGAAAACGCCGGTGAACTATGATGAAAAAAATATTGTTATCTATAATGCATGCGTGTCAGCATTTTACAGAAAAAAAGTCCACCGAATAACGCATGAGCCACTGACTTCTTGAAATTGCGAGGAAAATAGACCGATTCCCGATCACTCACCCTCTTTCGTTCTTTCTCTGAAAATAAAAAAAGAAAGGAAACGCTATATGCAATTACCGAAATCGCGGTCCATGCCTTCCATTGTCCTTTTGCACTGTCTGTCCGCGAAAAGACAGTCAGTCAAAGTTCTCTTATTTTTCTCGCCCCAGACCTCTGAAGGCGTGGTCCTGAGGGAAAAGCCCGGATGTTCCCGGCTTCATCTTGTGTCGTCATTGTACTGAGTCGGCCATCTGTTTTGGGTGACATGGAAGGTACTGTTCAACGGCCTTGTAAATACATTTTCTCTGCTGCTTTAACACTTGTTTGAGGTGGCTTTGAAAAGTTGAAATGTTGTACTTATCATATTTCTCCGGCTTGCAGAGATCCGAAATTGGTGGGAGGTACCATCCATAGCACATTTCTGTTCGTTGTTCCGCGCGGCCTTCGGATTGACTGACTTCGAGATTGAGGTACCAGGATCTTTCAATTACCTTTTTGAACTAAGAGCCGCAATTTTTTCTTATCGTTTATTGAGTGTGTAATTCAGAAGGCTTGGCTATTAGGTTCCTTTTATTTTTAAGCCTTTGACCTTTCTTCGCCCAAACTATTTCGTGCATTGTTTATTTTAAAAATTTGAATTTACAGTGAAAACTGGTAGCGTAGCTTGTGAATTTTAGACGAACAAACATCGCTTTTTCTCCCGTCACATTTGAGCTTAAAAGACGTTGTTTTACTTCTTTAAGGATTTAGAAGATGCACTTGTCATTGATGGTTCTAATGAAGAGGGAAACAACCGATTTCTGGCCGACCTTCACGCTCGATTGTTGAGGGGTTTATATGGAATAAAGGACATAACGTAAGTCGACGGTTTCGGTTCAACTTTATTGTCTCTTTATTTCATACATCAGCTTATCCTTTTAATATTTCTTTTAAAATGTCTTAACAATTCATTGATTGATTTTGTTTGTGTGATTACGTATATTTACTAAAAAATCCGATCTTTTAGTTTATTTCGTGTGCAAACGTGAATGTTTCAAATTCATGTCGCTGGCCTACCTCATGGTAATTTCCCTCATTGTCTAATAATGTAGTCCGTGTTCTCGAAAATGAAATTATCGAAAATTTGGACTTGTGTAAATATTGCTACGACAATGTTATTACTAGTTTCTGAATTAAGCCGTCGACTGAAAAAAAAAAACGAACCAGACGTGAGACATAGTTTTAGGTCGCCTCTGTTCACGTAATTGTCAAATTCGAGTATTTTATTCATGGTTGTACACTTTTATTATGTGTTGATAAAAGATCTACTCCTTGCCAGCACTTTTACTAGTTCTTGCGAGCACTTTGAGAAATCCATTTAGTGTTGTTAAACCTTGATAACTTGTTTAAATCCATTTTTTTCCCCTCGTCGATTCACGCCAGGAATTAATTTGTAACAAATATCCATCTTGGTTCGCGGCCCGATTGATTATCGGTTGACGATGTTGGATGTCTCATCTGTTATTTCCTTTTGGATCGAAACATGTCGATCTGTAGATCTCTTGTGATAGTAGAAGATCTGTCAGAAGTTCCTTGCTCGTCGATAAACTTCATTCAAAGCCCGCGGCAGTTAAACCTTTTAGTCGGCTATTATAAATGGACGCACAGGAACGTGCGATTTGATATTCTGACACGTGAAATATTTATTGAGGGATCCTATTGTAAATTTATATCTGCTATTCGTTATTCGGTTTGCTTGCGAATTTTGAGTTATATTTAGAGGTTTGTGGCTGGGAAAATGAAATTTGTTATGGCGAGGGGTAGTTGCCACAAGATTCTGTTATGCTTGCTTCCTTGTCAATTTTTCTTTTCCGCCGTGTCGTGACAATTTCCATGTTTATTTCATGTTCATTTCAGGGACGAGAATTTTGAACCATATCTGTCACAAGTTTTGAAAATACGCTGGGAAGATGAATTAGGAAAGAGAAACCCGCTAGCAGACAAGGAATACAGGTATTTGGACTGCTATTTCTCAGTGCTGTTGGTTGTCTCAGCCAGCCATTGTTGATTTGTTGAGGCCCATGTGGTGTACAAGGCCGTATTGTTTTTGGCAGAGAAATACGATTAGACGTATTTTCGCAGGAACCTGCTTTCATTTCATCGAACATCTAGTTGGATGTGACCCAGAGATTCTATCTTTGCTTATTTTTTTGTCAAAACTTCGACATTATGATCAATGAAAGATGGGTAAGCTTTGTAATATGGAAATTGACAAGTTTAGTTGCCATCTTAATAATGTAGTTTGCATGTTACAAGTTACAACCTTCAGGGTATTCTTTTCGTCTTCATTACTTGGTTTTATGTTTTCAGCTTCTTGTTGATTGTCAAAGTATTCAATGTTTCTGGCAGATATCATAAACAACAAGAAAGTTGCCGTACATAGAAGCTTACAGAACAAACCCATCATGTTTTCAAATACAATTAATTGTTTTCAGAGGTGATATAGGGAGCTTGAAACACATGTTATTCTCATAATTTATGGAAATAATCGTCTGCTTAAAAATTGAGATTTTTTTTCTGGTCTCTGCATTTAGTCCCCAATTTATTGTTATAAGCTTAGTAAATTATAATATCATAGTTGCATGTACATTAGGTGTTTAACTGTCAGTCTTCGAATGTCAAGCAAATTAACCTCACTGACATTTGAATACATGGTTGAAAGCCTTGTGTTACTGACATGGTTATTTTCTCATACACTTTGTTACTCAGGTTTCTGTTTACAAGTGCGTAATATTTTTGTCGCAAATGTTCTTGTAAAGTAAAACTGATGACACAGCATTGGAGTTATTAAAAATTCTTAATTCATGTCGTTCATGTTCAGAGTTTTAGTCAGTATGAGAGAACAATATTTGTTCAAATATCACAGCCTCTTGAGTACACTTAAACCTGTAGTTATTGACTTTAGGGATTAGATATGAAACTGGCAGGAATGACAGACAACATTGTTTTTACAGAGCAGTGTGTCTTGAACTTAATTATTGATGAATAATCTGTGGCATTGTCTTCTGTGTTTGAAATGTTAATGTGAAAATATCGTGATCATTGAAATGCTGATATATTAGTCATTGTATCCCATTTATACTGCTTTAGAGAAATTTATATTGCTCTCTTTCTCTTCTTTAGCAAACTTTCCACAAGAGAAAAAGTGGAGATCCTTCACAATCTCTGTGATTTCAGACTTGATGTACAAGATGTTCCTGAGTTAAAATCTCCCACAAGCCAGGCGGGTTATTTTTTTGCGGGCAAGAAACATTCCTGAACATCTCAAAACTGACCACATGACGGAACTCACGCCCCACGAATTTTACACCTGAATTTAACAATGAATGATGCCAAAGTAATAACGTAAGCCACTTTTCTGATTTTTTGGCATAACTTGTGTAAGAAGCAAACACAGTCAATCAAGCAGAATTTCTTTTCCCACATCATTCACCTCTCTTGCTGTCGACCCAAAGATAGCGCTTGGATGAAGATCTGAAGATACTTCGACTTTAATTTTTAATACTTTGCAAATTTTAATTTCAGAGGATTTCAACAAATGGCTTTACTAAGTGCTACCTTGATGACAAAAATGCAAGCCAGACAGCTGAAATACAACTTCGAGCTCCTAAAGTGCGGACTTACTCCAACGGAGTTCCAGGGCTCCCTTACGAAAAAGGTCGACGGATTATTAGAATCCACTGGGTTGGATAGGCGTGAGCCGTTCATAAAAGAAATAATAAGAAAGGTGAAGATCGAAGTTTCTCGATTGCAAAGGGCGAATAATCTAAATTACTTAAATAATAAATTTATCGACATATTAATTTGATTTCTGGCCAGGGCTAAATATCCATTTTTTTTCAAAATAATTTTCCTTTTTTATTTTACGTTCGGTTTCATATTTTTTTGCTATTTTGTTTTGATAACCTTTAATGTTAGGTTCTATTTGGTTTCTTCTGCAGTCCCACAAAAACAGCTTTCCAACAATAATAAAGTAATTTAGTAATTTAGTTGAAGGGCATTGCTTGGATATGATACCAAATATAACATTCTGCAAAGAAAGACGAACTTGTTGATTTGATAAAAGGCACCAATAAGATTCAAAATCGTTCCAAAATCGCCTTGAGTAAGTGCACTGGTAAAGGACATGGTACAGAGTTTCTGGTTCGGCTTCACAAAAAGTACAAACATCGTCTGTTCTGAAACCAATTTTGAATAATTTTTTATTTGTATAGAGTATATTATGAAGCACTTTATACTGGAAAGCCTTAACATAAGATTCGAGCGCAACAGAATGAGGTAACAGAAAAAATTCTCTTAAATGATCATCCGAAAGGTTAAAATCGCTTTTCCATTTATGGATAATGTTAGGAGGCTGTGCTTTTTTCGTGACAAGTAGTGAATAATAATCTTTCGATTTCTTTTTCGTCACATCAAAGAGGTTGTTGTGAATCAGAAATGAAGGAGAGGTTGATGGCGGGGATGGGTAATCGCCTTTTAAAAAGTCAGGTATAGAATGTCGAAGGCCTGCCCATTGAAGAATATTGATTTTACTAATTGTTTTTGCAAAGTAGCTGAAAGAGTCGTTGCTGCTTAGATTAAATAAAAGATCATTTACATAGACAATTCCAGATTCATGATAATTTTTAAAATATACTGTTTTTTTGTCTATTCGTATTTCTTTATTATTCCAGATGACTTTCTGCCAATTACTTTCTGAAGCAAACGTTCCACGGAACTGTGACCACCACAACAAGAGTTCGCGATAAAATTGGGAAGAGATAGTGTAGTCATTAACATCGTAATTACAATTTATAAAGAAAAGACCTCCTACGGATTTCAACTGGTGTTTTAAGTACCTCTTCCATGTCCCATCATTACCATTAAAAATTCGTTTCAGCCATGCTAGTCTTAAAGATTTAACCATAGTCTCTAGATCAATCATTTTCAAGCCACCTTCCCTATATTCATTTATCACCGACACACGTCTCACTTTGTCTGTACCTTTCCATAAGAATTTGAATAATAATTGATTTAACTGTTTCAGCACTTCATTTGGTGTTGGTAGTAATGCACATATGTAAACAAATTTGGGGATTAGAAAGGATTTGATTATTGTCAATTTACCATAGATGGATAAACCTCTTGAGGACCAAATATTGACAAGTTTTTTAATGCTATCCAGTCTTTCTATAAAGTTCTTTTCTCTGAGAAGTTTTGCATCATACGTATAATAAACTCCGAGGGCTTTTATCGGCTCATTAGGCCATTTGATTCCTAGAGGTTTTGCTTTATTTTCTTTGGTTGACCCAATCCACATACCCTCCGTTTTTTTGCAGTTAATTTTAAGACCTGAAATGTTCTTAAAAAGATTCAACAATTCAAATAAATGTTCAGCTGAGCTTACATCTGACAACACTGCAGTTGTATCATCTGCGTATTGCAGGATCTTCGTTTCCTCGTTCTCGATACTTATTCCTCTTATTTCTTGATTTTGACGAATCGCAATTGCTAGAGTTTCCACGACTACTATAAAAAGATAAGGGGAGAGTGGATCTCCCTGCCGAACACCTCGTTCGAGTAGAAAATAATTTGAAGCAGTGCCATTGTTCATTATGCAACTCTGAACATTTTTATAAAAAGTTTTAATCCAGTGCAGAAAGTCTGATCCAAAATTGAAAGCTTCAAGACATTTAAAAAGAAAATCCCACTCTACACTATCAAAAGCTTTTTCAAAATCAATGAAAATCAGTAGACCTGGAATTTTTTCTTCAACAGTATAATCCATTATATCATAGATAGATCGAATTGTTTCGCCTATAAAGCGATCTTCAACGTAACCTGTCTGATTATGATGAATAATATTAGGTAACACACTTTTAATTCTTGAAGCAATTACTTTGGACATTATTTTTGTGTCAACATTGACAAGAGAAATCGGACGCCAGTTTTCAACAAAAGAGCGATCCTTTCCTTTTTTTTCAATAAGAGTGATTACAGCTTGTTTTTGGGAACAGGACATCTCACCTTTTTCAAAACATTCATTTGCACACTTAATAAAACTATCACTAATTAGAGGCCAAAATTTTTTGTAAAATTCAATAGGAATACCATCATTCCCTGGTGTTTTATTATTATGAAAGCTGTCTAGAATATCAAAACATTCCTTTGACGAAATTTTACCCTCACACTTAATTTTCTGTTCCTCGGAGAGTTTTGGAAAATTCAAATCACCCAAAAATGAAGATCTTTTTTGATCAATTCCCGGAACGTTATGGCCACTTGCATACAACTTGCAATAGAAACGTTCCAGTTCTTTCAATATATTGCACGGATCTGTATTAATTTTATCATTTATGTACAACTTTCGTATGTTTTTCTTAACATGGTTTCTTTTCTCCAGGTTCAAAAAATACTTGGTACTCTTTTCTCCGTGTTCATGCCAACGAGCTCGAGCACGTATTATTATGCCCTTTGTTTTTTCTTCGTAGAAGGCTTCTAGATTTTCTCGAGCTTCGTGATAGCGAGAGGTAAGAGAATCACAAGGATTTTTTTCCGATGCTTGTTTTGCCTCATTAAGTTCGTTTTGAAGACTTAGTTCTTTCTCTTCCCTTTCTTTTGACCTCTTTTTTGAATGCCAGCTAGCATGAGCTCTGATGTTATATTTTATCCAGTCCCAAACACTACGATCATCTGACAGTTCTTTTCGTCCCTCGGCAGCCCAGATTGGAATCAGTTCCGTAACACTATTTACATACTCCTCATCCTCTAACAAGGAACAATTCATCTTCCAATAACCAGGACCTCTAAGCTCATTTTCCAGCTCTCCAATTTCTAAAGAGATTGCGTCATGATCAGTTCTAATAGCAGGAATTATATCAGTCGATGTCACTAAATCACTTAACTTATTCGAAATTAACCAATAATCTAGACGACAAAAAATTCTTGGAGATTTTTGACTCCATGTAAAACTGCTGATGCCCGGATTTTTAATTCTCCATATATCGACTAAATCAAGTTCATTTTGTAAACAATCCCTAATACATGATATGACCGATTTTCGTTCATTGAGTGTGCCTCCTTTTTTGTCAATCGCTGGATTAAGAGGGCAGTTGAAATCGCCTCCCATAACAATATTTTCCTCGGAGTCAAGATTTTCTTTTTTCAACGTGTTGAGAAGATTTTTAAGAAAATCCATAATATCTTTGTCCTTGTTCGGAGCGTATACATTAATTAACAGATATGTAGTATCTTTTATATCAGCTTTTAGAATTATATAACGTCCCATGGGGTCTGAGACTGTGTGATGGATTGTACAGTCGAGGTTATTTTTTATCATAATTGCAACTCCACGTGAATTAGAGCTTCCATGGCTATTGATGAGCTTTGCACCCCATTCATTTTTCCATTGAAGCATTGTTTGAAGCGTAGAATGTGTTTCTTGCAGGAATATTATATCTGCATTACGTTTTCGACACCAAGTGAATATTGTTCGTCGTTTTTTAAAATTGCTTATGCCCTTAACATTGAGTGATATAAATCTAAGAGGCATCGTATGTGTATATAGTAAATAGGGGACTGCAGAAGCCGCCGATGAACAAAACAAAACGTGTTAGCCCACCACCTAAAAGAATATTGAAAATGGCAGATAAATAATATGGATAATTTAGATGATTCGCAAAATTTTCTCGATATAAAATAACAAACACAAAATTAAGCAATGCAGATAACAAGACACAATAAAAAAATAAAATCAATACATTAAAAGGACCACAAAAAAGCACTAGGTTTTGTGAGCGCTCAAAACGCTCACACAAGCAACCACAGCAAATGAACATAGAGTATTTGGCGAGCAATCCAACAAGTGTGACTATGATTGTATTTTAGTCGGAGTTTTGCCCCCCTAAACCGAAAATCTAACCGAGAAAGTCACCCGGAATACCTAAAACTCAAGCTAAGATATATCTTAAATAATTAAGCGTAAGATACATTGAGCTATTTCCTGTTGAAAAAGGATATAAGCCTAACAGTCTGTGTGAGCAGTGATGATTTCATCCGGTTGCTAAGTTTTCTAAATCCCAATCTTCACTGATTCTTACTGGTCTGGATTCTTCAGTTTTGCGGACAAAAAGTTTTCCATCTGCAGTCCAAACTCGGACAAGTTTTTTAGCTTTCCTCATTTTCCTGGCCTTGGCCAAAAGTTCCTGTCTTCTCTGTGTCAGGTTCTCGTTAATGTAAATCTTAGCTTCGACCTCGTGTTGCACCGATTCAATGATCTCTGAGATTTTCGTCGTTTTCAAGTTAAACCTAGCTTGGTAGAATTCTCGTTTCTTCCTGTAAGAAGTAAATCTCACGATGATGGGCTTTGTGGTCGGAGTCTTCTTACGCAGTCGATGTACTATGTCGATATCTTGAGAGGTTATATCAACTGAAATCTTTTGGCCTATTTTGATGATAATATCTGCCAAGTTCTCACCTTCGCATTCCGGTATACCGTGCACCTCGACATTAAATTTCCTAGTATATTGTTCTAGCGTATCGTGGTCGAATTCAAGATTTCGCACACGCTGTTCCAGGTCGTAAACTTTGCTCTCCAAAACGTTATTTTTTTGAACGAGTTCTTCATTTTCTTTCTTGACTATCGCTACTTGCTCATCGCTGAACTGTATCGACTCTTTCAAACTTTCAATATCTTTTCGTAGCTCTTGATTTTCGTTCAGAATTTTGGCGACATTCGCCTGTATATTTATCAGTATTTTCCAAATCTCACCTCTGCTCGGTTCTTCTTGAGAGGCTTCCTCGGGCGCTTGAAGGTTTCCCGCTGTTGTTGGCATGTTCGCTGATCTCGAAGGGACGCCAAACCTCGTGGCGTCACTTTTCGTCGCTGTTAACTTCTTAGTCGCTGGAGAGTTTTCTTCACTTGACGTGCTGCTTAGCTGACTGCGTTGTCTTCTTCGGTTATCTCTCTTAATTGTCATAATTCAAACCTTCCCGCATTTTTTCGGCTCTTAAGGGCCAACAGAGGCGCTCTAGTGAAAGACACGTCCGTTCGCCTCGACCATCTCGCCCCCTCTGAAGACCGAAGTTTATGGTACCCGAAGAAAGACCAACGCACGTCCAAGCACGAATTCATTCGGAGATCATGCCTTTAATGACATGTCTGCGTTCGGGGCACCCAGCCAACAAAGTCAACGGAGGCGAAGGGGAAAAACAAGGAAGGAGATGTATCATACTAAACAGAGAGAGCTGTTCGCCGGCCCACTGCAACCAAAAATTCATCTTTTCCGTGATCGAGGTATTCCAATTAGATATGATCAAGACGGTTATCTTTTTCGCGGTGAAAAAATGCTGACAGCTCCTGAGTTCTGCAATGTCGTTGATCAGTTCTCCGCTGATTTTCTTAAAGACATCTCAAGAATGAGAGGAGATAACCAATGGCGGTCGATAGTAGATTTCCGGAAAGTCTCTCAGCTTTGCAAGGAGATTTTGATTAGCAGACTGGATGCCACGCACTGGTCTGTCGAAAACGATCTTATGGATGACGGTAACTATCACCAGTGGAGAGCCCATGTAATGGTGATCATTTCATTTGCCGCCTTGATGGTCGTAGCAGAAATGACCCTCAAAGAGCTCGAAAAGTTACCCCGACATGGCGGGGAGGGTAGCATCATGTTTGTGTTAAGTGTGATTGCTACAGCACTTTTTAAAAAAAATTTTCCGTTCCTTTCGATTCCTGCATTAATTCTTGTTTTCTATTTATATTTGTTCACTGATTTTTTTAGGCCGCGAAATTAAAGTGAAAGCTGTTTGTCGAAAAGTGTTCAGTATGTCGTCAGTTTTGGATATAGTGCAGCTGGCAATTTGGTACCAGCAACTTGTTTTAGTCTTTGGCTTTTAAATTACCAAGACAATTTTTATTTGTTCGTTTAAGTTACCGCTCTTCTTATCAAGATTTGAAAGACGTCACTGCTAGTTACGTTTTTGACTCGATGACCTGATCTACGATAAGTACAGTCCAGTAAAACATTTTTTAGTACTAATACTATTTATAAGTTACATAATATTAAGAAGAATTAAATCAACGTACCAAGTAAAAACATGATATGAAATTCACTTATGTAACCTTTGTTTGAAACTGATATTCAGAGATTCGCTTAGCTTGAGATTTCTCCCTAAACTATTCCACAATGATACTGCTCGCTAGTGGAAAGTCCTTTGTCCTGTAGAGGTCTCAAAAAGAGGAATGTCTAAAAGTCTCATGGGGTCAATTATCTCCGATCGCTTTATTTTCTGTAATTAATTAGTTAATTAATTAGTTAATAGTGGTATTTTATTTCTCTCTTGTAGTAAGTGTGTAACCCTTGCCCCCGCCTCGATTAGTCATTTTACTAGTAGCGGGGGCAAGCAATTTTGTAA
>OFER01000047.1_pt1 | contig 11520 bp, 2 predicted proteins | sample 1521091 | NCBI WGS metagenome assembly OFER01 (sample SAMN04272335, study PRJEB24112) | coral metagenome | biome: Coral reef; feature: Shallow seawater; material: Coral tissue | host: Coral | place: China: South China Sea | collected 2014
CCCCTCCCAGCTTCCGATAACTGCCTAGCATTGTTTCGTTGTCTGAACTGTGCTTAACGATTTTATTACTGACGCCCACTCGGCAATAGTCAGGAGGCTGAGAGGAGCCGCCCAACATTTGATTGACGGTCGTAAAAACGCATTTGTCGGTTGAGCTTTGAATTTTATAGTTCGCATGTTTTTGAAAGGCGTGGTAATTAGTTCCGTGTAAACGGCTTCTATAATAACTGCGTTTTATTACTTACGAAAACTCGGTAATCCGTAGCCTTCGTAAACCTCTCTCGTGAAAGCACGGGTTACATTCGGACTTAAATTTCCAGTGAAAAGAGATGTCAAGTTTAACTAGCAAATGTTGGTCTGTACACACACACATAGAAAGAATGTTTATCTAGTTCAAGGGATCGGCCTTTTGAAAACGGAAATGATAGACTAAATGGTGAACAAATAATTGAAAGATGTTAAAATAACGAGCCTTCAGGCGGGTTCCAATCAATTGGGAAACCTAGAAAACATTTTCTCCGATCGCTAAAGTCAAGTCCTGTGGTAGGGTTAGTGTGTGAACGGGTGACTAGGTGGAAACTACATGGTTTACTCCACGTCAAAAATTGGGTCTCCTTCTAATAACGTATAGCAACAGTCAACGCAAAACCCACCAAATCACCCAAATTTGTCATTTAGAGTCGCAGAAACGACAATACACAGCAACTGAGGTACGCTTACATTTATTTTGAGCTTTAACTTAGACATTCCTCGATATAAGTTTGCGATATTAAGTCTCTTCAATACTCTCCCATACATTTCTTTATATTTCGAACATAAACAGACACACTGCTTGTGTGGGCCTGTGGAAATGCTAACTCCGAATTTAGCTCTGTGCTCCACCAACATGGCGGCCGAAAATAGTGCAAACATCTGGTACTTAATTTGGCTATCTAGGCGAATGATTATCTGAACTGGACCTACAAAAATTTAAACAAGCACTTTTCCTAACTCTATAACTCCTAAAAAGGGTAGAAACCACTAGACAAGTGTATTTTTCGCACAAAAGCACTCGGAGCGGTATGTCACGAATCGCCGGAACTCTGTACTTCAAACGGCGCTGGTTTCCAAACAAAGCACGCTATTGCGATGAAAGATTGTAAACAGATATAAGTTTACATCCCCGTGTGCCTTCTGAGGAAAAAAATTTTCTTAGCCCTTTAGTTTTGGATTTTGGAATTTGATGACGTGACACTAATGTAGGAGGTTTAGGGAAATTACACCTCTTTTTGACATCGCAAGCACACGCACGTTTGAACGTTTATTCACAGAAGGAAAAATAAGTCACGCACTGACTGAATGACTTTACTCACTCACTCACTCACTCACTCACTCACTCACGCACTCACTCACTCAAACGTTTGGAGATTATCATGTGCACGAAAATGAATTCTATTCTACTAACACAATTAGATTAATCGCTCTCCGTTTCACCACAGAAATGGAGAGCGAATAATCTACTTGTTAAATTGAACTTCCATGAGTTAATGATATACACGTCTCGTTTTCACCTTTTTCTAACACATAAAAATAATTCGACCGGCAGATTTTTTTCAAATGTATCAAACTTCATGAAAGGTGTTAGTATCCAGATATTATGCATTATGGTCCTTCTTATTGACTGTTCAGTAGACTTCGTAGACTTCGTAGACTTCATGGTCCTTCTTATTGACTTTTCAGTAGACTTCGACTTAAGACAGTGCGCTCACCCTACACGTATTAATTACATACTGTACTGTTATGTATTGTTTACGTATTTATACTGGTTAATTTCTTCTCGGATACTCAGGATTGCACTGTGTTAAACAAACAGGAGATTGCCTTGCTGACACAAAATTCAATTGCCAGTAAGGCTGCGTGTAATGAGGTCTTGCAAAACTTTCAACCATTTGTGGCTAACCTCACTGCGCAAGATACACGCTCTCTGTTAGCCAAGAGAAGGGAGGATACCTTGGCTAGATCATTGCTGCCAGATGATTTTCAACACTTCCTGCCTCTCCAGAGTACGGGTGATGGCAATTGCTTATTTAACAGCACTTCCATTACTTTGCATGGGAATGAAAAGCTAGCTGGACTCTTGCGCTTACTTGTAACTTGTGAGTTGCTGGTGCACTCTGAATTTTACGCCAACCATCCACAACTGAACGAGATGACAGGAACAGAAGGGGCATACTCTTTAAACAATTTAATAGTGGTTCTCTTGAGTGACGAAACGGCATCGAAAGTGTACAACGGACAGCAAGATTCAGTGCCAGATGCAATTACCGTGCTTGCGGAAGTAGTTTCAAGACCGTGGGTTTATGCAACACCATACCACGTGATGGCTTTATCCTCTGTGATTGGCCGACCTGTCTTCTCTGTTTATCCGGACCTTAAATCTTGTGCACGAGTGAGAAGCTCCATTCACAGACAATTTTTGCCGAGGCAGATGCTTCTATCAGAGGAAGACTCTTTTCAAATGCCTCCTCCTATTCACATTATGTGGACGACCGTTCTCCCCCAAGACCTAAATGCATGGAAACCAAACCACTTCGTCCCCCTTGTACCAATAGACAAGCAATCATTTGACAGACCAAGAGTTCAGCTATCGTACGCTGATGCAATCAAAGGGCAAATCAACGATGGGGCTGCAAAAGGAAAGCAGAAGAAGGTAGCAAAGAAGAGAGGAAATCAGGAGAAGATAGCAGAGAAGAAAGGAAACCAGGAGAAGATAGCACAGAAGAAAGTAAACCCTGAGAAGATAGTAGAGAATAAAGGAAACCAGGAGAAGCTAGCAGAGAAGAAAGAAAACATGGAGAAGGTAACAGAGAATAAAGGAAACCAAGAGAAGGTAGCAGAGAAGAAAGGAAATCAGGAGAAGGTAGCAGAGAAGAAAGGAAACCGGGCGAAGGTAGCAGAGAACAAAGGAAACCAGGAGAAGGTAGCAGAGAAGAAAGGAAACCAGGAGAAGGTAGCAGAGAAGAAAGGATTCCAGGAGAAGGTAGCAGAGAAGAAAGGAAACCAGGAGAAGATAGCAGAGAGGAAAGGAAACCAGGAGAAGATAACAGAGAAGAAAGGAAACCAGGAGAAGCTAGCAGAGAAGAAAGGAAACCAGGAGAAGATAGCAGAGAAGAAAGGAAACCAGGAGAAGATAACAGAGAAGAAAGGATTCCAAGAGAAGAGTAAGAGTAAGACAAAACCGATAGTGCCGGCAAAGAAGGACAAGCCACCAGCAAAGAAGGGAGAAGAATCTTCCTTAGCAAGTGAACTTTGGCAGCTGAATCGGAAACGCAGTCAGAGCCCCCATCAACTGAGGGCCAACAAGAAGTTGAAAGGCGATTTTGATACATCTTTACCGCGAATTACCGTGAACAGTAAAGCAAACATCACCAAAAATGCGATTGAAGATAAACCTTTGAATAAGAACATTGATGAGGCTCTGGATAAAGCAGGAAACTCATGTAGTCTAGGAACATACCTATATGGTCTGGATTCTTCTTCGAATAAGAAGCCCAAACGCAAATATCTTCCTAAGAAGAAACCCATGTCAACCACACTGGCGTTTGACTTCAACGCCTATTATGGCGATAATAATAATGAATCGCATCAATCCATTTCCAGTGGGCTGGCCTCTCTATCAATAGAGAGATACTGTTCTCCAGAAAATTCAAAAGAAAAAGTGAAGTGTTCAGATCCAGGCAATCCGTCCCTACCCCTGGCAACATCTGCTGAATGGTACAACAAACAAGGGGAACTTTCAAAGGCAAACGCGGCGCGATCAGAGAAAAGACGCAGCCATCAAACTGGAGATATCGTGGTGAACAATGAAACGTTTTCCTTCTTATTAGGCTCTCAAACAAAAGAATCCCTATCCGAAAGTATCTGTCGACTGGAGAAACAGGCGCAGGACGCTGATGGGAAAGCAAAAGCTCGCTTACTGGGAATACTAGAAGTAGCCCACTCTTTACGAGACTCGTTTCCGTTAATGAAAACGCAGAAAGCTGGAGAGATGTACAAAGGGAAGATCAGTGAATCTGACAAATTGCAAAACGAGAATCAACCCAGGGTGACACGTACATCATCGTCCGAAATTTACACTCTGCTAGCGAAACATCTGAACATAATGCATTTGAAGATTAAGGGCGTTGGGTTTATCATGGAAAGCAAGGAAGAAGGCCCTTTCCGAGAGTTTTTTGGACAGATGACGGATTTATTGGAAACAAGCAATTTTCAAACTTCTCTAAACAGGCACATCGAAAACCAAATTGGAAGCAGTTATAAAACATTGCTTAGTTACATGGACACTGAGAGAGATAAAAGTGCGATGAAGTATATTTTATCGAAGATTACTAGCGTGAAATTTGCAAGCAAACTACAGAACACCTCAAACAAGCAGTCCATTAGACGTAGTAGGGACATCACTCCTAGTCACTTGCGACGATTTTCAGAGTTAAGAGAAGATATCCGAAAAGAACTTGATAAAAGGCATTTGTCCAAAAGGCAAAAATGTTATTTAATGAAAAGGCTTCTGGAAGCAGAAAAGATTAAGCAAATTAGATTAAGAAACAGTGAAAGAACGGGCCGCAAGTTGAAAGTAGAGGAATTTCCAGACCTCGTAGCCATTATGGAATATGAATTCGGAGAAGGTGACCACAGAGAGCGTGGAGGTGGTGGACTAGAGAGTCATTCAAAACTTCGAAACGAACTTTTGTATAGGGCTTCTGATAGTAAAACAAAGATGAAAGATGCCAGAGAGGCAATTCTAGCGTTGGCGCCAGATAATTTTACAATCTCCCTGTCGACTTGTTTTAACTACACACAGAACTTTAGAAAAGGTACACTCGAAGCAAAACGTCATCACGAAGGACGGGGAGTAAATGCTTGCTTGTCCCTTCATAAGGCTCCAGATACAGCACCAATAAAAGAAAAAGTTATCAACATTCATTGGACATCCTCAAATGTGAATTATGTCCTGGATATGGCCTCTAAAGAGCCAAACATCTACTGCGTCGATTCACGAGATGCCAAACAAGTGATAAGGGCAAATACAGGACATGGAGGACGAACCTGGAGAAACATACAGAATCCGGATCATACCTTTGACACCTCACGAACCAATGCAGTAACCCCGATGACACATTTACTTGTCGAGACAATCGAAACTAAGAGAATTATGACTTTGAACAAGAATCCTAAAATTCAAGAGCTATTTCTTTCACCGTCGCCCAGATCAGACGTGGTAGTACATATAAAAAGAACTGGAAAAGCAATTACATTTTTAAATCTGTCCCACTACGAGCCTGAAACTATTTTTCGATCAGTTAATGAGTTTCTATACATGACAACACTTCCCGCACTTGACGCGTGCTTCAGAAACCCGGAAACCGGACGATTTAAAGAAATACTCGTAAGCATCGTGGACAACGGAATAGAGAAGCCTAGAAGTCCACTTGTAAAAATGCTCCTCGTCCGTTTACGGCGGCTATTGGGCCTGAAGGTAGTTATTCATTTATCTTTTGCCGAATATCACAGCAAGAGGAATCCCGTTGAGCGAGTTCACGCGGTACACACTAAAGAACTTGAAAAACACGGGCCATTTCAAGTTCCCAACCTTAATGTTGACAGTGTGGAGCATAAAAAGAAAATGGAGGAAATGCGCGAGGATGTGGAGGATGTGCTCAGGCAGGCGACATTTAATGGAAAGTACACGACGGTGACAAAAGGTGTTGGAGGTGAAAATAACTTCGTGTTTGATGATGTGTCCAATCTTCACGCTTTCTTGTCAATGACCGAAGATCGTAAGGCCAAAAGCGACATGCAGTATCAATTAAACAGGGACTCCAACATCTTAAAGGACCTGGCCCAAGTTTGGAATGTGGACACGGCCATGACCGGCAGCTACTCAGATGACTACGACATGATAAACAACAATTTCTCCTCGTGTCATCGAACAGCTTGGACAGACAAATACACAACCGTTTTGTTTGACGAGCAGACACCCACGGAATTCCAGTGGAAGCAACCAATCCCAGACTACGTTCGCTGGTACTTGACCGGTGGAGAGCAACACTACATGACGTTTGAAGAACGGGGTCTGTTAACCACAGGTGCGTGGGATGATATCGAAGGGCTATTCCTACCCTCCAAAATTTTAGATTTGATCCACCTCGTCCATCCACACATGAGCGAGACCTTCTACAAAGACTTAGCACTGCTGACTTGGTGTACGGAGGAAGAAGTTAAGATCTACCTAGGCCGCAAACAAGAAGATGCCCTAAAAGAGTTGGAGAGTTCTTTGCATCTAGCGCGGTGGCGAAACCATGATCTGTTCACAAAATCTAAGACAGCACTGGAGGAGATGTGTAAAAAGAATAATTTAGGAAGCGACGATTCAAAGAGCAAGCTAGTTGAAAAGTTGTGCAAAAAACTACAGTTGAATGAACCTGACGAAATTGAAGAATTTGATGGCGACATGAGCAAAATACCCACCCAACTCCAAGAAATTTCTAAACTTCCAGTATTTAAACTAAAACAGTATCTTCACCACTACAACATCCCATGGTCGGGAAGTAAAGATCAACTGGCTCTAAGAGTTTTGGCACTTCGAACAGGAACAACACACGTCTTATTTCAAAGAGAACGTGACGGATTACTGGAGATGACTGATGTGGCCAAGCATCTGATATGTGCGCAAAAAGAACTCAAAATTCTCAAAAATGAGTTTGTAACCCGAGAGAGAGCCTTCTTTACGCCTGAGGGAAGTACCCTTTCATCTTCGAGGCCAAGGGAAGCGGCCGGACAACCTTACAACAAGAAAAATGAGAAAGTGCCAGTCCCAGATGGCACCACTATTTCACAATTGGAAGATATATTTCAAAATATCGAAAGTGAAATTAGGCTCCTGAACAAGGACTCGGCACAGAAATATGATCCATACAACCTCAGTGCTATCAGAAGCAGCAAAGGAAGAGTCATGGTAAAATGGACTGAAGAAGACAACAAAAAAGGCTGGAAACCAGGGTGGTACACAGCCATCATAAAGAACTACATTAAAGTGTGTGATGCCATTGAGGTCGAGTATGTCAGCGAGCCGGGAAAGGTGTACAAAGTAAATGTGAAGGACAGTGTGGAAAATGGAACCCTACGACTCCATGTCACTACATGTGAGGTGCCAGACCTTTATGACCAAGTAACTGAAATCGGTGCGTCTATTTCCATCAAATGGACGAGGGATGAAGTTAAAGGAAGTGGCTGGAAGGCGGGCTGGTACGGAGCAGAGGTTCAGGCATTTGACCCAGACAGGGACGAAATTACTATAATCTATAAGAGAGAGCCAACAGTTGTCTATTGCGAATGCGTCACTCAACTAATATCCGAAGGGAAAGTGAAGAAAACAAAATGATTGTCATATTCCTTTCAGTATGTGCTTTTTAACGAAGATATCAGTGACATCACGAGCACTGCCACGCAATATTTATGGTTGACAAAAAGCGATCAAAACAAAAGAAATGACTGAAAATTCGCATACTTGAAAGGACTGTTGCTTCACAGATATGCTAGATTTCATTTTGAAACCTGGACGAAAATTAGATGATCAGGCTAACGCTCCACTGTTAAAGTTTAAAGGAAATGCGAGTATCGACACCTGCCGAAAACTCGCGTTGCGGGAAATTCGCATGTGAGTAAAGGATTTGACCAGAAGGTCTAAATAGCTTTTTCAGGCAGACACACGCACCAGTAAATGACGTCAGTGTTTGTATACAGATATCTTCGCTATATCGAAAAAAATTTGAAAAAGGCTGAGTAAAAATATTTTTGACTAAAATTAGTAGGTAGATCTATTGCTCAGGATAAAACCTAGCCAGGATAAGAAGCCCGTGATAACGGGGTTGTTCGAGCTGAATGAAGCCACATAATCCACCACCGCAAAATTCTTATGGTAGTTTTCAAAAGTTAATTTTTTTCTAAGTATCTTGGATATCAAAAAAAAGTGTTTCGTAACTCCAGTTATGATAACTCACATCCTCGCTCTCTGTCATGAATGCTCTATCAACTGAACTATGGAGCAAAAGTACGCCTCACATCCTGGCTCTCTGTCAAGAATGCTCTATCAACTGAACTATGAAGCAAAAGTACGTCTCACATCCTCGCTCTCTGTCATGTGAATGCTCTATCAACTGAACTATGAAGCAAAAGTACGCCTCACATCTTCTCTCCACTGTGATGAATGCTCTATCAACTGAACTATGAAGCAAAAGTACGCCTCACATTCGCGCTCCACTGTGATGAATGCTCTATCAACTAAACTATGAAGTAAAAGTATGCCTCACATCCTCGCTCTCTGTCAAGAAGGCTCTCTCAATTAAACTATGAAGTAAAAGTATGCCTCACATCCTCGTTCTCTGTCAAGAAGGCTCTCTCAACTGAATTATGAAGCAAAAGTACGCCTCGCTCTCTGTCATGTGAATGCTCTATCAACTGAACTATGAAGCAGAAAGTACGCCTCACATCGGCGGTCCACTGTGATGAATGCTCTATCAACTGAACTATGAAGCAAAAGTTTGCCTCACATCCTCACTCTCTGCCGTCAAGAATGCTCTCTCAACTGACCTATGAAGTAAAAGTACGCCTCGCTCTCTGTCATGTGAATGCTGTATCAACTGAACTATGAAGCAAAAGTTTTTCTCACATCCTCACTCTCTGCCGTCAAGAATGCTCTCTCAACTGACCTATGAAGCACAAGTAAGCCTCGCTCTCTGTCATGTGAATGCTCTATCAACTGAACTATGAAGCAAAAGTACGCCAGCTCACATCCTCGCTCTCTGTCGGGAATGCTGTATCAACTGAACTATGAAGCAAAAGTACCGATCACATCCTCGGTCACTGTGATGAATGTTCTATCAACTGAACTATGGAGCAAAAGTAAGCCTCATATCTTCGCTACATTGTGATGAATGCTCTATCAACTGAACTATAAAGCAACAGTACGCCTCACATCCTCGGCTCTCTGTCAAGAATGCTCTATCAACTGAACTATGAAGCAAAAGTACGCCTCACATCCTCGCACCACTGTGATGAATGCTCTATCAACTGAACTATAAAGCAAAAGTCAGCGTGTTTTTTCTCAATCTCTGTGATGAATGCTTTATCAACTGAAGTATAAAGCAGACTGTACACTCGACATCGTTGCCCTGTGCCAATTTTTTATTTTACAAACGCCCAGCATACCGTTCTGCTTTACTATGGTTGACGTATTCATTTGTTTCTCCGTCTACTTCACAAGATGCAGATCAACGCGCTTATTTGTCTTTGGGTATAGCATGAGCTGGGGTAACCAATCCCTGGGGATTGTCGAACTTCCCGAGTTAAGACAAACTTCTATCAAAAACTTTTTCCCCATCAAGGTGACAGTGCTTTGACGTAGCGATGGGGCCCGGTTGTGCTTCATATGAAAAAACACAATCGCTAAACTGTCACACATTTAATAATTAATCTAGGATCTCGAGTTTAATATGAGAAAATAGTCAACTAGGTGCAGAGTTGACCCGCACTCGTAGAAAAAGAGGAAAATACTTTGTTGTTTTAAAAAAGTGTCATTGGCAAATGAAGATTCTAACTGTTGAAATCTTCTTACTCTCGCGATTCCGATGGGTTCCTTTCATTCAATTGTAGTTTAAGGCCCAGCTACCTTCTCCATCGAACAGAAGAACAGTAGTCTATTCCAATATTAACCCGTCTTCCTAGCCTCTTCACTGCATTGACATTTGTTCGTCAAGCTAAATAAATATATCTTGTCTAAAGCTGTTTAGTGCATTGACATTTGTTCATCGATCAGAACTACAGTATAAAATGAGGCCCTGGTTTTCCTTTGTTCGAGCCTGTTTAAGTAACGCAAAAACTGGATTGCTCTCACGATTGATCCCTTGAAAGAACAATTAATTTTATTTACACCTTTTTCAATCGGTCGCAGCTTCACTGATTTAATTAAAACACGTAAAGAACAATAAGTCGGGGAGGAAATTAAAAGCCCCCTCCCCTCCCCTACCCTAAAAGGTTCTTGGTAACATAATATAACATTTCTGGTGCTTGTAGTACTTTGTTAGCTAAAAAAAAACACCTCACAAGTTAATAGCAGATTCCTACTAGTCAAATAAACGAAAGGGCAGGAATATTTGTCTACAAGCAGATTCCAACAGGTCTTGTAGTAAGGTATTGCAGATTCCTACCGGTGTCGAAAAAAATAACTGCTGATTCCTACTAGTCAGCTGAAAAATTTACCAAATCCCTCATCCACAAGGGGGGGTCGGATTATAAATGGAACGTCCCTATTAAAGATGCTGTGTTTGTAGATTTTTTTCTTCAGTATTGCTGATAAACGATCTTTGACTCTAGAACAGAATCAGATCAGCCTGTCACTTCTCTCTTTAAGTTATCAATCAATGGCATTCAAGCCATTCGGTCAAGTATTTTATTCTCCCCAATGCTCGTTTCAAACAGTGTGTATAAGATTAAATTCACCGAAATGGTCATTCTTCATGGGACTGATTAATAACAGGAAATAAACGATCAGTCGTGTGAATGTGTTTGATTTAATTTTACGCTGTGTTTGTTCTGTAAAAGTTCAATTTAATCTGGATTGAGTTTCGTTTTGTTCGTTTTCTTCCAGTCACAGTGTATAAAGTCAATCTGAACCTCAGTTTCCCTTTGTACACGTCAAAGTGCCTGTAATACACATGCAGTAGTTTAGTTCGGTATCCAGACAACTTGCCCCCTGGACAATTCGCCCCAGACAACTCGCCCCTGATCTTCAAACAACTAGCCCCTTTGTTCTTTAATTCACTACTGAGCCAAACAAGCCCGACTAAACATATGAACCCAAGACGTAACATTATACAAATTATTCTCCATTCTTTTAGCCCGACTAAACATATGAACCCAAGACTTAACATTATACAAATTATTCTCCATTCTTTCATCCACTACCGAATAAATTATTCTTCGTTCTTTTATCCACTACCGAGTCTGAAGATCAGGGGCGAGTTGTCTGAGGCGAATTGTCCATGGGGCAAGTTGTCTGACATTCAATGTGAACATATTGTAGAGCTTTCTGTTGGCCTGGGATTTACAGTGTTTGTCCCAACCTCTCCTTCTACAGACTATTCTGGAAATTCTGTAGTTGCACACTCCCTTTTCTGCATTTGCAAGTTTGGGACTTATTGGCATCATTTTTTCCAGACTGATCTCAACTGATAAAAAGTGTGTTCACTTGATTCCTAAGATAGATAAATCTGTTTTGAAGGTTTTTGATAAAGTGAGGGACATGGGAGGTGACTGGAGGAGTAAAATTGTGCCAGTAAAGGGTGACATTGCAGAGGAAAATCTTGGACTGTCAGATGAGGACTGGGAGATGCTTCAAGAAAGTGTTGAAATTGTCTTCCATTCAGCAGCAACTGTGAGATTTGATGAGGATTTAAAGTGAGTCTAAAGAAGTTAAGTTACATT
>OFER01000048.1_pt1 | contig 11389 bp, 4 predicted proteins | sample 1521091 | NCBI WGS metagenome assembly OFER01 (sample SAMN04272335, study PRJEB24112) | coral metagenome | biome: Coral reef; feature: Shallow seawater; material: Coral tissue | host: Coral | place: China: South China Sea | collected 2014
TAAGGCAAGCAAAGGGGGCATAGCTTAGCAAACTTAATACTAATAAAAAAAAAAACATAACACGCTGCTGTTCACAATAAAGACACTTGTTTTGTTAGAGTGTTCAGTCATTGTTCTCTAGCACTAAATTGAAGGAAAGTTCATCCTACAAGTGTCTTCATCTTCTCAAAATCAGCCTCACTTCTGAGCAAAATGACTTCGGTGACTGGTCTTGTGTAGGTTTTTGTTGTGCCGTCTTTAGCCGTCATGAGGTCAACCTTGCGCACTTTTCCATCCTCACTGATGTAGGCTTTGGTGATACGGGCGAGAGGCCAGCTATTTCTAGGCAGCTCTTTACTGCAGAGAAGTACTAGGTCTCCTTTCTCCAAATTTCGAGTTTCTTGTTGCCACTTCCTCCGTGGTTGAAGCGTTGGTAGATACTCTTTCTGCCAGCGAGCCCAAAAGACATTTGCAAGATACTGGACCTGTCTCCACTGCCTGCTGTAAAGGTCCGCTTGGCTGAAATTTCCAGGGGCAGCTTTTAGACTCTGAGACTTCTGAGTGAGCAGGGTGCTTGGAGTAAGAACCTCTGGCATGTCTGGGTCAGTAGGAACTGGCACTAAGGGTCTGGCATTGACTATTGCCGTGACTTCGGCCATAAGCGTTGAGAGCACTTCGTGCGTAAGGTGTGTGGGACTGATGTCAGCAAGAATGGAATCCAGGATGCGTCTAGCGACCCCTATCATGCGTTCCCATGCCCCTCCTGTATGAGAGGCATGAGGGGAATTGAAGATCCACTCACAGCCCTCGGAAGATAGGTATGACTGAACAGTTGGATTGTTCATGGCTTCAAGGCAGGACTGCAGCTCGTTGTAGGCCCCTGTGAAATTGGTGCCACAATCGGAGCGGAGCTGTATGGCTGGACCCCGTAAGGCTAGAAACCTGCGCAGTGCATTTATAAAGCTAGAAGTGTCCATGGACTCGATCAATTCAATGTGGATGGCTCTGGTTGCCAAGCATGTGAAGAGTACTGCCCAACGTTTGTTGTTCGCAACACCTCCTCTAGTCCGCCGGGTTCTGACTAGCCATGGTCCAAACACATCAAGCCCAACGTAGCTGAAAGGTGGGGCTGGAGTGAGACGAGCTTTAGGGAGATCTGCCATTTTCTGGATCTGTTGTCGACCTCTGAGCTTCTTGCATTTTATGCAGCTGTTGATAATGCTATTAATCAGTTGCTTGCCACCCAGAATCCAAACTCCACTGCTCCTAATTAAACCGAGGGTGAAGTGCCTTCCCTGATGCTGTACTCTCTCATGATAATGTCTGACCAAGAGCTTTGTGGCGTGATGGGAGCTCGGGAGAATCAAGGGATGGCTTTCTTCGTAACTCAGGCAGGACCGTTCCAGTTGGCCACCAACTCTCAGCAGTCCATCGTTGTCAATCACTGGGCTGAGCTTGAGCAGAGGGCTTGTTTTGGGTAACTGTGTTGAGCCCTTGAGGAAGCCTGATTTCTTCTTTGTAACACTCATGTTGGACATTCTGGATGACCAAGTACTTTGCTCTCAAGAGGGTGTGGACGGATGGTGTCATTTCTGGACTTTGTGAGGTCCTGGACTTCTGGCTCTTCTGAACAAACAGGATGAGTTTTGCAATTGCTTTTATGAGTGTGATCCATTTTGAGAACCTGGAGAAACGGTAAGTCCCTAAAGCTGTGTTAGGTGGAACCTGTGTGGCCAGCACTTGAATGAGGGGGCGCACTTCGGGGTCGGCTTCCATAGGTTGCTCAGCTTCCCACCCTGCAGGCATGTTGAGGGAGTCGTCACGCTGATGGAGAAATGAAGGGCCCCTAAGCCATATGCTCTCATTCAAGGACTGGGCATTAACAGACCGTGTGGCCAGGTCAGCGGGGTTCTGCTGTGTGGGCACGTAACGCCACTGTTCTGGGGTCGAAGCTCTCCTGATCCTCTCCACCCGGTTGCTGACATACACGTAGAAGCGCCGAGTTTCATTGGTGATGTAACCGAGAACAACTCTGCTGTCGGAGTAGTATGTAATGGCATCAGGTTTAATATCCAACTCATCGATAATCATCTCTACCATTTCAACTCCCAGCACTGCAGCACATAGCTCAAGACGAGGGACAGTGGTGGCATGGCTAGGAGCTAGCTTGGCTTTCCCAAGGACGAAGGAAACTTGGACTTTGCCATCGTCCTGGATAGTTCTCATGTAGGAGACAGCTCCAATTGCTTCATTGGAGGCGTCGCAAAAGGTGTGGAGCTCCCGTTGACTGGCTGCATTGGCTGGGATTGTCGTGTAGCAACGAGGGACCCTCAATGTTGTTAGAGCTTGGAGGGTTTGACACCAGGCTTCCCAGGTAGGTTTCCAGTCCTGTGGAAGAGGTTCATCCCAGTTTTCTGGTAGGCGGTTGTCATGGAGAGTCACCATGGATCGAAGGAGAAATTTGCCTTTAACGACAACTGGAGCAGTGAATCCTAAAGGATCGTACAAGCTGTTGATGGCAGACAATACACCTCATCTTGTGAATGGTTTCTCCCCCCGGAGAAACTCGGAAGGTGAATGCATCATTCGAAACATCCCAGAGCACCCCCAGGGTGCGTTGCATCGGGATAGCGTCCTGTGAAAAGTCAAGATCACGGAGGTCAGAAGCTCTATCTTCTTTCGGGAACGCCTGCGTTACATTTGGATCATTGGAGACTATCTTATGTAAGCGAAGGTTGTATGCTGCTAGCATTGCTTGGGTGCGACTTAAAAGATCGACGGCTTCAGCAGAATCAGTCACAGACTTAAGTCCGTCGTCCACATAGAAGTTGTTGTGCACGAATTCTTTGGCATCTGAGCCAAATTCTTCTTCTCCAAGTTCAGCAGTCTTTCGAAGACAGAAAGTGGCTACCGCAGGTGATGACGTGTTGCCGAAGACATGGACCTTCATGCGATACTCAATCAACTCTCCATCTGGGTCATTGTCCTTGTACCAAAGGAACCGCAGCAGGTCCCTGTGCTCTTTTCGGACTAAGAAAGAGTGGAACATCTGTTCGATGTCCGCCATGAAGGCAACAGGGTTCTGGCGAAAGCGAATCAGGACACCGAGCAGGCTGTTTGTGAGATCGGGTCCTGAAAGTAGCATCTTGTTCAATGACACTCCATCGGTTTCTGCAGCAGAATCGAAGACTACACGGATCTTATCCGGCTTTTGGGGATGGTAGACTCCAAAATGGGGAAGATACCATCGGTGATTTGACTGAGGTGGCTCTTCGTCTGGTACTGGCTCCGCATGGTCATTCTCCACGAGTTTCTGCATGAAGTCGAAATAGTGTTGGCTCATCAAGGGCTTTTTGTCTAGAGTCCGTCTAGTTGACTTTAGGCGACGGAGGGCATCCTTACGGTTGTCGGGAAGGACCTTTGTTTCCTCGCGCAGGGGCAGGGGAGCTTCCCAGTTTCCTAACTCGCTTCTGGTCAATGAATGGTTCATAATGTCAATAAACTTCCTGTCTTCCATTGACATCCCCAGCTTGTTGTCATCCACTGATCGTACAAACACGTTGTCTCCTAATCCATCTTCAAACTTTCCTTTGACAAAGGCTCCTTTCTTTTTGTCTGTTACCAAGTAGGCTGTTGAATCTATTAAGGGACCATGTTTAAGACGTAGCCAGTTGGTACAAGGAAGGAGACAGGAAGGTCGGCCGTTGTGGAGGATTTGTGTCCGGTAGGCTGAGACCTTGTTAGGCTTATGCGCTCCATCCAGACATGTGTTTCCTATGACTACCCATCCCAGATCGAGACGCTGGGCCCATGGGGCTTTCTTGGGTTCCTTTCAGGAATCGTGAATTTTATGAAGGGGTGGTGTGCCACTATCGAGGAGCGGCAACAGGATCTCAGCTTCTAGGCATAGCTCTGGGATCTTGTCTGCTATGGGTTAAGATGAGGGAAGGCTCTAGTGACATTCAGTGTTGATATCTCTTCTCTGCTGTCTGGAATTGCATCACACTCAGTGAGGACTGGGAGTGTGTAGCTGTGGGTGCCATCCAAAGATTCAATGATAAGGTCGTGGGCACACCTTCTGCTGGACTGGCTAGTTCCAGAACATCTTTTTAGAGTATAGGGTTTGGCTTCACCATCCAACTTCAAGAGGTCAAAGAGCTTTGCTTTGGCCAAGGAACAGTTACTTTGGTCATCTATGACAACATAAGTTTTGATCTTGTTAGCAGGGTGGCCCTTCGTATAGATGTTAGCAAGACATATTTTCGAACAGGATCTACTTCCAGCCATGCTTCCACATATCTCTGTGCAACTGGCTGAAACTTGGATTGCCTCCTCGCCTTGCTGGTGGACCTCTTGCTGCTGCCCAACTTGTGTAGTTGGCTTGTTGATGGGCCCTGTGTGTAAGGCTGCCATGTGTCTGTCACTTTGACATTCGCTGCATTTGACAACTGCTGTACAATCCTTAGCCAGATGATTGGTCGAGGCGAGGCAGCGAAAACAGATCCCGTGTTGAGTGAGCAAGGCCTTTCGTTCGGCTAGGGACTTGGACCGTAAGATGAGGCACTTGCCAAGGGGATGACACAGCTTGAGGATAACGCACTGTTTAGCTGGGTCCCGTGGAGCCGAGTGTTTGGGTGCAGTGTCCAAGAGTTCAGTCCTCAGTGCTGTTAGTCCTTGCCTAAAGGTCAGGCCATTGGCTGGTTCAGCAGGGGGCACAGAAGGAGGTCTGAGGGACAGTCCTTTAGAAGGCTTGACTTTAGGGGGTTTTAAAGGAGGTCTTGGTTGTTGTGATTCCTCAGCTGGGGTCTCGATAGACAAGTAGGGATCATTTCGCTCCCGTGCAATTTCTTGGATAAATGAGGCGAATTCCTGGAATGGGGGAAAATCTACGCTATGCTGTGACTTGTATCGGTAAGCGTGTCTTTGCCACCTTGATTGAAGATCAGCGGATAATTTAACAAGCAGTGGTTTTAAGAAGGCTGGCTCATCAAGGATTTTCAGGCCTGTAAGCCCTCCGTCTTGTTTGGCACATTGGAGTTCCAGGAGCAAGTCACCTAATTCCTGCAGTCCTTTGTTGTCCTTTGGGCTAAGTGTTGGAAACATTACTAGCTTGTTTAGGTGCACTTGGGTAACAATGGCCGTTGATCCAAAACGTTCGCCCAACTTCTTCCAAGACTCGCTAACGCCAGCAGCTGGATTTTCTGCATACGCATTGCGCAACCGCTGAACGAGTCTTTTCGATTCACCAGTTGTGTGTTCTATCATGAGAGCCAGTTCCTCGCTTGCTGTGATGTTGACCTCTCTTGTCATATTCCTGAATGCGGCTCTCCAGGTGGTGTAATTTTCGGGGCGGTTGTCAAACTTCTCAATTCTATTTGAAATTAGTTCTCTTCTGGCCATAAACTGGATGAAACATTCCATGCGGTCAGTTGATTCTGAGATTCGAGTGGTTTGGCCTGGAGAGAAAGGCGTTGCTCCTGGGTTTAGAGGTTTTTGCAGCGTGGGCGTTTCCGGTTTGACTGTTTCTTCTGGAGAATCACGCGCGGTTAGTTTCGATGACTCCTCGAGTTTCACGTCGCGCGCCGGCTTAACATCCCAAAGCTGGCTGTTGATGAATTCCTGGACACGATTGCTGGGTTCTTCGGTTGGTAAATGCGACAGAAGTTCGTCTTGTTCGAATCCAAGTTCTTCATCAATGGCTTTTGCGTGAGCGGTGACGACGACTGACTGCTTCTCTCTCTCCTTGCGAAGGAGTTCCAAATGTGCTTCTTCCTTGCGTTTCTTCTTCTCGAGTGCTACTTCATTTTCTCTGCTTTTCTTTTCCAGTTCCATAGCTAAAGCAGATTTGGTTTGAAATTCTTTGATCTTCTTCTGCATTTCAGCTCTTTTTAGAGCAGCTGCGGCTTCACCTCGGGCATGAGCACGCATTGCGTTTGACGAGAGCGACGACCTTGAAACGCGTGACCCGGAGCGAGCTGATCCAAGTTCTTGTAGGAGATCGTTTTTTCGATCGATGGCTTCGTTTATCGCCGTTTGGACAAGTGATTTGCGGGTTCTCATCTGATCTTCCAGTGCTTCACGGTCCCGTTGTTGCTCAGGAATGCTGGCGAGGGCGGTGTAATCCATTAAAGAAACCCATACAAGTTGATACTCGCTAAATATAGAACGTAGTTCTGATGTCGCTTTGCGAATATCTTCGGTAGAGTCTGGCGTGCTTTGAAGTTTGGAAATCGCCTTGGCCGCTCTCTTCCATATTTTCTCGAGCTTCTCTGAATCCGTTTGAAGCCTGCTTTCGATCGCTTTCGCGGTGTGTTTTGTAGCTCGTTTAGGTCGGGAATCCATATTTTCATCGTCGCCGTTTTCTTTGTTTTCGGGATGTTCCTCTGGGAACTCAAGCTGGAATCCCTTGGTGATGAATGGTTGGGCAAAAACTTCGTCTGGCTGACTGACGGTTTCGTGGCTTTCGACGTTGATTTGTTGCTCACGTTTCGTGTCCCTGGTCGCCACGAGGTCAGCTTGATCGATGTTTTCGAGGTTTTTGACCGGCGAGAATAGGTCTCTCGTTTCACTGTTCCGATCCGTCAAGCCCTGATCCATTGCCCCAAGAACAGACGAGACCAGAACTCTTCATCGGCAGTGTAACCGGGTTTATTGACAATAAACGTTTTAGGTGAAACGAGAAAGCGTCTTCACCGGGGAGCACCTACAAAGATATTTTCTAATACATGGCGAGTGATATCCCACGATGCATACGAACAATACAATGCTGTTCTATAAAAAACGTGTAACGCAATGACTGTTACGCGTGACAGACCACACATTCTTGGAACGGCGACAAGACACCATCCAGTCGTATGACGGAAAGCTTTACTCGACCGACCAAGGCTGCAAAGAATCGCTTTCGACAAGCATGATCCAGAAGATGGCAGATGCTGGTCTTTCTTACTACACACTCCAAGCTCTTTATGATAAATATGGCCTGAACGGATTGTATGGAGTGCTTGCTTTGGCGCCAACCACTGCAACCACCAACTCAACGTGTCGAGCAAAATCGGTTTCTCCAAGAGTGACAGCCAACAGAAGGATTCTCTCCATGATACTTCGACATTTCCAAAAGTCGTAACGGTAAGCAGTACGAATCTTAAGCACTGATTATTTTCTAGAATGTTTAACTCCACAGAACTGCGAAACGCTCTCGCTCACTGAATGAGAACGTGCGAAGTGACAGGTCGTGCGAAGCTTTTCTCCTCGCGAGGATGAGCCGTTGAGTCAGCGGCATAGTTCAAAACGCGTGACCCGAAATAGAAATTTGCGCTAAAATAGCGGAAATCGGAAATAAAACTTGTTCAATTTGGAGAATTAATATCTCGAAAGTTAGTTCGGTGACCTACCCTGATTTTTTGTATGAAGAAAAAAATCGTTATTCCGCATTCGTTAAAAAAATTTTAAAGAAAACTGTCTAGTGGAATTTTTTTCCGACCTCCTACAGCTCTTTTATAAATAACTCAAGTTCTACTAGATAGTTTTTTCTCATATCACGTGTTAGACTAGAGAATCTGATGGGTTTTTCAAAAATTGAAAAAAAATACTAGGTCACCGAATTGGTTTTTAAGTTATTTTTGAAAAACTGAGTTTCAAAGGGTCTTTTTGCAGCACTGCACCGTTGCCATGGCAACCGTTAAGGCATTACAATCACCCTTAAAAATTTGTACTATAATAGTTTTATTCAGATGACAAAACACTGCTCCTCTGATTGGGATAACATTGTTGCAATCTTTCTTCATTGGACAAGTACTGATAATCACAGAAAACCCTTTCGAGCCTCCTTAAGAGGTTAAAGCGTGGTATTTTTTAATTCAATATTCTGGTGTCTACAATGGGCATTATGGCCAATAAATGATTGAAATGATTATTCGCTAATGGATTGTCTATGTTTTCAATTTTTTTTTATCTCGTTTACGGTAATATTTATTCATTCCGCACGGGTAAATAACATTTCATTATAACGTCCCTTGTAAACCTCCCTTGTAGAATTCCATCACTATATTCGGATATTAAGTTCCTGCTGAAGCATATCATTCTTCTGGTTCCTGAATAAAGCGACGCAGACGTTCTTAGGCTTGGAGGAACGCGAGACAAGCCTAAGAACATCTGCGTAGCTCTGTAAATTTCTGCGAAACACTTCGACGAATATCTGAAAATTGGGGGAATGCGCAGGCCTAAAACTTGGAGAAGTGCCTTAGTCATTTTTCTTCTATAGCATCACAATTTCGTAGCTTTTTCCACTGGACGGTTTCGGGATTTATTATTTTTATTGCGTGACAATGAAAACGATCTATAGGAGGCTTGTTGAACGAGTAACCTTTCTCGGTGCGAGAACGACGGAAATAAAAACAAACATAGCCACACTTGAACCTTGATTCGTTGAGGGATGTTGTCAGAAGTTACAAATGCTCGAATCCTTAATTAACATGACATATAGAACTTATTTCGAAATTGACAAAAAAATTCCTGGCCTGAGTGACAAAGATCTGCGCCTACAAAACGGGGTTTAGACCGAAACATCTATGAAAGTAAAAGTTTAGCTGTACCCCAAAGGTTTTACAGATACACCGACGGAAAATAGGAACTGCTCTCTCAACCCGTTAAGTAAAGGAAACTAGTTCTCTGCTTTGGAGCTATTAAAATTTCTTCCACTGTACTTTATTATATGGCCCTGTCTAACAAGGACTGGGAACTACTAAATTCACGAAATTGATTGGCTGATATGGATGTTGACCGCAGTCTAGATTTTCCCATCTAGACCGGAAATGTTTTGAAGCGAAAAAGTTGCAAACTTAAAGGCCAAATCATTGACTATTTCCATCTAACTATATATATCTGAAAGTGCCAAAAAGCTGATGAGAAAAGAAAGTAAAGAGGACGAGCAAACTTTGGAAGAATTTCAATTCACCGCTCGCAAGCAAAATGTCAGTATAAATCGGTTGCATTAAACGAGTTAAATTGTTCTTGTTTTTGCCATATAATAAACATCTTATTAACCGAGCTAAGTCGGTCTGTATTTGAGAATCTTGACCGCGGTCAGCCGGTTGCGACCGGAAAATTAGCGGTCCACTCGTCAGCAGATTGACTCACAAAACTGGTTGTCATATTAACATAAAAAAACGTCTGCGATAACTGCGTGACTGGTCGAGTGCGAGTACCGTTGTCGATGTGAAATGGACGCTTTATGACAGGTTTGTGCAAACCGAAAATACTGGAAAGACAAAAAAGCCCGGAATGAAATACCCTTATTAACATAACATGAAGTTTCGAAGATTATCGACGCTATCTTTTTCTCTCCAATCGGAACACGTGTTTGAGTTGGCAGGTATAACAATGAATATCCAAAACGGTTATGAACACAGTTGCAAATAATCACTACTTCAGTCTAACGGACTTACTTTTTTTCTTTTTCAAATGATGTTTTTTATATAATTTAACACCAATTTTTCAAGGTACTTATAACGAAACTCCGAAGAGGTTAACAAATGACAAAATTTATTTTGGGTCTCCATGTTTTTGCATCATCTTTGTTTTACTCCCACACAGAAAGGTTAACCAACTAAACCAAATCGTTTCTATTGGTTCGTCAATCCCTCGCCCAATTTTTTTCACGTTCAAGGCTAACTATGATCGGATATACAACATGACAAGGGTGTTCATAACAATTATAATACCAGGTTGCCAAAGACTTCCGCTAGGTCATGTTTCTTTAATAATTAATGTATTTTGTTATCATTTGCCAATTACGGATAATTATGTACATTAATTATGACATAATAAATTGTGCCAGACTGTAGATTCATGGTTATTCAGCCTGCAGACATCTAGTTGCAATAAAATATAAAATAGAATTTTCTTTCTTGCGAGGAAAAAAAAACTACTCAGCAATTTTAAATGGCCTCACAGATTTCGAGGCAAAGGACATAATTTTCAACAAGAGACAGAATTCTGTTAAGATTCTCCTGCAAGTTTTTATCGAACTTTTAAAATCAGCCAAGGATATATTTAAGATTTGTAGCCTGGAGCAAATTTGTAAATATTGGCCTGTATGCATAGTAATGGATCCTCGCTTAAGATATATCAATAAGCCTAAACCTATTTCATCTTCGTCTTTTTGACGAGCTACTAGCTGATGAGATGATGCAAATGTTTACAGAATATCAATGAATAATTAACAGGGTTGCTATTTTGGCCAACACTAACATTTGGTATACAAACGTCACAAGTATTTTTATTTAAAACCTATCGCTCTTTAACGGCAAACGATGGGCATAAGAACTCGACTACTGACATTCTGAAGAATTCTTACTCCTTCGAAAACAACCACAAAAATCATTGGTCTTCTTTGTGATATAAACGCCTGCTGTACTTAAAGGTGTTCCTGTCAACAGTAATGAATGCTATTTGTTTTGTTGATTACGACGTTTGGTCGATTTTAACACGAGTGTTTGAATGGAAACTGTTAAACACTGCTACAGGGGAAAACTAACACTTCTTTCGCAGCCTAGCAGCAGGCTGAACCGGGCAAACAAAGTTAAATAAACCCAGCGCTCATAAAAGACACTTAAAACTGAATTTTCACAATCTATATATTGCCAACAGCCACATATCAGTAAATGATATTTACCGGGACCTTTACATAAAACTTGACCGAAGCGCGGCGTAGCTTGCTGAGAATTTTGCTGAAGTATTTCGACGTAAACCTCTCTTAGAGAAGTTATACGTATACTTAATTACTACATGGGGAACGCTTTAGTACAGATAACCAGCCATTTCATAGACTATACAAAAAAAAAATTTTCTTTCCGTCATTCACAGATGACGAATGTCGTATCATCGAGTTCAAGGAACCAGTAGAGAACAAGGAAATAAAGGATCATGTCATAAGAATTGTGGAGGTCGTTAATGAAGGGAACTGCCGAGTGATGTGTTATATGGAACCCAACTGTGTGTCCATTAATTTCGGACCTTCACACGGCGGGAAATACAGATGTGAATTAAATAACGCCACCGATGAAGATCACATGACCGTCCTTGAGGAAAAGCCAACTTTTACCTTCCTAGCTATCGAGGTAACGTTTTACCGATCCATTTATTCATGGCTCATTTTTATCGGCTTAGCTATGTTTAGTCATTGTAGCTATCGTGTTCTTAGGCATTGCGGATTTCCACTTTCATATTTTAAAGTTAAAGCGGAAATTTTTGAACCATGCAAACATTTTAATCATTTGATATCATCTATATAAGTTAAGGACGGTGCCTACTTTTGTTAGTGCGCACACATTCTGCGCATCACGCAAGCCATGGTTTAAGCGCGCGCGCGCTGGGGTTGACATTGACGCAATCAACTACGCCACCAAGCACA
>OFER01000049.1_pt1 | contig 11369 bp, 10 predicted proteins | sample 1521091 | NCBI WGS metagenome assembly OFER01 (sample SAMN04272335, study PRJEB24112) | coral metagenome | biome: Coral reef; feature: Shallow seawater; material: Coral tissue | host: Coral | place: China: South China Sea | collected 2014
GAAACATGCAATGTTCACAAACTTCTTCAGCCATGTCAGGTCAGTAATTATCATTGATTTATCATTTCTTCCACTAATGATATGAAAAATTGCCTGTTTCACAGTTAAATAGCCGTTGCATAGCATGTCGAAAGATGAACAAAGATGTCGTCTATGCACGTAACACTGAAAGCGGGTGTAACATACAAATCGAGAAGCTGAATGTACAATGTATCATTAAAAGCATCAGCTGCAATTGTAGTACATTTCAAATAACAACGCAAGTTGCTACAAAGCTTGTAAATGACATGATTCCTATGTCTAATTGAAAATGGCAGGAGGTGTATGACTGGGCAGGGTCGATGGACTGTGTGCCTCTCCACTTCACCATCCAAAGAAGACAGACAGTGGTGAGGCACAATGACCCTTTGGAGAGACATGAGATCCTTGATCTCATGGAAAGAGTAAGTGTCTTCCAGTTATATGTGTTATTTATTCTGTTTGTCAGTTACAAGTGCTTTAATTGTAGGAATCAAAAATTAGAAAAGTCAGGTTTTTCCATTAGGGTAAAAACCAAAACAAAAAAAAGTAGTGCTTGCCTTTTTCCTTATTATTTAGAGGTGAATGAAACAATTACCACCAGACTCGCATGAAATCTACCATCATGATGGCTTCACTTTAAATAACAATTATCTCATTTTGTATTCCTTTGATTTTCTGTAGGAAGGAAGCCAGATAAATTCATTGCTGGAATCACAGGTAGGGAAATTTCACAACATAAAATTAAAGAACATGTATAAATTTAACGAACATGGATATAATTGTTAAGCTTAAGGACGTTCTCACTCATTGCTTCTAAGCATCTCTAGTGCGCACGCTATTCACTATTTATTTCTTTTGTGCACGCTATTCATCAGGCACGTGCATGCCACTGCAGTTGTATTTCAAGAGCGGGCACCGAAAAAAAACTAGACAAAACATAGAGCTGATGACCTTACATCCATTATACTAAAAAATAAAATAAAAAATTATGTGGGAAGTTTTAATTATTTCTCTTATACTATTCAAGTCGAATTGGTTCATGGATACAGGTGTGTGTGACTTAGACGTTGCATTTTTTAAGGCTAATTCCACCTGATTTAATGACATACAGTATGTAGCAAAAATCTATCAAATAGGCCTATTTATGCTGTGTTAAACACACATAACTTAGATAGGACACTTCAACTTAAATATATGCAGATTCTTGGATTGCACGTGATGTCATCTTTTTTTAAAATCCGAAACTAAAGTCCCACCAAAGTTATTATCTTTATCAGGCATGAAAGGAAATAAATTTATGTCTGTTTAACAAATTTCAGCTCAAGAACTGGCTTTGTCTAAAAACAGGCACATTTTAAATTTCAGAGTTATGGCGGTGTGTGACATAAAGCTATGAACGTTTTCATCGAAAAATATATACTTATCTCAGGATACTTAGCCTTTTAAGAAGTTAAAGTATTGGGAAAAGTGCTTATTATTTGTTTACTTGAAAATCCGCGCCCTGGATAGCCAAAGTAAGTTCCAGATGTTTACACTATTTTCCGTCCGCCATGTTGGTGTTCCTTGGAGGTACACCAACATGGCGGCTCCATACTGGGCTCTGTGAATGTGTTCAAAATATTTCAACAAATCCTTGAAGATCAGGAAAACGTACAGACCTGAAACTTGGAGAAGTGGCCTAATTATTAATCAGCTATAACATGATAATTTCTTGAGCTTATTCACTGCATGGTTTTCAAATTATTTTTCAATTGCGTGAAGGTGCAAACCAAGAATAGTAATTAATCCAGCCAGAATCACCTCGAGTGACTGGAAATCCTAGAGATGCTATGGTCTGTCCTATGCCTTATTTAAAAAATGAGTTCGGTGACCCTGATTGTTTTTTTACATTTTTAATCCAGTCTTAGCCTTTTCTACCTGCAGTCAAAGATTTTTTAAAAAAGTGTACGTGGGAAGTTCTGGGTGCGAGCGTCCATGATGAAATTCTTAAAAACTTAGACCTTAATAAAACTTAAAAAACATTTTTTTTATAGAAGTATAAAAAATGGGGGCAGAATATAGTATTTGATTTTGTTAAAGAACTAATTAAAAATATACTTGGTATACATGTTAGAAATACACCTAGAATTAATTAACCTACCAACCCTTACCCCCAGTGTTTGTAAGAAACTGCTGAGACCTATGAAACTATCTTGTATACAAATTTTTGGTTTATTTTTTTTTTACCTCGTCCATGTTTTTTTTTCTTTACCCGATATGGGGACAAAAGCCTGCCTGATCCTCTTAAATTCAATCATGAATTCTTTGCGCTTGTCAATGTTTTGTTGGGGCTTGTTACTGCTCGGTCAGCGAACTAATGAATCCAAAACACTATGGACGTGATTAACACCATCCTTGGGGATCACTTTGCAAGGGTAGTGTTGTCGACATATTTCCATGTTTATGCATCTGAGGGGAGGAGGTACCAGCATAGTGCCCTGGGGTACACCGGATGGCAGAAGTCCCCACTCTGAGAAAAAACCGCAAGAAAGTTTCACGCATTGATTTCTGTCCATGAGAAAATTGATAAACAAGCGAGAGACACCCGGTGGAAATGGAGAGATAGGGCCTTCATGGTGAGAGTGCAATGATAGATTGGGTCGAACGTCTTTTTATTGTGCAGCTGAACATTCGTACTGCAGTGCTGTTTGCATGGAAAGAAGAGTGTGTTCACAGGAGGACTTGGGGATGGCACTCAACTGGTCATGACTGACAATTTCCAAGATGGCTGAAGCAACGACAGCATGAATGTTCTCTGCTACCTTTGATAGAGAAGGCATGAGTGAAATTGGTCTTATATGCTTCGAGGCAACTGTAATAGGTTTCAATTTTGGTAGGGGCGTGACATCAGCATAATTCCACTGTGAAGGGAGCTTCTGTTCCACAAATGAAAAATTTAAAATTGAGCACACTGAATCAGCCAAGAAGTCTACATACTCCCAAAGGACCCAATTAGGTGTGCCTTTAAGTCTGAGTCTGGGTCAAAGGGGGGAAGACTCTCTAAAGGCGGGTACTCCTGCATTGGTTCAAGAAGGGCTGTATGAATCAAATCAGCAATGACCTGAGGTCACTTGTTCGCGACATTGTCTAAGTGGAGTTGTCATCGAATATCATCTATGCCAGAAGCAGGAGCCATCCCAGCAATCTTGTTCACTTCACTCAACCACTGGCTTGGCTAAGTTGGCTAGAGCTTAGCAACCTAGATTTTGAAATATCTGCTTTGGCACAGCTTTCTCTCATGATTTACTTTCTTACATAAACAGTGAAATTTGTCAAAATCTCCTCGAGCAAAAGCTTTGTCACATGGGCCAACGTTCACGTGGAGCTTGACTGACTTCAGTGGCATAATGATATCCATGCCAGTTCTAACAAAGTCATAACATTCTCAAAGCTTGTTCTTACATCCAACGGCATTGTCGAGCACAGACCAATTGACTGACCCTAAATACCTGCTAAGCTCAGCTCTTTGACTGCCTCGGGTATCCCTATAAATTGTAAAATACTGACTTGAGTCATGCAGGGGACGTGGCTTTGGCTGCAGGAATACAACAGAATGATCAGATAAAACCAAAAGGCGAGAAGACTTGCAACAGGTTCTTGTTATACACTTGATGCATCTTGGTTATAATGAGATCGAGAGTGCCAGTGCCACAGGGGGGCACCCGAATAAGCTATTTCAAATTAAACTGCTCAAGGAGGTGGCTAATGTTGAAGTGGTTAAAGTCCCCAGAATTGCAGCAAAACTAAGCTACAATGCTCAACTTTAAATAGAAAAAAAAGAACTGAAATTAAATCTCATGTGGTTAATTTCCGTGAAAACGTTTTTATGATTCTGTAACTTTTTTTTAAAACTATATCCAGTTCAATAATTAACAATAGCTAGAGGTAGATAATTGAAGTCATGGTACTGTATATAAAATAGACACTTTGCAATGGGAAAAAGGCAGGTAACTTTTGAAATTACGTCATCTATTCCTGTTATTGAGTTAAACATGAAGATGTGTTAAATAACGCTTGAATTTCTATTCTGCCTATACATTTCATAACCTTAGAAAAAGGTGAATAAGTTAAGTAATGGTCATGTTTTAGTTGATTTTATTTACGAACATTAATTGGGAACATGTAAGTGTAGAAAAGCCAGTATATAGTTAATTATGAGGACATGTTAATTAATTAATATGTACAAGCAAATGTATCTAGGATAGATTGACAAGACTAATTCTCTTAGTGTGCAAATAACTTTCATCAATACTTGAAAAGGAAAAATACATCACCAGTAATACCAACTGAAACAGTAACATTTCCAGCAGCAAAAATGAAACTAACACTAGCAGTAACAGAAAAATTAATGGTAATATTATTAGAAAAAAAACAATCAATAACTATGGCTCTAACAGAAGCATAATCATTAACACTAACAAAAGCACTGTAACAGCAGCATAATCATTAACACTAACAAAAGTACTAAAACTAGCAGTAACACTAACAATAACTTTGTTATTAGTAGCACTAACCATGTCTCATGGGACGTAGCTCTCATAGAGCTCGACACTTGGGACACTCATACTGGACTGGTTCCCTTGGGACGAAGTTCTTTAAGAGCATCGACACTTGGGACAGACTGACAGAGACAGCCCCATTAACAGTGACAATAACTATGGCTCTAACAGAAGCATAATCAATAACACTAGCAAAAGCACTGTAACAGCAGCATAATCAGTAACACTAACAAAAGCACTAAAACTAGCAGTAACACTAACAATAACTTTGTTATTAGTAGCACTAACCATGTCTCATGGGACGTAGCTCTCATAGAGCTCGACACTTGGGACACTCATACTGGACTGGTTCCCTTGGGACGAAGTTCTTTTAGAGCATCGACACTTGGGACAGACTGACAGAGACGATACCATTAACCGTAACAATAGCTATGGATCTAACAGAAGCATAATCATTAATACTAACCAAAGTACTAAAACTACATGTAGCAGTAACACTAAAAATACCTTAGTTATAAGTAAGCACTTAACTGGTTCCATGGGACGAAGCCTTATAGAGCTTCGACACTTGGGACATCAGTAGCATTAACCAAAAACAGTAACACTTGTAACAACAACAATGAAACTAACAGTTCTTTTATAGCATTGACACATGGGACAGAGTGATGTCCAGAACCAATACCAATAACATTCAAAATAACTGTGGCTCTAACACAAGCAAAATCATTAACACTAACCATACACTAACACCAGAAGTAATGTAAAACTAACAGTATTCTGATAACCATTGTTTTTGATGTCATAATTAATGTGAGTAGTGGACAGCATCTTAAGGGAGGTGGGCTGCTCAAATGGAAAAGGTTACCTTTGTTAATTAACGATGATACAAGTAGCCTGTAAATCCTTTGAGCAGCACACTTCCCTTCCTTACTTTGACTTGCAGGTCTCCTTCAGAGGAAATTTCCCTCCAATAGAAGTTAATGAACAGGCCCTATCTGATACAGTAGTGGGTGAGTAAACATCAATGTCTCATGGATTCTGGGAGACCCATGGGCATATGGTTATGTCAGGAGAAAACCAAACATGTGTAATCACGGCAAATTACCTTAACCAGACTGTCTGCCCCAGAGGATTCTAAGCAAGTGTATATACAAAAGGATTTTTAGATCATTTAAGGTGCTGATCACCGCTCGAGCCAATATAGTAGTGCTCTACAATATTGGAGCTGTTATAACAATTAGTTTCAAGCAACTTCTCAGAGATAAAATGGATTTTTCTATGTACAATTGAATGTAATAAAAATAATTGAATCTAAGGGTAATCTCTTCTGAAGGCTAAAGACAAGTTAATAACAATGAATGTATAGAGATTAAATTTAAGCCTCGCACTACAATTATTGGTGAATTGAAAAAAAGCATGACTGAAAAAAAAACCCCAAGGAAACCTTGAATCATGCTTAATTGTTTCCAAGCAACAAATAATGACATGTTACTTGTAACATTGGGAAGCTAAAATTGTAAATGGCATAAAATACTTACTAGATAATGTGCATTTACTACAGATAGCCCCCAAATTCAAGAGGAAGTTAAAACAGGTGAAGAAGGAAAACAAGAGAAGGCTGAAGAAAACGAAACAGAAAAAGATCAGTTACAAGACCCAGTGGAAGAAAATGAACAGAGGCAAGAAAGCAAAGAAGAAACAAGAGAAGAAGAAATGGATGGAACAGAACAAAACAAACAAGGTCAAGAAAAAGAAATGGAACAAGGACAAGAACAAATGGAGGAAACAGCAGAAGAAGTAGAAACCATTCAAAAGAAAAGGAAAAAGGATAAAAGGACAACAGCAAAAAGGAGAAAGGCAAAGCATGCAAAATTTTAATATCTCAATGCTTGCTACAAAGTTCACTGCCATAACATAGGGAAAACCCCTGCAACCCAAAAAACACGAGCGTGCCAAATGTTTTTAAACCTGGCACCAGAACTTAACATCACAAAAAACCGAAATGCAAAAAACAAGATTTAAATTCATCATAAATAATCAAAAATGGTGAAGGCTGACTAGGGTCACAAAGACTCAAGTTAAGAATGTTGCTTTGGTTATGACAAAATAGGTGTCCTGTTTTTTGGTGGTGTACATTCCTGGTGCCAAGTTAGAGGAACACAGCTAAAATATTTCATAAGATATTCCTAATAACTCCTCAACATGTCATCACTCTTGTTTGCTCAATTGAAGTAAATTTCAGAGAACAGAGGACACGATGAACACACAGTGAACAAACCAATTTTTAAGAGTTTACTACATGATGGGTGACTTGATATCACCTTCATTAATTGTAACATGTTGAGGTAGTGAATAGTGTAAATTAAGATTGTGCCCATGAAAAAACCACTTGGAGCAGGAGGCAAAACAGCTAAAAAACACCAATTTCACTTAAAATCTTGTCTTTGACCAGTGAATTCATGACTGCAGCAAAAAGTTTGAGGACCATTGTAAAAATGTACAAATGTCCGCATATTCAATAAACTGTTTTTGGTTTGGAGTTTGTACAGCAAGCTTAAATAGAGGCAATAAGCAAATCAAATCCACTCGATAAAAGTTCTCAAAAACCCAGAAAATGTAATGGGTGATTTGAGCTGTATCACCTCCCACCTGGTTTTGCCAGGTTTTGTCATGAACAATATAATAACAATAGATTGAAGACAAGTGGAAATTTGACTTTTTGTTGCAACAGAATGTTTGACAGCAAAACAGATACACCTATGTCAAAGAATCAGCATTAATTAGTGTGAATTAATGGACAAAAACAGATACACAATTTTCTCTCTTGCTCAATTCCTTATTCTATTTAAAATATTGACTTGAAACTTGTATGAAACAATCTCTCAATCATTCTATGAATATATATATTGGAACTGTGATAATTATTGCCGAGACTAGAGAAATCAATTTTTTTAATGCAAATTGATTTTATAATAACTAGCTTAGCATGCACTTGTTGAGTTAAGTGAAAGTGATAAAGCACTACTGTTAGTACTTGCTACCACTAGTGGGTCCTCTTTATTCCAACGAGTACGTTTCATAAAGTTCTTGGTTTGAAAATCAATTGCAAATTAGTTTACCTTAACTTATAAGTCCCAAACATTCAAGTATGAAAGAAAAAAAGAGGGAGCATTAAATTTTAACACTTCCATTACAGCCAATAATATCTTGCTCATGCTCTTTTGCCAAGATTGCAAACTGTAAATAGGGTTTTTGCAGGCTGAACAGAGGGTCAAGTTACAAAATGTAGTTGTTGGAATAAAGAGGACCCACCAGTGGTAGCAAGTACTAATAGTAGTGCTTTAGTATTTCACGAACTCAAGGTCGATTCAACATGTATCGCTTTTGAATGGCTTTTGTGGGTGATTACAGTAGTGGATCCATGTTAAGGTGATATGCATACAGTAATCACTCATTGTTTTAGCTGCCATATAATATGCAGTTTATTCATGTGAATTAAAATTAATGAGAATTGTTTCAATATAACTTTATATGTCCAAAAGGTTTACCCAGAGAAAAGAGGAAAAAGCTTTTTTTGTTAAACTTTAAGTAAGTTTTCATTCAGACTTACAACAAAAAATGGACTACAAAAACAATAGCAACACTATCAACTTGTATTCGCTTTCAAAACCAACTATGTTTGATTTGCCAGAATATAGAATGCACCTAGCAATGTCAAGCCGGCAGGGGGGAGACCAGGAATAGGAAAGGGATTTGATTGATCGCCTTGGCCCCTGTGGTAGGACGTTCGAATTATCTTGCTGGCCAGCTGGGGGTAGTGATATTTGAATTATTTTGTGTCCTTGACCACAAATCATTTCCCGGGGCATATATTTAATAAAAGTAAAAAGAGAAGTTAAGTTTGTACATGTTACATCCAACCATATATAATTTGTTGAGTTACGATACTTGTAAGGGGTTGGCATAGTGCAGGGTAACTACCAAATTAAGCTCCTTCAAATTCGTGATTGGGGTCAATAGTTTGATAAATTAAAGGTGATTTCCAGTCGGTACTGTGCAGTCTCAGAGTCCTAATGTTTATAAACATTATAAATGGCTCACTCGATGGAAAGCGAATTGATGTTATTCATTAAGAACCACATACCTTATCTTTGAGACCTTTCAAATTCTTTTTCCAACGGGTTAATTGATATTTTCATGAAGTGATATGAGAAAGAACGAAGTAATAAGCTTCGACCGCTTCGTATCCGTATTAAAAATGGCTGTTGTTTTTAAACTTTGAATATAACTCAATGCAAGAAGTTGCGAACTGTTAACATTTTTGTGATGTATTACATGACACAAAACAGAAAGTAGGGACTGGAAATCATCTTTAAACCATAATCATATATCGGTAACAATGTTGCACGCACGCTCTGAATAATTATTAAAACTATGAGGTTTCTGTTCTTTCTCCAAGTGAAAAATAACAAGCTAAACAAGTGTACAGGTATTAAAGGAAAAATAAAAGTTAATTTTGTACAAGTTACATCCTGCCATCTATACATTGTTTGAAGGGGTTGGCATAGAGCTTTTTGAAATTCGAGAGAGGTCAAAAGTTTGATGAATGAAACCATAATCATACATTGGAAAAACCAACTGACGCAATGCTCACCTTGTAATTTCGCAGCGTGGGCTATTATTTGGTGATCTACTCTTTGCTTGCACTCAATTTTCCAAATTTCATCCGTAATATACCTTCATTTGTTCGTGACTTGGCTACTCTCGCTCGGCCCATGCCCCCTTCCAAGACCAGACACCAGACCCCTCTCCTCTGAATTGAATAAGATGAACCGAGCTCGATAACAAACCGAGTTCGGTACAAAATATGAGGAGCGTGAGCTGGATTGCAAACCGAGCTCGATAGCAAGGCCGAGTTCGATAACAAACCGAGCTCGACGAAAAAAAGGCCACAAACCGAGCTTGATGAAAGAAATCGTAAACCGAGCTCGAAGAAACCAATCGTAACCGAGTTCGATGATCGAGCACGACAATATCATCGAGCTCGATGAATTTTAGACAAATCGAGCTCGGTGATGCGAGTCCGATTTGAAATGGTACTCGAATTGCTATTCGAGTACGGTGAACATGAATCGAGCTCGGATGCCCACCTATCAAATATGATCCAAAACCTCTAGGTGGCAAAAAGCTGATTAGCTCATCATGACACTCTTTGAATTGTAAAATAGCCAGTATCGAACTAAACGTATTTTATACATCGTGCGCTCCAATTCCTTGAGACAGCGAGTTTTGCCTCCGTTTTGCAATATTCAGAACTCAATGATACTTATGTAGCGCAATCAAAATTTGCCAATGAAGCGAATGTCGAAAGCGGAGACTCCCCTTCAACTTTCACTCATGTCACAAGCTTACTTCAAGTCTACGACAAACGATATCTTCTATCTCTCTAGAGTTGCTCAACAACGCGGTTTTCGTTTATTAGTTTTAGTTTGGTGTAAATAGACCCAATATTAAGTAAGATACAGCCATTTAAAAATGTCAAAATTTACAAAGAGATGTATGACCATTCGCACGCTGTCCGAACACAGCGTCCGAATGGCCATACATTTCTTTGCTAATTCGACGTTTTTAAATCGCTTAATCTCAGTCAAAACTAGGCTGATCAATAGTAGCTTATTGCATAATTAACAGACTCGTACCTAGTCCATTTCGGTTTCAAATCAGGCAATGTTGATTGAGATAACAGTTTAAAGTGTACCGTTGCCAGCATTTCCTTTAATTTGCTTGATGGAATCTACGTGAGATTATGACATGGAAATCGAAAAAAAAAAATGAATATTAGGATTTTAACTATCTGAAAACGTAATATTTTCGTTCCAGTCGCGTCAGAAACGGCGGGTAGTGAAGTCCTGGGACTAGTGAAGCGCTGACACTAAAACGAAAACGTGACTAGCCCCAGGCCTCCACTGCGCGATGTTTCTGACCAACTGGAGGTAAAATTTTCCGTTTTCAGATGGCTAAAACGCGGTGAAAAAAACAACGATAGCTAATTTGAATTAACGATTTCCACATCAAGATCTCGCATAGGTTCCATCACGAAAATAAAAGAAGTCTGTCACAGCCACTTTAAACTGGCTCTCCCAAATTTAAGAGTGTTTTTCCTCTTATTGAAAATGAGCTTCGCGGATCCACTTGGGTCTATTCTACTTGACATACATCATGGTATAAGACGTAATCCATTATGAAACGAGTTCGTACGTGCAGACTAATAGAGAACTGACGATTATTTTTCTACATGACGGCGTCTTCGCAGAACCTCCCAGGTTAAATAAAAACGAAAAAAAAATTCGTTAAATTTAAAGTAAAAACGAAAAACAAAATTTCGTTTCCATCATTTTAGTTTAGTTCAATTTCAACTTTCTTATACGGAACACATCATAGCGACAACATTTATGTTTTCTTCTTTTTATTGTTAGGTGTTATGCCGTTTACTGGCTGAACGAGGCTCATGCTTCTAAATAACAGTAGGTACAATCTGGCGATGTCACAATGTTCGCGATCGCAAGAACGAAGTTAAGCACTTTGGATTTGAAAGTATTAAGAACCTATTTCATTCTTACTCCGATAAAACATGGATAACGTCATCACGCCACAAGATAAAACCGGGCATGATAGTTTCAAGCCATTCTCAATTTCATCTAGCAATGTAATATGACTTGCCTTGCGTGATAAATCAAACTATTTCTCGCACTTACTTTTACATCAGCTCGGATTCCTTTGTTCTTTTCGGGGGGAATATATCACATAACC
>OFER01000050.1_pt1 | contig 11318 bp, 3 predicted proteins | sample 1521091 | NCBI WGS metagenome assembly OFER01 (sample SAMN04272335, study PRJEB24112) | coral metagenome | biome: Coral reef; feature: Shallow seawater; material: Coral tissue | host: Coral | place: China: South China Sea | collected 2014
TTATGTAATTTTTTAGTTCTCACCGCGCATACTTCAATCAGTAATCGAATAAACCGACAATCAAGGACAAGAAGTTGTGTGTGGTTGATCACGGCGAACTCCGGATCGATACTTTGAACAAGGACTCGGTTCGGGAACGCGACAGTGAGAAGTTTTAATACATTGAGTACTACTGGAGTTTCAAACGATATCACATGGCGCACCGCCCCCAAGAACTCTATTTGTAAAGTTATCGTGCGATATTTTCGACATGGATAGCAATTCTAATGCTACTAAATCATCGTCTTCGCACCAAAATGGAAGAAATTCCATGCTGGAGCCGCTCTTAAGCGAAAAACTGGATTCTGCATCGCAAATATCGGGGAAACGTTCCCGCTCGCGTATTACATCATCATCTCGCCATTCGTCTTCGTCCAGCGCGCGGAGAAAGGCCTTAGCAGAAGCTGCGGCGGCCAAACAAGAAGCGGAATTCGACCGATTATTGGCCGACAAAGAACGAGAGAGGATGGAAATGGAGGCAGAAGAAGAGAGAAAACGCCAGTCCCATTTAGCAAAATTCGTGCACGACAAAGCCGTTCTGGCCGCGAACAAGAAGGCCGCAATAGCTGAAGCCAAATTGAAGGCCATCGAACAAGCTATAGAGGACGAAGATAACGAAAAAATCACGTTAGTCACTATTCCAGGTTTCACCGACCCCGTCGACACTAAAGAACAGACACAAGCGTGGATAAACACGCAAGAAAATCCACAGGAGACATTTAAGACACTGGATTGCGTGACAGGAAACACTAATCCCTTTGATGAACGTTTCAAAGTAAAGGATGACGACTCGCGTCAGCACAGCACTCCTCGAATTAAGGAGGAGCGCACATCTAACACGCCACCTAATAGGAACATCGCAGAATACGGTCAAGCGAGGAATACGCCCCCCTACGAGCCCCTTGCAGCGAACCCCTTCACACCGACGCCTGTAGAAGAACTCGTGACAATCAATCAAAAACTGGCGGCGAGTTTGGAACGGCAAAGTCTTTTAAAGTGCCATCCGGAGATATTCGCAGGAGACGTGACCCTTTTCCACCCTTGGAAAAGCGCCTTTAGAGCTATGATCAAGGATGCAAACTTGTCACCAGAAAAGGAGATTAACTACTTGAGAAGCTACACAAAAGGAGATGCGCAGAAGGTGGTGAACAACTTCCGACAGCGACAATATAGAGATCCAGTCGTCGCCCTGCGAGACGTATGGACAGAGCTGGAAAGACGCTTTGGCAATACAGCTGCCATCACAAATGTTCTCGTGCAACGACTTCAACACACATCCAGATTCGAACAAGGAGATAGCGACAAGCTTCAGAGATTTGCAGACGTGTGTGCTGACGTAGATAGTCAACTGGACTTCCTTCCAGGCCTCGGGTGCCTAAACTATCCTTCCGCGATTGGCCCCATCATTGAGAACCTACCCAACTTCATTCGTTCAAAATGGGAGAAGAGAGTTGTTCAGTACGCTGAGGATCACAATGATGCCTACCCCGGCTTCAAGGAATTTGCGGCCATCATCCAGGAACAAGCACGCCTGAAGAACCACCCAAATGTGTTGGCATGCACACAATCGAACCACCACAAACGGAGGACTCGAGACCACAGACCACACATTCCTGACATGCCCGAAGAGGATACTGACACAAACAGAAGAGTTCTCAAATCAAGTATGGAAAGCGGAAACATCACGAAAAAGGATGCCAAAGAAGAGAAATTCTGTGCCTTCCATCAGCGTAAGGGACACCTTTTGACAGAGTGCAAGGCGTTTGAAAACGAATCCCTCGAAGCGAAGAATGACTGCATCCTTAGAGCGGGACTGTGCTTCCGTTGCCTGCAAAGAGGACACCGCTCAACCGAGTGCACTGCAGTCGTGAAATGCGCCAAGTGTGGAGATGAACGTCACCCTACAATTCTCCACAGAGAGAGAGCAGAAACCACGCGAAAAGAACACGGGGAGGAGATTCGAACAAACTGTACCTCCGTTTGTCAGAACCCAAACAGCGCTGGAGTCTCGTGCAGCAAAATCGTGCTCGTTGATGTCTTCACAGAGAATGGAACACAAGAACCCTACCGCGTTTATGCAATTATAGATGACCAGAGTAATGCCTCAATGATAAGCCCGAACCTAGCGGACAAATTAGGCGCTACTGGACCAAAACTGAAATATTTGCTTTCAACCTGCAGCGGCAAGACAGAAGAGAAGTCAGGATGAAGAGTTTGCGGCGTCGTGCTACGCTCAATGGCTGGCAGAACGATAAGACTTCCCCAACTCGTGGAGTGCTCCAACATTCCTCAAGACAAGCGCGAGATCGTCACACCGGAAATGGCCATGCAGTTCTCCCACCTAAAGGAGGTTGCTAAGGAGATCCCTCCTTATGATCCCCAGGCAAAGGTAGAAATTCTTATTGGCAGAGACGCGCCTGAGTTATTAAAGGTCAGAGAGAGCAGGAATGGCCAGAAAGGAGCCCCGTGGGCGCAACGACTCGATCTAGGATGGACGATATCCGGCCAAATGTGCTTGGATCGAGTAGGCGGGCCCATTCACATCTCCGTATACCGCACAGCAGTGGAATATCCCGATCAACTCTCTGCCCTTCCCTGGGACAGCCAAACCATTCAGCGCTCGTCCACAAAACACGAAGTTGTGCCTTGTCCCAACCAGTTCAAGGTAAAGGAAAAATACGCCGAGAGAGAGGAAATCGGAGCCGACGTCTTCAGAACAACTCCAGAAGACAACATGCTGAGCATGTCGCAAGACGACCGACGCTTTATGCAGATTATGAATGCTGGCACCCGCAAGAACCATGGAGGGAATTGGGAAATACCACTCCCATTTCGTACTCCAAACATCGCGATGCCCAACAACCGTCCCTTAGCCGTTAATCGCCTCAACGGCCTGCTGCGCACCTTCAAGAGAAAACCCAAGATGAAAGAAGACTATTTCCAGTTCATGAGTAAAATTTTCGATCGTGGCCATGCGGTTCCTGTTCCCCAAGAGGAGCTGTTAGTACCTGCTAGTCCTCAGGAGACAAATGGATCAAACAAACGTGACACATCCAACCAAGCACAGACAGTAGAAAACAGAAATGAAGGGAAAATCTGGTACTTGCCCCACTTTGGAGTATACCACCCCAGGAAACCAGATCAAATCCGCGTCGTGTTCGACTCATCGGCGGAGTATCAAGGTGTTTCACTTAACAAGGAACTTCTTCCGGGTCCAGACCTCATGAATAGTCTTTCTGGAGTATTAATACGTTTTCGTCAGGAGAACGTCGCGGCGATGTGCGACATAGAGCAAATGTTCCACTCATTCCATGTAGCCCCAGAGCACCAGAACTTTCTTCGCTTCCTCTGGTTTAAAGACAATGACCCATCTAAGGAAATCATCGAGAACAAGATGACCGTACACCTGTTTGGAAACGGGCCCAGCCCCGCCATCGCCACCTTTGGCCTAAGGAAGACAGCAGATGACGGCGAGGAGAAGTATGGAAACGCGACCAGAGACTTCTATGGAGGCAATTCCAGCAGAGGATCGTGCTAAAAGTATCAAAGATCTAGACCTGCGCCACGACGTCTTACCAGCACAACGATCGCTTGGGGTCCATTGGGACATTGAGAAGGATCACTTCACCTTCCACGTTTCATTGTCAGAAAAGCCTTTCACAAGAAGAGGAGTTCTTTCTACAATCAACTCCGTGTACGACCCCCTGGGACTCGCATCCCCAGTCGTCCTAGAAGGAAAGCTGATCCTACAGCAACTCGTCGTTATGGGAAAGAAGGCAAACAATGACAACCCTCTTGGCTGGGACGACCCGCTCCCGGAGATTATGAACCAACGCTGGCGTCGTTGGAGAGATGTTCTTCCTGACCTGGAAAAAGTGTCCATTCCTCGATGCTATCACCGCAGAGGATTTGGCACCGTCAAGCGAAGAGAGATCCATGCATTTTCCGACGCAAGCAAGGAAGCCATCGGAACCGCTGTTTACCTGCGAGAGGTCGACGGTGGAGGAGAAATAAGTGTCTCGCTTCTGTACGGAAGGTCCAAAATTGCCCCAGTCCACTCAACAAGCATCCCAAGACTAGAACTGTGCAGCGCAGTGCTAACCACCCAGGCTGTAAAGATGATTCGCAAGGAACTCGATGTTGAAGTTAATGAAGAAATTTATTACTCCGACTCAAAGGTTGTGCTTGGCTATATCCAGAATGAAAGCAGGAGATTCTACATCTACGTGGCCAACCGCGTCCAAACTATTCGCAACGCCACGGAACCCCACCAGTGGAGATACATCGACACTGCAAACAACCCAGCCGATCTAGCAACCCGCTGCATGTCTCCAGACAAGCTGATAGAGTCGCGCTGGTTGTCAGGACCGGAATTCCTATGGAACGTACAACCTCAACCTCACGAAGTATCCCCTCAGAAGATGCCACTCGACGAAAACGACCCGGAAGTGAAAAGAGAAGTAGTCGTTTGCGCCACAAAGTCGCAGGTACCGCAAGATCTGGGCTGTTCAAGATTTAAACGCCTTTCCAGTTGGTTGTCCGTGAAGCGCGCAGTAGCCAATCTTATCCGATTAATAAAGGGATTCCAAGAGAGAAAACACTCAAAGACGCCAAGTAGACCTCTCTCCCCTCCATCAGCAGCCGAACTGGAGCACGCCGGCCAGGTTACAATCAAAGCATTACAGAAAGAAGCCTTTCCTGTCGAGCTTAAGTTGGTAACCGCAGACGGAAACAAGAAAATGGTGCCAAAAGATTCAAATCTGCTGCTTCTAGATCCATTTCTAGATCCAAATGGACTCATTCGTGTCGGAGGTCGCCTCAGAAATTCCCCATTGACATTCCAGGAGAAACATCCAGTGCTCCTCCCTAAAGGACACCATCTATCAGAGCTAGTCATCCGTCATTTTCACGACAAGGTGCATCACCAAGGTCGCCAAATCACAAGCGGAGCTGTCCGCGAAGGTGGATACTGGGTAATTGGAGCTCACCGAATGATATCGAGGCTCATAGAATCCTGCGTAACTTGCAAACGATTAAGAGGCCCAACCTTAACTCAACATATGGCGAACCTACCGACTGATCGATTGGAAGCTTGCCCGCCCTTCACGAATGTTGGACTCGATGTCTTTGGCCCCTGGGAGATCACTACAAGGAGACTAAGAGGAGGTGCTGCTAACGCCAAACGCTGGGGTCTCATCATCACCTGTTTAAGTAGCCGCGCCATTCACATCGAAGTGTTGGAGTCGATGGACGCCAGCTCTTTCATCTGCGCCCTGCGCCGCTTCTTCGCTATTCGCGGTCCGGTGGCAAAAATAAGATGTGATCAGGGTACTAACTTTGTGGGAGGAAAATCGCAGTTAGAGGACGCACTCTTGGAGATGGACCACACACGGATCCAGAAGTTCACGGCAGAGCAAGGCTGCGAATGGGTGTTCAATCCTCCCCATGCATCACACTTCGGAGGTGTGTGGGAACGCCAAATCGGTACGGTCCGACGTGTATTGGACGCAATGCTACTGAAGATAGGGCGTTCCCAGCTAACGCACGAACTACTGGTGACACTCATGGCAGAAGTTACTGGAATCGTCAACAGTCGCCCCATTGCAACAATACCTTCTGACACAGAAGAACCACAGCCCCTAACTCCCGCCATGCTACTTACTATGAAGACCCGCCCACTTGCGCCTGCGCCTGGCCAATTCGTTCGACAAGACCTCTATGCGCGGAACTGGTGGAGAAAAGCCCAGTACCTGGCCGATCAGTTTTGGGTGAGATGGAGGAAGGAGTATGTGCAAAACCTTCAGACCAGACCCAAGTGGACGACACATGAACGCAACGTGTCCGTGGGAGACATTGTACTGTTAAAGGAAGCCGACGCACATCGAAACGACTGGCCATTAGGCCGGATAGAAGAAGTCACAATGAGTTCGGACGGCAAGGTACGGAGGGCCAAAGTGAAGACATGTAAAGAAGGAAACGCGAAGAGCTATGACCGCCCAATCGGTAGCTTCGTCCTCCTATTAAAACGTGAAGAGGAAGAGTGACAGTTTCAGAGTGCTAAGACCATTTTTAGACTCTATATCCTGCGTGTTTACCTTGATCGAAACTTTGATTATAAGACTTTATTGATTAGAACATTGTTATCACAAGGATTGACATCCTTGGGCGAGGAGTGTGACGATTAAGAAACCTTGCGTTACGTTATTAAGTTAATAATTATTAGTAAGTTCTTTTTTTGATTAGTATTTCGTAATGAAACTTGATCGTGTATTTGGAGAAGAAAGAGACACACACTAAGCGTACGTCGCGGAGATATTTTTGGAGATATTCTGCTCCTGGAGATACAGATATTATTTACCGTGTTACCCGCCCTAGAAGGATATAGGATTATAACGTAAGTTTTTTACCTTTTGTTTCGATTCTTTCACTTTAATACTATTTTGTTCGTTGATCGTTTCTTTCGTTTGGTTATTTCGTTGCGTAATGCACATTTATGTAATTTTTAGTTCTCACCGCATACTTCAATCAGTCATCGAATAAACCGGCAATCAAGAATCAGAAGTTGTGTGGTTGATCACGGTGAACTCCGGATCGATACTTTACGAAGAAGGACTCGGTTCGGGAACGCGACAAGGATGTCAATTAAGTTTAAAGTAGGTTTTATTGTTCTATTGATGTTTTGATCCTTAATGTTGACGTCATTCGTATGATTGATTAGTCCCGTCTGTTTGTCACGCACAAGAAAGACTACATGAAATGATGGTAGATATTGGATAGGTAATTCAGATAGATGAACAGGCTTGAAACTTGAAACGCGGTTATGTTTTTTATGTTGTTCCCGGAAGAAATTGAGGCAGATGCTGTAGACAGCTTGTACTATTTTGACGGTGTCTACAATGGCTGGGACGCATGCTTTGATCACGTACGTTCCTCCGGTGGTACAACTTACTGAAGCACAAAATTTAAACTCTCGTTTGTTAACGTCAGTTAAGGGCAAATGTACTTATGCATCAGCTGTCAAGGTTATATTTTAGCATATTGCTTTTCTGCAGTGCCTATACGCACTTCCAAACTTTCTAACTGGATCACAGATCTGAAAAAACTGACTGTATCTGAGAAACTTCAAGTAACGGAGATAATCGAGAGGAAGTAAGACAAGAAGTTTGCCGGGGAGGAGAACAGGCAAATTTGGTGGGCAACTTTGACCGCAAGTGACTCTTATTAAATTGAAGTGAGTCACCTATACGATTTCGTAAAACCGTTCTTATTAACCATTATACTGCGATAGTCTTTCCGAGTTCGATATGCACGAAGTTTTGAAAAGTGAACTAAATGCAGTCGACTTGATTGAACGGAAAAAAAGTCGAATAGTGTAATTGCTTTGATAGTCGCGCGAAGTGATTTCATTACAAACCCCACAATTTTATCATGACAACTGAATAGGTCTCCTACTGATCAGCGAAGAGCATAACCCACTGGCTCACTATCAAGAAACCGTGCTATCTGATTGGCTACACTGGCACTGTTCAATAGATCGATAGACGGCATCAAATTCAACTTTGTGTTTTCGTGAAGTTTCTAAACAAAAATTAATGTCCGGTCTTACTTGTCGATTAATTCAGAGGTTACGCTGAAAATTTAGAAGGTTTGCTTCTTCTCGGTGGCATTCACATTGATATAGTGAGCTCCGGGCTTCCCTACTCGCCGATTAAAACATGGAGCTCGTCGTCCAGTAGCTAATTAGAAAACAATGGGGGAATCTATCAGACTCGCGAATCGCTACACGGCGTGCCTACATGAGCTCTTACAAGAACTGCCCTACTAAAGTGCCTAGTCAACTCACAGAGAGCTGATTCTTCCCTTATTCTTCAGCATGTTCGTCTTCCCACTGTTCGCATCCGGCGCAAACAGAACCAGATAAAACGTTAATCAAAGCTAGTGATCTTTGCACCAACTAATTAACCCATGAAACCTGCATCACAAGTTCCATGCCGTAGCTACTAACTTGGTTAGGAAGACCCTGGGTGCATTGTTAAACTGACTGTTTTACTTACCTAATACAGCTGTGTTTGCTCGCTACAGAGTCGAATATTCGAAATGAAAACAAATAAGTTGCAAGCTGTGTTCAGCTCTGGAAGTTTCATTTTCTTCGTTATTTTCCGCGTATTAATCAAATGAGCGGCTGCGTCAAACAAAGCACTTGAAACGGGCAAAACAATAACACGACTGAGACACAGGAACTTAACAGACGCCACCGGAATTTATGCTTTCCCTTGAAAGTATGTAACTCTTACTTCCTTTGTTGTCGGTGGCAGTTCAAAGTTATAAGATCATATAAGTACACAGTACTTTTTAGCTGCTTTACTTCATGAACAATTTATCAAACACTACTCTGCCCACCCAACATTTTCTCACCCTCTTCACAGTGAATTGAACATTAGACACGAGGCATGTTTCTGTACCTGTTGTTCATCTCAGTTTCAATTGAGTTGCATTACGTCAGATCATTGGTTCGCGATCGCGCGCCGTGAGGCAGACGTCATGATCACTGCTAGCGCGAACTATCGCTTCAGGTAAACGTGATTTTGTGAGCCAAAAAAATGAGCGAAAGTTTGCTGAAAAAGTTTAACAAAGAAAGTTCCAATGATCATAATCTTCTTTCAAATTTGGCTAAATTAACGAAAATGGCTTAGTGAACTTTCGCTCGCGGGTAAAAATATGGCAAGAATAAAGAGGTGGTAATAACAAGAAGGCCGTCGATACTTACGTGGAGTCTGTAAGGCGGGGCTCCAGTTCGACAATAAAAATGTGTACGAATCGGTACTCGATCACGAAATCTTGGCTGCTTTTAACAATTAGTTGTTCTACGATCTTTTAAACCGGCCTCATCGGGGAAAACAACACGGGATGTGTGGGCGCCTCTAATTCACGTGGAACACACAAATGTACCTCGTGATGCATGTCAAATTACTGCCGTGAAGTATGTAGCATGAAAACAATCCTAAGTTGTGTTGGTGAAAGTATTAATTATAATATTAATGGCACTGAAACTTCTCTGAGTTTGACTCACAACTTTGCTTGGCTGTTATATGATTATTTGTGAAACGGAGATGGAAGCTATGCATTGACGTAAACCCTGAAAATGACCGCTCCCGCTCTAATTCATTCTGTTAATCTAATTTTTACAAGGCACCTTGCAGTTGTACATCGCTATCCGTATACTGCCTCGTTCGTAAACAACGGTTATAAGTTTTGTAGATGGTCCAATATTTCCACCCACCGACCAATATTCTGCGGTTTCAGAAAATGTAGCGTTCTTCTTGGTTAGTGTCATCTCATCTGACTTTTTCTCTTCCTTTATTGTCTATTCATTCATTCACCTCTTACAAATTGATGCACTTGTGGAAATTCGAGAGGATCAAGAGGTTGATATTCCGCCTGTTTCTGCAAACAACTACAGCGTTTTTAAACTCTTGACGACATCGACATACATGTCGCAATAGGATTGCAATGGACCACTTAATAGATCTCTGTTGTATTGATAAAAACCCTCATTAATAACTTGTGCATAGTGAAAAGGACATCAAATACCTTTCATATTTTTGAAAGTTAGCCTGTTTCGACCCAATGAACAGAAGTTTTGCTGATTCAGTAACTAGAATGTTTGGGGAACTTTCGATGACTCAGTGCATATCGATAATTTTAAATAATAGTGCCTACGCCTCACAGGTGCTTTGGTACGAAGACTCTCAGACACGGCTGTCAATAATTACAGAGACACCGGCTAATTACAGACGCCGTGCCGTTACATCTATGAAGTGCACTCGACAACTAGACTAGTTCTCACGATCAAACAAAACACTGAATCCTAATTCCGTGGCTAATCAATACCTCAGAAATCGTCTGCGTGACCGCTTGAACTCCTCAGAAAGCTTAATATGCCCAGCAGTGTGTCCAATTTGAACTGTAGTCCTTGGTAGTTTCGCAGCGATCTCGCTGATGTTTTTCCCTCGCTCGACAACAAGATCGCCTGACCCTCGTTAAATTGAAGAAAATGATTATCACTTTGCATGCTGAGAGACATTTATCTTATTTAAACGCATCGGTGGACCGCCGAAGGTTAAAATTCTGACAAACAAATCATGATTTATTCAGTGTGACAAGTGTAGAGCCATTCAGGTTTCACAGTTATCAGAGAGAATTCGAAGTTTATCTACGAACAATCTCTCTATTAACAAACGATCACGAGTACCATCTTTTAAACTCCTCGTACCAGTTGGGACTTTTGTTCTAGCAATTTTAGTGCATGAGGTGCATGTTTGTTTGATTCCGGTTTGGGGACTTGTATAAATATGTATAAGCTACACCTAAAATTTTTATAATAACTGTAATATTTGCGGTACACGTATATATGTAATTTAGTATGATTTAGTAAAATGGACGAAGTAAGCGAAGTTTGGTAAGGTTGTTATGATCACAGATGGCCGATTACACACAGCTCATGTCAACTGAAGACACGGCCAATATCGCTATCACGGTGTTGATTCTATGCGGACTGTGGTTATTGGAGTCACTGCTCGCAGTTTCCAAATAAAAACAAAAGGGTACACAATGTGTAATTTCATATTGATGGCTGCATGCAATCTGTTTATTTTTGTGGCGTTTTGTAAAATGCGTCGGAAGCGTCGGAAGGTGCAATGCGAATAAACGAACTTCTTAAGTTCTCCTACTCAAAGTGTTGAGTTGATCGAGAGAACGACAGAGCAACAACGACGAGTCACAGACTGGTAACGTCATCAAAAAGAGAAAACAACTTTCTCTTGACGAGATTGATTGGCCATCCACCGTCTTACGAAGAAGTAACCACGAATGACGACACCATTGACGCAACTACACAGACGCAATGTGCAGCTCCTCCATGTTGCGCAGATGGAGACGGATACGAAAACTCTTCCACCATTGTATGAAGGTATTCTCTCGGAACGTTAAGTATAAGTAACTGAAGCGCAAAATCCTACCTAAACAAACACTAGACACTATTTCATGTAGTTTAATAATTTCTTTTTTAATAATAATTTTTTTTATTCTTTTTTTTCTTTTATTTTGTACAATTTGTCCTCTCTTTGAATTCTACTCATCTGTGCGGACTTTCATTGGTGTTTATTGGAGTGACAGCTGACAGTTTCCAAATGAAAGCAGGAAGGTATGCAATGTGTACTGTAAGATTGATGGCTGCAATCTGTTTATTTGGTGGCGTTATTTTAAAAGGAAAGCATCCA
>OFER01000051.1_pt1 | contig 11291 bp, 11 predicted proteins | sample 1521091 | NCBI WGS metagenome assembly OFER01 (sample SAMN04272335, study PRJEB24112) | coral metagenome | biome: Coral reef; feature: Shallow seawater; material: Coral tissue | host: Coral | place: China: South China Sea | collected 2014
GCGCGAGTGCGAATGTCAGTTGCAGCGTGATCCTCGGAGAGAGAGAGAGAGAGGCTGAAAACTCGCTCGCTCGCTCGCTCGCTCGCTCTTTAGAGAAGAACAGTTAAGGCATCTACCATAAGGAGTATGTGGTAAAAAGAAACATGGAAAATCAGCTGGCGGAAATGAATGTAGATGTGACTGGATGAGGGCCAGTGGTCTCTTATTCAATCTTAAGGTCTAATGCCGTATTTCCCGTTCTGATTGAAAATTTTTGGTTGTAATTCAAGATCATGATCCTTTCATTATGCTCCGGTCACTTTATACCATTTGTTCTGGCGCGCAAGTCTCACAAAGTTTAACTGCGAGTGCCCAGAAACATTCAGCAGTGTCTAATAACAAACCATTCTTGTCGTCCCCTCTTCAACTCACCTCCTTTGGTCTGTTGTACAAACAGAAGTCGTTCACCTTAGCAAGACTTTTCATGCTGCAGTCTGAGAATCCTGCGACACGAGTCCTGTTTTATGGGTAACAACAAGTGTTTAGGGACTTCTTAAACAAGAGATTTGTTTTCTGGGGCTTCATCTTAAACACTAAGGCTTACTATCCCCCTGTGCTTTACATCTAGAGAAAGAAAACCTGGGGTCTTGTAAAGAAAAGGAGTACAGGTTCTATGGCTCTATCCGTTTTATCAGTTAGCCTGTAGAATAGGCGGATTTAATAGCAGAGGCGATACACAGGCGCGAGACGAAAAATATCTCGCGCTTTCCGCTCGTGGTCGCGCTCCACGCTCGTGTATCGCGCGTTACGCTCTCTGCCCTGCTCGCTAATCCGCCTGTTCTGCAGGTTACCGTTATTAATCAGTTTAATATCATGCATAGTTCCAAGGAATTATCAAAAACATTATATTTGTCTGAGGTCCAAAAATGAGAGAAACGCTTTGGGCTCAGGCCTCTAAAATAAAACCTATAGTATATCCTCACCCCCGGCCCATGCTTGGAAAAGCCAACGATGAGTTCCTTCAGAGAAGGTTGTTCCGTGTAACATTGTTCCGTGTAACACTTCTGATTTGTTCGATATAAAGGAAAGGATCCAAACTGAACGACGCATGTGGACGTTCAAAGTGAAACTAGCCTGGGTAGCTTGGCGGTTTTTAAGCAATTTGAACGAGCCAAGCGGCGAAGCGGGAATAACGAGCGCCAATGCCGCGAGGAGACTGGGAGAGAGACAACTGAGAAACCGCTCGTTAACGCGGCTTCACCGCTTTGTGGGCTCGCGCTCAGATTTATACTTAAAAATTGCTTAAACTGCCAAGCTATGCAGGCTAAGGTGAGACAATCTAAACGGTTCTTTAAAAAGGTCATTTTGACCCCTAAAGAGTAGCAATTGCCATAGAAGATGATGTCTTTGCGTTAACTCATCGGTAAATTATATCAAAATGTATGTCCTGAGAAACTTACTTGTGTCCACCCATGATACAGCCTCTTGGAGTCAGACAAGTACATCCGCCAATTTCTAACGGGAAAATAAAGAAATTATATAAAATAAATATGATAAGTTATTTGCGCACATTCATTTAATTGTCAATCCTTGACTTCGCAAGTACCTTTGCAGGTGTGAAGTATGAGAAAGATTAGCGTTACATTTTGTCGTTTGTTACGCGTCTAAATCTCGGCCATAAGGAGTGGTTTTCTTTCCACCTTACCCAAGTATAGTTTTCATGTTTCCTTCCACTGGACGAGGAAAAAGGTTTTGCAGCAAAGGGTAAGGGACTACCTTAAACCACAGCAATACCAACCTTCATCGTGATCCATTCCAAAGTTGTGTCCCATTTCATGAGCTGTGGCTATCCACGGTCCCACAGAAATGTAGTGATCCCACTGCAATATAATGTCAACACACGACGGGAAAAAGTGGATATAAGCTATACACATCATCGAATCATTTCTTTATACCACTCAGCACACATTTTAGCCTCAATTTTTTAATTTCTTTGTTTGCAGTCCATTAATCTTTTCCATCCTTAACCATCCTTGTTCCTTTATGGCTTACTATTATCTCTTTAGCGCTGGTTTCGGTGGCGCAGTGGTAACGAGTACTGCTTGCCATGCGGGCGTTCAGGGTTCGATTCCTCTTGGGGACTCCTATCACATGGCTCTTTTTCTGGCCTTATACCCACTTAGGGTTATGGTCAAATCATCGGTATCTCTTTAGTATTTTTCCATCTTAGTAACCTACCATTCAGGTTTCCTTCAATTTATAGGTTATTTCATTTGTGACAAAACTAACTTAAAGTACCGCGACTGAGCTCCTTTATATAAGGACCCCATATGGCCTATTACCGACACTATTCCAGAAGAGCTTTCAGTACACATGCCATATAATGCAGCCATTCCTGCAGCATCTGTCCAGCTGTTGTTACTGTAATGAGAGAGAGTAGTGATAGTGATAATAATTGAGTAATAATTTATTACAGGTCGTGCGACAGGGAGCGGTTACAAATTCTCCCGAGCCAAGGGCTCGTTAGAAAAGTGCTTGAAAAAAATCAATAGATTACGAAACGAATGAGAAGTAAGAAAGAGAAAAAAATTAATCACAACATGTACGTAAAAGATAGTCACATTGATATTGCTATACACAGCTCCTGCATGGCCTTCAAAGAGAACCCTACGAGTTCTATGACATGTAAGAACTAAAAATTGGACATTCAGTGGACGGTACTACGCGACACCAAAACATTATTTTCATATTCCTCACTACCTTTAGAGTACGGTAAACTATTAGGAGAATTTTTAATTCAAACACCACTCACCACATAAGCTGTGCGTTATCATGATCAGGAAAGGTTTTCATCAGCGTGTTCTTGCGATATTTTGCAAATCTGTCGTAGTACTCGCCTGCAATTCCACTCCTGACAATTTTATCGCCGTTGTTCCAGAATTCCATTGCAACCAGGACGATTCGGATGTTGATTTTGCTGTAAATCTGTAAGAAATCATTCTTACTGCTTACAACTAGGACACCTGATGTGCGTATGTTACCTTATATAGCTGTTTCGACAAAAGGAGTTTGAGGGAGAGTGCTCACCTCCACCCAACCTCTTTCCCAGGGCCTTTTCCTTGGCTGGGCAGGGGAAAGGCCCTGGAAACGAGGTTTGTCTCCTCTCATTATGTGTTGCTGGTTCTTGCCTTGCTCCGAGGATTTTTCCCAGAGTTCTTCAGTTTTCCTCCCTTCACAAAAACTAACCTATCGAATGGTCGAATTCATATTCGACCATCATAAAGGACGCGCATGAAACCCAGCGAAGGCTGAGTAGCGTCCTCTCTAAATATGTTGAAATTTATTTGATATTTTTTCAAGGTTGTGCCACAAAAGCGTATACGCGACAATGCCGATTGATATTAATGATGAACTCCTGATTACGGGTAGTAATAGCTTGGCGTTGCTTGATTGAAGTTCACAGCATAGTTTAGAAAGAGGAACGCGGTAGCGTTAACACACTTGCTTGTGCCGTTTCCTACTATCACACTGACACATATCTCACTCAGACAACCGTAAACCATCATTACTCATAAGACCTTTCGACGCTGTCGAGTACGCATTCGCGCATTTGTAGATAGAAACCGCATACGTCTGTGTTGACACAATAGTGAGTGCAGGTAGAGCGCTGCTTAGGCCCATCGATGGTCAATTATCAGTGGGCTGATTACTCCAAAAGAGGATGCAACCTTTCTCTTTTTGAGCCCATTTCTTTATGACGGTCGCCGTAGCGTCCACTGTCTTCCTAGTTCGTTTAAAAGCGTGATTACTGCAAAATGCTTGAGACATAAATTCGGACTAGTTCACGGCTTCCTTTGCGAGATAACTCTCTCTACCTAAAACACTCCTGATTTGCACAATAGAAGTTGCGTTGATTCAAATAAGAGATTAGATTTCAATTTTATGTTTTGTAATGGTTTATGGACATATTTGTAAAAGGTGATCAGTTATGTTATTTTTTATTACCTTATCAACAGCATTTACCAAAGTTATCATGCGATTGGTTACTTCTTCTTTCTCGTTTCCGAAGTATTTATACTGTTAAGAAAAATTGAAAAAACGATGTGAATGAAACAGTGTAGTGGGACATAGTAGCCCTCTTAGCGCCAGCCGCCAGGGTAGCCCTCTTAACACTAATGATGTAAGTTTCCAATATAAAATTATTTCGTAACACCAGTGATACAAGTTTCAAATATGAATTCTTTCATATATACTTTAGAATGATAGAAGTGATATAGACTTAAAAAAATAGCAGGGGTAGATCTGGGGGGAGGATGCAGGGGTTGCACAACCCCCCCCCCTTTGTATTTCGTCGTATGCGTCACCAGTCAGTTATACCAATCCTTAGTGTTGCAAGAAAAATCCTGGAACCCCCCCTGAATAGTGACAATTTCCCCTAATTTCTCTATAATACATTTATCTTTGCGCCTTTATACAATGAGCATATTTTTACCTTTACCTTCGTGCAATATCTTTATATTTACCTTAATCTTCATGCAATATCTTTATTTTACCTTTGTCTTCAGCACACGTCTTATCTTAATCTTTGATATCGTAGGTTTTATCTTCATTTTTGCACTGATGCAGTATCTTTATCTTTTTAAATTTATCTTCATTCTTAACTGGGTTCATACGACTATTGAACGAGTGGTAAACAAAATAACAGATGAATCTCGCCAGATTGTTGTCGACAGCGATCATAAGTTCTGTGTATCTGGTCTCATCGGTGGTAAAATAAGGACGATAGAACTCGTCAATTCCACGACGAACCTGACATAATCAGCATCCAGTTAGGGGCGGACCATTATTTTTTAAGGGGGGTTAGGCAATAATTTTTTCTCACCTTCAGGTTGCATAATTTTTTTGGATGAGCGATACTTTGTATGATAATCTATTCTTATATCAAACACTATGCAAAGAATCAATGATGTTTTAAGCGTAGTTTGAATGATTATGTCAAACAAGGAACAAAATTACAGACGTTTATCCTGAGAGTGGAAATCAGCCATCAAAGCACTTCACCTACCCTTCGACTTGTTCTATTACCACTCCTATCATGATTCCATGTATTTCTTTCCTTCGCATATTTTGACCTAATGCTGTTTGAATGAGATGTACCTAAGTATGATGGAAATAATTATGCCATGATTAATCTTTATGATTAGTACGTTATAAAAATTGATTCCGTTCTATTTTCATTTTGTGACTCTGATCATGAAACAAAAGTTTCTAAAAAAATAACATTCAATGAATGTTGAGCGCGCCTTCTTGGCGATGTAGTAGGACAGGTTTTCCCGGTTCTCTAAGTAATGACCGGATCAAACAAGCAGAACCTTGAGTAATGGTAGATGAACGAGTGTGTTTTTTAGTTTTCATAAACTATCGTCAGCGAGGTATCAAAAAAGTTAAGAATACGAGATAGACGACTTGGCAGCATTTTGTACCTTTTCCTTCAATAGTTGTGGAGTTTCTCTCGCGTTGTCCGCGCAATCTAGATATCACTTTAATCAATGAAAGTCTTCTTATTTCTAATTTGATATTCTTCTAGCGCTCAGACTAATCGAGACTTATTTGATATTCATTTTCGTCCATTTTCGGCCATAATTTCAATAGTCACAAGGATACTTACGGCAAACTTTATCCTTATGATTGTTCTGCTTTACTCGGTATATCTTGTGAGCTCCATCTGGCTGCAGATCAAACGAGAGAAAATAGTTACTTTGACAAAGAAAATATGTATTATTGGAAAAGTTCGCTAAGAAAATATCAACCCCCTCAATCTGTCCTCCTTTTACTTCAATCCAAGACCCCTAACGCCCCCTAACGGTATTAAAATGTATGAATATGAGCGTCCTAAGGACGGTCTGTCCACCCAGCTGCTCTCTATTCCGCCCTCCTCCCTGCGCTAAAGAAAGGAACAAAATACATTCGAGAAACTGAACAGGATCCATCGGTTACATGAACACGAGCAAACTGTTAGCTAAAATTACAGCACTGAGAACTGACTTCTTTGACTATGTATAGAAGGATTGTTTCACGGTGTACAGGTCAGCAACAGATAAACAGGTCAGGATATAACAGAAGACGGGTCAGCGAGACAGGTTAGCAAAACATGCACATATCTTCTGAAATATCTGAACTGAAAACTTACTTATTCACGTGGCTTAATTACATAAGTTAGTGTCAATCAAAATCAATCAGGGAATCAAGTTAATAATCCATTGTGCTGACGAAACACAGACCTCTAAGTGAGGTCTGTATCAAAACAAGGTCATCCCCAGCCTCGCTACCATCCAAAGGCCAGGGGCCTGTTTCTCGAAAGCCCCAGTAAGTTAACGGGCCTTAAATCATATTTTGAAATCAAAGTCTCGAGAAAAGTAGGTTGTGTTCTGACCTCTAATGAAGTCCATTTTGTTTCTTTAGCTGATAACTTTACTGCCCCATTTTCAAAACTTATGAAACTCTCATCCTTATAGAAAACAAAACAGCTTAACGAGCCCGGTAATTACCGGGAGCTTCGAGAAACGGGCCCCAGGTTGTCGAAACTTCAGTCATCAACAACAGTTCTTTTCAGAACTACCCTCACCTGGGAGATCACACGATACGAACTACTGATACCCCTGGGCTCAAACCATTTACTATGTTAGGCTTAGTTTAATTGTGAATGTCATTTTATGACTGAAGAAACTAATGAAACTGACGCCATTTCCAACCTCTGTGGTACCCGTCTAATTTCTCGTAACAGACTGTCAGAGATTTCGCTCAAAATTAGTTTTATAATTTTCTGTTATACCCTGTAATGGATGCTCTCTCGTCTTTGCCACTTGCTTGCCAATAAATTGATATTGTAAAAGTTAGTTGAGTGTTGTGGACTATCCTCTGCAATTTAAGTTACACAGCAAGGTTCACATTATGGTGCGCGTGGGAAAAATAATATACAATAAGTACAAATTGGGTCGGATACAGCATTTCAGAGACGGGGTCTCGAGGTAAGGAACACCAAAGGAGGTTCCCTGCAGAGACGTCCGAGGACATCCTCCCTGTAATTTTGATTTCCGGCATTCTGAGGCACGTCAGCGTGTTATAATGTCTATTTTTTTTGTGCAGGGGCTTCAACCGAACCCCCGAACCTTTCACCCCACCCCCCCTGTCCTTAGATCCGCCGCAGTAAAGTATAGGATATTTAGATATTGGACCCTTTCCTTTTGCTTTTCACAGGAAATCGACAAGGTCCATTCTCTCACACTCGGCAAGATCATCCGTCTGAACACTGGTTACAAGAGCGCGCCAGATAACGTCTTTTTCTCCGCGGAGTACTGTGCAGGCGTAGAAAATTTTCAGTGCGTACCACACAACGAAACTCCAACGGGAAGTTGTGAAAATATGCAACGAAAGCTGCGGACTCTTCAACAAGATTTGGAAAAAAGCAAGCAGGCTTGCGACGGGAAACGTTCGAAAGCTGATGCCGCTGCGTCCATCGACGCCGTTGACACTGTTTTAATAGTGCTATGCGTTCTATTCTTCCTGCTTGCTGTACTATTTTTATTTCTTTTTCTACGTGCCTGGCTCCTGCTGAGGCGAAATGTGCTAGATAACGTTAATGGACAGAAAGACTCTGGACTTGAACTGAGAAATAAGTCCAAGAAAGAGAGCGAAATTTATCAAAATGCGTTCGGCGATTTCATCATGTCAAGAGAGGGGTGATGTGGTACTAAGATGTCCAAACTATGGACACTACCTTTCTTTTCCTAGCGTGTGAGGCGAATACACTAATACGAAGCAAATTCCCTGCTCATTTCTTTCCCTGATTTGCACAATTAATAGTTTTCCAGTGACACGGAACGGGATTTCAAGAACATAAACCGACTGCTCTTAGTGCAGGTTTGGTAAACCGAGCACAACCGCTGTACAAATTCTTTTCTCGTAACGATCATGGAAGTATACACGTGATACTCACAAACAATAACTCTTTAGTGGGCAACCTCGCCTTCCCCTCATCCTCATGTACGAGCCATTTGTCTAAATCTAGCGGGCTACGATTTTTGTTGATATAAAAGTGTTTCTTACTCTTGGCCTAAGAAGTAGAAAAAAAAAAAAAGCCCGGGGTATCGACGAGCGAAGTCTAACCTTCGGACATACACCCACACGGAAACCCGACTCACCTAATGAAAGGCGTGGCAATTTGTTGCTCTAACATGCATTGCACGTGAATAAAATTAAACCTCAAGTAATGTAAATAGGCTGTTGTGCACCCTAGAAGATTACGACAATGGATCCATGGATTCGTATTACGGATTCAGAATTGCTGATATTTACTTTACAGGTGGAATTTTACAATTTTTTTTTGCTAAGTACTTGATTCAAACTTATTGTGTTACACTGGAAACGGAAATTCAATAAAAACAGTCACAATGGTGAAAAAAGAAATACTATTAATACATTTCAACATGGCGGACAGAATTGGAAAATACTTAAGACATTTAGCATTTGCTTAGGCTCCATTTTCGTCGCTCACTGGAGTTCGGTTTACGTTCCTCCTCGAGAAAAGTGAGCTCGGGGGAGGAGCAAGTGGCGTTTCGTCGAACAGCAGTTTAGTAATCGAGCCTAGCATTTGCTTTGATATTAAAGTAATACGCAAAGCGAAACAAGTATTTCCTTAGAGATTTGATTAATTCATTTGAATTGATTGGTTCACCGGATTGTCTGTACCCTTTCTGATTGACCCGAGTCATAAGTACTTTGCTTTTGGTTTTGCGACACTGGATTAAAAATCACTTTAAGTTATGACATGTCTTCCGTGTGAAAGGTTGACAGTTGACGCACAAGCATCTATGGTACTCCTTGGCGAGGAATCTATGTTGAAGAAGATTTAAATAAATCAGTCTTGCTTTAATGCTTAGAGATCCTTTGCTTTTATTAATAAGCCTGAATCACTTTTTATGCAGACCTGTTACCATTCTAGCACACAGTCTTCAAGGTAAAGAATTAAGAAACCTGCGATCAGGCGTCCCTTTTTTCCGCCGAGAAAAAAAGAAAATAGGGACGCATGATCACAGGTTGAGAATTAAGAGAAAAACAAAACAAAACACTTGTGTCGCTAGTGATTTGGTAAACCATCAACCCCCCTCTACTGTGCGTCCGAGGTTTAATCGATATTTGAAGATTCTAACTGACTTTCTTCCACAAATATAGGAGTCAGGTACTTCTCATCGAAACGCGACCATACTCTGACCAACCAGGACTTTTCATATTGCCTTTTCTCGATTCTTTCCAGTGGAGTGCTGGCCGAGGGATCGTTAACATCAATTAGACTTAGCCTGCGTGCTTTTTTCTCTTCCTCCAGCACATCAATACCTGTTTTAATCTTCAAACACGAAAGCACAGGCATGGCAACCCCTCCAAAAACGATCACAGATACGATGACTATGATAAGAGTTGTAGTTAACATCATTTGACGCGGTATGGAAACTGTGTTTCTAACAGCTAAAGCAAACGCGATGGCCCCGCGCAATCCGGAGAAGAACATCATATGCTGAATATTAAGTGGAATTTTCCGTGTTCTTCCTATGTTCAAAATCAGCGATAATGGGTAAATATTAAGAGCTCGTCCAACCTGTATAGCCATGAATGACCAACCGATGAAACCGGCGTTCCATTGATGATTCGTAAAGGCAAAGACAGACAAGCCGATATATGAAAAGATGAAAGTCTCTGCTAAAAAATTCAAAAGTTCAAACGTCTGCATGGTGCGTGTCCGTGATTCCTCGGTGAGATTTCTGTACGTGTAATGCTGTTGTGTTATTCCGCAGAAAAGTACGGCCACTATTCCGGACCAATTCGAGAGTTCTGCTGCCAGAAAAGTGCAATAGGACATCAGGAAAAAAAGAGCAGTCTCCAAGATGGGAAAGCTTCCAATCTTAGTCAGCTTCGTTACCAGTGCATTCACACACGACATGCCGCATCCTATGGTGAAAGACCCAACAAAAATTGCCACAAAATCTGCGATGGCCTTTAGGAAAGAGAACAAATCGAAATCTCGCAGGTCGCTCTGGTTGTATGCTAAGTAGGTTTCAATAGCTCTGTATAGAACGATCGCAACGGCGTCATTTAGGACACTTTCTCCGAAAACCAGCGCGTACATGTCAAGGTCCGCGTGGAGATCGTGAAAAATCGCCAACACGGTCACGGGATCAGTGGCGGAGATCAATGCACCGAAGAGCAAACACTCCGCATAGTCGAAATTTTCCGTGACTCCTGTCCAGATGTTAAACCCGAAAACCAGCGAGCCCGTAACGATACAAGAAATAGTCGTGCCAAAGAAAGCATAGGTCATAATAGCGCCCAGATTCCTAAAGAAGTAACGCTTTTGAAAACTATAGCCGGCGTAAAAGATGATCGGGGGAAGAAGTACATAGAAGAATATCTCCGGATTAAAGGAGGATTTGGATTCAATTTCATTGCCCTCATCGGGTGGGGAGGTGTGAGGCGGAAAGCGAATTCCAGTCAGCGTATACGAGTACTCTGTTCCATTTATATTGACGAAAACGTTCTTCGGCGCTATGGTAATGTTACCGCAATTTTTCAGTTTCACAGCCAGCGGTTTCCTCTGGCTACGGCTCTCGGAGTACTTGATGATGGCGCCCACGACGACTCCAAGAATCATCGCGACCCCGGTTTCGTGAAAGAACTCGAATCTCCGGATCTTGAAAAGCCAAATCATAAGCACGTTAATGATTAACAAAGTAATGAGTATCAACATGCTTAAGCTGTCTGTTTTGTGAGTGTTTTCCATCTCGTCCTCTTTCTTGCCTTCGAGAGTGGTTGGAGTCTCGACCGCATTGGAAAACATCGCCAATAGTATTACAACAATGGAAACAGCCAGAAAAAAATTCACTTTGGCAATAAGCTTTTTGTGGCCCCTGAAAATCATCGTATTCCAGATTCCAGTCTTCAGTGAAGATTCACAAGTTAGTTTCCGACGGTTTCACTGAGTCGTGTAAGTGACAGGAAAAAGACAAAGTCAATAAACAAGCAAGCCTTTCATACATCCAAGTTATCAGTAATGATTCTTTTAAAGCAGTGTCCTCTCCCTGAAATCGTTTTTCCATGTGTCGTAATCCAGCGCTATAGAGGTTGTAAAAGAAGATTTAGTAGAAATAATGTGATGATCTAATGGCTTTTCCCTGAGGTGTCAGTGGAGGTTTTCAGAAATAAACTCTAGGTCGATTAAACATGATGAATGTTTAATAAGTTACCCGTTTTTTCAGTTGAAG
>OFER01000052.1_pt1:0-5000 | contig 11275 bp, 6 predicted proteins | sample 1521091 | NCBI WGS metagenome assembly OFER01 (sample SAMN04272335, study PRJEB24112) | coral metagenome | biome: Coral reef; feature: Shallow seawater; material: Coral tissue | host: Coral | place: China: South China Sea | collected 2014
CGGCCACTTACTGTGGGTCTTCAAATACTGCTACCGCAGTCCCGCAGTCACCAAATTAACATAAAAACAATATAAAAATCACGAAATATTGAAGTATTTGTCTTTCTTTAAGCACTGTGGCACTGCGGTAGCATTCGTTTAACTAACTCAGTCTTAATTATTTATCGTGTATGGCACTGCAGTAGCAGTAGTGTAACTAACTTAGACTTATTCATTGACCACGGCACTGTGGTAGCAGTCATCATTACGTCAACAGTTCATGGTATTGTAGTTCTGTGTTTTTGTCAAGTTGTGGAAATGAGACGGCCTTAATGGCCGAATACAGGTGAATTTTCTAAGACTCAATCGATATTTGTTCTTGCCTGGGCTTTAATTAATCCCAATTAATTATACAGTAACTTTTTATCTTGTAAACTAACCTTGCAGAATTTCTCTTGTGACTCCTGCATGGTTTTTACCGCATCCGTGTTGGAGTGCTGCAGTTCTTGAAGGTCACTCTTTACGAGGGTACATTTGTCAGTTTTGGCCTCCAACTGCTGGTCATTCTGGCAACTAATGGACTCGCTGGACTTAAGGACTGACTCATTTTCCACCATGATCTTAGCTCTTTTCGTAGCACTATTTTTACTCCATTCCTTTTCTCGTTTCTTCTGCTCGGCCGGCCAAACTGCATAGGGATCCTCTGCTGATGATGAAGTAATAGAAAGAAGTGCTGAGCTGGATTCCGGAGTAACGTCTGGTTACATTCAAGGTGGAAGTGGTGGCAATTGGACTGGATTTTTTCGCTGTTGACACAAACACATTAGAAATGTTAAGATTGGTATAAAATGTGACAGTACTTAAATAAAGGCAGTATACTGCCAGACTGAGGAGGAGACAACGAAAATTCTTGTTAAAATACCGCAAACACAAAGATACATACCTTTCTTCGACTTCGGCTCCCAACTCTCAGCCATCTCCGCATTGTACCACCTGCCTCTGAACTTCACTTTAACGCCATCGCCTCGTGTTAGTGGGTCCGGGGTTCCAGTTTCACTTCCAGGCAGTTTAATGTTGCAACGTTTTGGCCAGTGTGCATGATCTCTCCACTGGCAAGTGGTTTTCCAAATCACCTTAACTTTATCGTTTACAGACATAGTGATGTAAATAGTTTTCGTGATCATAACTACCAGTTTTAATGCAAGTTACTCTCTGACAGCACTCCTTTTATATCTTGTGGAGGATCCAAATCCCACACCTTCCGCTTTACAGCTACTGGATTGGTTAATTTTCTCTAGATTATTACAATAGGGTCACTATATATCATGATGGCACTTAATTGTTATTGTTAGTCTAGAAGACAATAAAGTTTTGCTCATGCGCATACTTTTTGTCATAGAAAACTTTTTTATATCTAAACAGCAGGTCATAGCAACTTTGATTAAAACCTCCTATCTGGTAATAGAGAGCATTTTACCGTTTGAATCACTGATTTATTTCAAATAGAACCGGAGAAATGTTTTGACGGTATTTGCCTTGACTCTCCAAATGACCGTGAAAACATTTGTTTTAATGGACTAAAGGCCGCCGCACACTAGCAGATTTTTTTGTTTGTCTGTTGACAAAAATGCGGCAGCCTTTACCGACGCTTGCCAGAAGAGACAAAACTTCCAACCAAAAAAGTAGCTAAAGGGACCAAAGCGCATCATAAAATGTTTTAAAGGTTTCATATCTACAAACAGCGAGCATTTAACCGTTTGAATCACTGATTTATTCCAAATAGAACCGGAGAAATATTTTTTCAGTACTAGCCGTAACAGTTGCTGTAATTATAATGGACTTGCTGTCTACCCTTGCCGAGACAAAACTTTCAAAGCAGAAAAACTAGCTAAAGAGACCGTAGCGCGTCATAGAAGGGTTCAGAATAGTTTATATACACATAAAGGGAAAATTTCACCATTTAAATCACTGATTTATTCCAACAAGAACCCGAGCAAGATTTTTCAGTATTGAGTTTGCTGTGACGCTCCAAAGGCAATTATAGCAGTTGTCCTAATTAATGGACTCACCGACGCTTGCCAAGAGACAAAACTTCCAACCAAAAAACGAGCTTAAGAGACCAAAGCCCGTCATAAAACTTTATATTCACAAACAGTGAGCAATGGCCACTACAAAGACTACTTTTTGCCATTGAAAGCAAGGATGTAAAGCTGGTAACTGGTTATGGAATATTTTCAGGTATGTTATTTTTAGGTGTAAAAAATTATCCATACAAAATCCGACAACCTACTGCACAGCGAGCAAGTGAATTTGCCTCAGTCATTTTGTCACTGGCAGTCTGTAGGTCAGCGATTCCACTTGATTTTTGTTTGCCATTCAAAACAATGCTGAATAGCGCTCGCAGTATTAATGTTACTTAGAGGTTTCATTAACAGATAGCGCTTTCCGTTTAAACGGATGCTGCTAAGGTTTTATTAACGGATAGCGCTTGCCGTTTAAGCCGATGCGACTGAGGTAACTGCTTTCCGTTTAAACGGATACATGTTTTCCGTTTAAACGGACCCTTCTGATGTTGTTTTAACGGATACGTGTTGCCGTTTAAATGCATGCAAAAATTTTAAAAACGTTTCGGCAAGCCGTTCGAACGTCTTCATGTTAATGTTAAACGGTTTCCTACACGTTTAAAACGGTTTTCACGAGTCATTTAAACGGATGACAAATGGGTTCATCCGTTTAACGGATAGACGTTAGTGTACGAAATCCCGTGTGAGTGTGGCGTAAGCCTGGAGAATTCCCTTGACGATAGAAATGGGAAAACTAAGACTAATAACAAGGACTGAATACACGCACCCCTTCCCACAATCCCGCAACACACCATGAATTACAATAGCTAATGTTTATTAAGTATATAAAAAAAACACTCGATATTAACAACATTAACACTAAGTACTAATTCTAAATATTCTATAACAATCTTTTGCTTGAAAATTATTACACCTAATTACTAAACTATTACGATTCCTAACTTTAACTTAAGTAATTTTAAACCTATACAATAATAACAAACGAATACGAACTAACTAATTATTTACAAAATATATACAGCAGTTCAGTATACAGTTCAGTTTCACAATCCCTGACTTTTCCTAACCAACACCACACCACAAAATCCCAACCAATACCACAAACCTCCTCTTCTTCCTCTTTGGTTCAAACCTCGTCCCGCGTCTTTACGTCCTTTTCTTTTTCTTACAGCTGACGTTTTCTTCTCAGCACAAGGTCTTTCAACGCTTTCAATCACCACACAGCACGTAATACTTCTCAATCCTAACGCCACCACTGACAAATGTGTTTCGTCAAATTACTTCTTGGCTGGCGCCTACCAATGGCTTTTGGCAGTGAATACTACTTTCTGTCTCTGGCCACAGGCCCTTCACCTCGTCTCTCTTTTTCTTACTTTGTTCCTTTTACCAACAAAACTGCTACACACAACAACCCACTACATCTGTACAACTTACATTTATACATTTATGGTAATTTTTTTCTACAATTATCACTTAAAACAAACACTATAAAGAAAGTTACTGGAAAGAACACTTGTTACACGCTTAATTGTACAAATTTACATCATTTCTAATACATCCATCTAAACTACACAATACACTAAGGATGTTTGAATATTAATTACTTAAATGTTACAAGAGTTACGTAATAGAGTTACGTAATAATCAACGACAAAATCCAAACAAAACATACTGAAACAAAAACTTGAACTAAACGCAAATAACTATGTGATAAAACTAAATAATTTCGTGACAAATCGTCAAAGTTGTGAAGGCCGTCTTTGTACTCTTGATATCTGTACACCATCTTACAAGTTGGACATTTCTTGTAGAAGATGTGGATGTCTATAAAAATACATTCCATCTTTATAATAACGTCAAAAACCAAATAATAACAAATAATATGGTTGTTTGTCTGGCTGGGATCTCAACAAAAAGGAATAAAGACCGCCCTGAAAGGTGATTAAACAACTGAAAACTGACTGAATTGCTCATGCTCACGCTCTTTTTAAGCAGCCACCGGTAAAGAGACTGAGACTAAGAATTTAGGTTTACACCAGACTTTGCGATGATAGGCATATGTAAGACTGCAATGGGCAAGGGAAGATTCCCTAATAATACTGAGAAAAACATAAAATATGAATGGTAAAAAAAATCGTAGAAGAAATGATGATAAATGTAAAGAAATGTAATAGAATGAAATCATTCCAGGAAAGAATTAAAATGTCACAAAAGTAATGGAGACTAACAATTCAAAAGGAATTCTCCTAAATCGCTATATCCTTTTTTTTGTTTAATAGCAAATGGTTAGTTTTGAAAGCTAAACTGATTTAAGTTCAAAGGCAAAATTGGCATTGGGAAACCACACATTGCAAATATAGCCCAATAGTAGATCTGCCTTGGTTGTTCTACATTCTAACTTCATAGCATAGAAGATATTTAAGAGAGGAGATTACCTGAAGAGACCTTTGTCAATCCAATAACCACCGCCTTGTTGGTAATTTCACAAGGATCTTCAAGTGGGGAGCTACATAAGTGACACATCTCTTCACACGGAATCAAGTTGTCAGGAAATGAGGCAGTATCAGTAAGTAATTCCGGAGGAATGGAGGGAGGAAGCCTTTTAGAGGTTCGTTGATAACGTACCATTTCTTCCAACAGAGTACCTGTCGGAGGATAGGTCGATGACATGGTTGAGCTAAAAGCAACCTCTGAACCTTCATCATCTTCCTCGTCGGACGGGAAGGCCTCATCGAACTCTTCCGTTTCGCGGGCTTCAGAGAGCAAGGAGGGTTCCAACTGATACACAAACCATTTTGCCACTGACTTGTGAATACAACTCCGTTTTGCACGACAGCATTCGCACATCCAACGGACATTCTGCTTGTCAAACCCGACAATTACGCGGCCAAAGCGCGACCAATAATGAATACCACCGTCGAATACCGAAAAATACCA
>OFER01000053.1_pt1 | contig 11246 bp, 3 predicted proteins | sample 1521091 | NCBI WGS metagenome assembly OFER01 (sample SAMN04272335, study PRJEB24112) | coral metagenome | biome: Coral reef; feature: Shallow seawater; material: Coral tissue | host: Coral | place: China: South China Sea | collected 2014
CCAAGGAAGAGGTAGAATTTTGCTTTGAGTTTTGTGGTGAGGTTTTCTGTTTCTTTTGAGTTTAATAATCACAATATACACAAAACAAAGTAGCAAAAAACTTTTGTATAGAAGAAAAAGTTATAATTCAAATAAATTTTAGTCCTAGGCTAGCGTTAACTGGCTTCCGAACAATCCTGCCTTGTTTTCAACAAGTTAGCCTGACATGAGCCCGTGATCCAATCGAAAAACCAGCACTTGGTCAGCAGTCAACATCAAAAAACATGTGACCTTGATGAGTTGAAGACTTGAGCCTGTGATATGGTCACGTGATATTGGTCAGCAGATACCTTGTTTTGACAGGTGTCAGTTGATCATAACATGGATATCCAATATCAAAGAAGTACACGGTAAACCAAGGCTACATGTTTCTGTCGACCTATTATTTGGAGGTTTGCCGTCATCTGGCGCGACTTTACCTTCACTGTTGCCGCCGTCGTGCGTACGCGCCCACCAGAAATACCGCTAGCCATGATCACCATGCGAAAATCAATTTATGGGTCTCCTTCAGTTTAATATATATGTACATATGGGGCGCCGCTTCGCGGTCCTTCGGGCCGCCGGAGCTCAGCTATTATGAAGAACTAAATGACCATGACACGCACGTGCACACACCGATCTCGCCAAGTAGTTTATTTGAAAGTGTTTGTTTAGAGAACGAAATCATCTGGGGCTAGCTGCTCACAATTCATGGAAAAACCTGAGCTTAATAACATGTGGAGCAAAGGTCGCTTCCTTGGAAAGACGCACACCATGCACTATCAGACAATAGACCTGTCAATAATATTTGCTTATCAACTGATATGATCTAAGGTAAAAATTTCTCTTAATTAACATTAACTAGCTGTAATTCAAAAAAAATTAATGATCTTTCCATCCAGGATTGTGTTTTTGAGTGAAAATGGAAATTGTCTGAGGTTCAATAACTAGTCGGACAGCCTTGCTATGGATCTTCTTTTATTTCGAGCCGTCTCTTTAAGTAGAAGGGACTAACAATGTAAATAACACTTATTTTCATGATTAATGGAAAAATAACTCCAAGCTAATCGAAGCAACAAAACAGCAGTACCGAGCAAAACAACAATGTCCTGCCACAACAGCATACGGATAGCGGCTTGTTTTGTACTTTGGCTCCTTGCTTTCATCCAAGGTAAGTTATACTTAATCAGCTCTCTCTAGCACTTCAATATTGAAAGGTAAACGGCTTTGTTTCATGTCAACTTCTTCGTGCGATGGAGCTCGATTCAAGAACTTCCTCTAACATATTAAGCTTTTTAGACTTTCATCAACTGATTTCCACTGATAAGTGCCGGACTTGCTTAATAACAACTCGCATAAGCAAACATATTTTCGCAGCCCTACTTGATGTTTTGGCTTGTTATATATATTCTGAACGTGTGACTAACATTTCATTACTGTCAGATCATTTCTCATCTCGTCTCTTCATCCGTTTGATATGGTGTTAAAATAAATACTTCGTGAACAGTTCATTTCGTTTCTTCGAAGTGGCTTCGAAGTTTATCCGCTTTAAACTAAAAGAAACTCCAGTTTGAGTCTCCCATTTATTTTTTATCTATTTTTATTATTTATTTTACTTTATTTCTCGTGAACCGTGTAACGATTTAAAAGCGCCAGGAATGGAAAGAAAGCGGAGAGTAAATTTTGCAGTCATGAGTATGAGAATAGTTGGCGAAGAGTAAACTTTGGTCTCCAGTCCGCACATTTACCTACAGCGACCTACAACGATCCACGAGTCTCTTAAACGTGTGTCATGGAGAAAAATATGTAGAAAATATGTCTCAAAGAAGGCTTGGTTTTCACAAGCTTAGGTTAACTCGTATATGTGTAACACGCAGTTCTCCCCTTTGAATTCGAAACGTGTCATTCTAGAACTTTGTGTTCGGACGTTCACCTGTGAACATGTTTATGTCGTTCTGGCAACCTTGGCCTCTGCCTCCCCTAGAGAGATCCAAGATAAGCTGCTAGCATTGCAAAGATTATTGTGTTTTTTTCTAGTTTTTTTGTTTGCCTTATCAAGTCAGCTGCGTTCGTTTAGGATTACATCCGAGTCACTTTGTCTTGTACCGCCCTTGGTTTGACCTATGGAGTTAGCACAAAACTGGGTGCATTGTCAAGTTGTATGAAGTAGAAGTAGAAGCAGATGTAGAATTACAGGAAAGAGTGCTAATCGATTAAATTCTGAAAAACTCAGTTCAAGTCTCAAGAGTTCCGATATCTCTCGCTTTAATGAATCAAGCGAGAATCAGTTACTCCCTCCTGCGCATGCAAATTCTCCTTTACCGCCGCCTGGTTAGCTCAGTTGGTGGAGCGCCGGACTGTCGTGCAGAAGGTCGAGGGTTCGAGCCTCAGACGAGACATCCAATAATGCTGGGGCGAAATCTCCCTAGATTAGTTCGAAATGAGGATATGAAGTTTTGAGTAGATGATGAACTGTGGGTATTGTAATTGAGTAGCTCAGATGCTAGTGAGATAGGTATATTAGGAAACTTTCATGGCGGAAATCAATTTAACAATGTCAGGAAATATCAAAAGGCGTAAAGAAAGGTAGTGCGGGCGGTTATTGGTTTCATTAGACGTGTTCGATAATGAGACTTATATTTCTAGAGTTTGGAGAGAATTGAATTTAAGTGCATCCATTGCATTTTATTAATTACGTAAAGAAAGGGTTTATTTATTTAGTAAAGTTGGTTCGCTTCCGTTATCCAACTTACTCTGTTTATTTTAAAAGCGAGAGATTTTTAAAAGCTCTTTTTATCCTTACAAACAAACATAACAAAGTTTTCATATAACGTAAGCTCTGATTTGCTGAAACGGCAAGCGTGTTTTATCAGAGAGCACGGATTGATGACGGTAAGCAGGCTTTCGACTGATTTTTGCCTCGGAATTTTGACAAATTTAACCTAAATTAAACGTGCCCTGTGACTCAGACAAACGTAGTCGAAGCGTGCTATCTGTCTGCAGTAAATATGGCTGCACGGATACCATTGTTAACAACAGTAGCGTTAAAACTACATCAAAATAAGAAGTGCTAAATTCCGACAAAACACGCAGCGAAACAAATAAATTCTCAGGCTAGCTAATGATTAGATAAAAGACATTATTTTTGTTACGACGGTAGAAATTAGGCTAGAAAATTTTAGATCCTTATTTAAAAATTAAAGCAAGTAGCGAACGTTAAAGGCATTGTTCTTCTCTCAAAAGCCACTCGAAACTGAAAGCTTAGCTGAAAGCCGGTTTGTGATTGACAGCTGCCGTCTCAACAGCCAATCAAATTATTTGAACAATTTTAACAAAGATTGTGGAAGACGTATTTTAGCGTGCTTTATCAGAGATTTTACTTGTTTGGTAAATAAAGTTTGGTTTGATAATTCAGCCGAATGCGTGGGGAAATTAATAGATTCGTTGTCATAAAACAAATAAAGAAGCCCTGACAGTGCCTTCAAAACGTAGGAAAAAACACCTGACTACGTCTCGTGTTTTTTTTAACTTCTTTCTCACTCTGCCGTTTCCTACGTGTTTTACAACGGAACAGAGCACAGTCGAGGCTTTTTATCTGTTAATTAAAGGGCTTAGATAAGACTTATTCTAACTTAACACTAAAGAAGAGCGACACTCGCAGGAATTACTTAAAATATGATTATGCAGGTAAAATCCGCTAGCCTTGTCAAAGCTAACTATTGCATTTCGAAATATAAACGTTTTCTGTTTTCGTAAGTATGCATAGATTCACAGTTCCTAGGAATTGCTTCAGAAAATCAATTAACAACACATTGAATGCTGAATTGTAATCTATGATTCCTAAACTTCCTACAATGTTGTACAACCTCCTTCTGTCTTTCTATCTGTGATTCTACTTAAACGGGATCACAAAGCACGTCGTCATTCAGCGAAAGGTGCAATTAATCTTTAATTCAAGCCCTCTTCAGAGAGCCAGTATATGCAAAGTCACTGAGGCAATCAGGAGTCCTTTGGTTATATATTGACAACCTAACACAATTTTTGTTCCCATTGTTTGGAGCTTCCCATAATACAATGACAAGTACAGTCTAAGCGAAAGTATGTCGCCGTCCTCAACCGAATGTGTCTAGCTCATCAGATAATCTATCAGTCAATTAATCGTTATTTATCCCAAACCCATCCCTGACTTTGTCGACAAGCACATCAATCAGGAAATGGAAAAGTGGTATGTCAGGATGGTTTCTTTCTTATCAAGTTTCTCGTCGTTCTTGAGTCGGAACGCTTCCCCATCAATGATTGATTCGTTATCTTTATTTGCCTGAGTCGATCCTCTTCCGGCAAAAGAATAAGCAAACGAACCAGGAAGGGCCATTACTCTACAAGAAGTTAGAAAACATAGGTTATCGAGTAGTTGTCAAGTTAGTATTATTATCATTATTATTATTATTATTTAAAACCAATGTATTCACTAACAATTGGTGTCAAGCTATAAAGAAACCACATGTAAATATTATCGTTGTTTATAAATTTAAAGCAGCAATGTATTTGCGTTGAATTGTATTCCGCGTTCCTTTTAGCTACTTTCAGTATGGTTGATGCCACTTCTATGTGTATTTGTCTTTGTGGTTCTATTTCAGCGACTTCACAAAGTAGCTCGTTGCTATATCAGTCAGCGAGTGGTGGAGTCATTTCATCCAGCCTTTCTGACCAGAGTGCTCATATCTTCTACAATATAACGACCAATAGAAAATATACAACTGGCGCAACTGCCTCTTTGAATTCTTCTGTATGTTATTGTCCCTGCAGCACCACATCTTCGACATCTTACTCGTTGTGTAAGTACGCAAATCAAAATAGATTAGCTCACAGTCAAAATTTTCTAGAGAAGTGAAACGAGAAAAACTCTTTCCTACGGGTAATGTGAATGAAGAACTGAGGAATCCTGCGAGTCATTCGCTAAGTTCCAACAAATTAAGTTTATGTTCTCATCTTTTCCAGCATCAGAGAATATAATGGCACTTACCTTAAGTCCAGCTCTGTCTCTGGCAACAAGTGCGTCAGCAGTTGCACAATCGACAAGTCAGGGTGATTTCTTCTCGTCCAGTTCCCCTACGAACTTGAGCCAGAACGCTGCCTCGTCAATTAGTAAGTTTTAACATTCTTTCCGTGAGCCAGTCGATCTTATTTCAAGAAGTATATCAGGAAAGCAGAAAGCGCTGTTGCTCTTTCTTAAATACTCATCAGAAAATTTCAAACTACATGCTATTGAACTGGCGGAAGGCTTTTACTGGGATAATTATTAGAAATCAATTTGATCAGAAACCCCGGAATGGGGTACAGTACTCCCAGAGAAACTGGGTGATCGTCGCGGGCCACTTCCCAAACATTTACGCTATTTATGACCAAAATCTGCGATTTTCCCTGCCTTATTTATGACGTGACCAAACATTTGATATCCAATTTATGACCAATAGGGTTGGAACAGATGCCCTAAACGTAATTTATAAAGAGCTTTTTGTGATGATCTTACCGATAGCGATATGAAAAGTAGCTTTTCTCCAAAAAAAGCACCGATTAAGCTAAGGACGAGAGTCTAAAACCCGTTACCTATTTATGCCAAAAATGCAAAATCGATACTTAATGTATGGCCAAAATGGCTAAAAACCACACTCTTAAGGACCGCAAATACCTATATAGCTCACATAACGGTGAGTCAACACGAGTCCCGGGAATCAGTAACATTCCGTGCCTAACGTCCACTGAAAGTTACTACCGGTTTTCCTTCGGGTGGCCTGCTATGCATCGATCAAGGTTGTTTTCGACTTCTCTACAACATTAATGCTCATCGTATCTAGTAACCTTGTCCCACCAGCAAAGGAGCACCTTTAACATCTTACATGTCGCACAAGTATGCGTGTCGAAAGAAACAGTTCACCGCCAAAAATTCTTGGAGAATTGAAACTATTTATCTTAAGACTCGCCATCCATACATGACGTACATGAAAACCTAATGCAGTTTTTGTTCTCTTACCTTCCAGCATCCCAGACTAATGTATCAAGTCTTCTCCAAAGTATTTCGCCGTCGTCAACAGAGTCGTCCGCATCATTCAGAGCTAGTGTGCCTAGCCAGTCAAACAATATCTCAGTCGGTGCCTCACTAACGTCAAGTCGAGATCTGTCTTTGACTACAAGAGCATTAGCGATTACAGAATTGTCCAGTCAGGGTGGGTTCCTCGCGTCGATTTTCTCTTCGTTCGAGAGGCGAGTTCGAAATCAAAGTGATCAGTGACAATCGTCTGAGAAAGTCAATGATACCACTTCAAGCTATTAGTGGTTTTCATTCTGGTGGCCTGATATGTATTGATCAAGGCTTTTTGGGACTGCTCAAGAACATTAATGCCCCTAACCTCTGAGTGATATTATCCCTGCAGCAGAGGATCTTACATGTCGGGAAAGTATGCGTGTCGAGATAAACAGCTCATGGCCAATAGTTCTTTTAGAATTGAAACTACTGATATTAAGATTTGCCATCCACGCGCGACGTAGCTCAAGCATTGTAGGGTCTTGTAGCTATTCCATGAAAACCTAATGCAACTTTTGTTCTCTTATTTTCCAGCACCTCAGACCATCACATCAAATCTTCCCCAAAGTATGTCGCCGTGGCCAATAGAGTCGAAATCATACAGAACCAGTGTGTTTAGCCAATCAGACAATATATCATTCGGTGTCTCACTAGCATCAAGTCCATCTCTGTCTTTGAGGACAAGAGCGAAAGCAAATACAGACGTTTCAAGCCAGCGCGCTCTCCTCTCGTCGAGGGACTCAAAACAATTTTTCAAGACTCAAAATAATTTTTCGCTAATGAGTAAGTCAGTAAATACATATATTTGCGAGCTAGGAAGACCGTGTGGTGGAAAACTGTGACCGAGGTCTTGAATTCGACGCAAAGCCGGCAAATTATGTTTTTTTGTTTTCCTGCGGTAAATTGGCTTACATGTGAGTTTACGCAACCATGTCATCAAATTGGCTTACGAGTTTTCTACAAACCATCGTAAAAAATGTCTAACTAGTGAACGAGCCGGTAACTGAGACGCTAGAAAAAGAAAGATGTAGAAAAGAACTGATTTATCTCGAACTAGTTTATGTTGGTTGCATGTAGTTCTTCAGTTAATTTCCTCAGAAATGGTTTCCCCGGTGTAAAATTACTTGCAAAGTTTGAAGTTGTACTACCAAAAAGCAATTTCTATCAGTCGTTGCGAATCACTAGAAATCAGACTTTGTACCGAATCCTGAGTAAGCTTAAAGCGAAGAAATTCGTTAAGTTTATTCCACAGAATTTCTCTTAAATACAGCAACGAGGTAAACGCGACTGCAATTGACTTATTTTGCTTGAATATGCGGCGAGAAAAACACAGAAAAACACAGGATTATGCACCATTGCTGCACCACGCTACAAGCAGCGTAACTTACTCTCACAACTTCAGAATACTCAATTGAATTTACTTGCAGTGACAATCGGTGTGAAATGTCAAAGACGACGGTTAATAGCGTTTTTCATTCTGGTGGCCTAGTACGCATGGATCTTGCCTTTCAAGACCTTCTTACAAGAGTTCTCTGATCCTCTGCAACCTATCGACCAATGCAAACTATACAATTATTGCTTCTGTCTCTTTGGGTTCCTCTGTATGTTATTGTTCCTGCAGCACAGCAAATTCGTAACTCAACAACTTACATGTCGTGAAAGTATGCGTGTGCACAGAACAGATGATAGCCAAAAATTACTGGAAAAATGAAAATATTTGTATTAGTATTTGCCAGCTATACATAAAATAATTTGCAGAATCTTTAGCTTTTCTATGAAAATCTAATGCAGTTGTTGTTCTGTTATCTTCCAGCACCCCAGACCATCATATCAAATCTTACCCAAAGTGCGTTACCGCCGTCTACAGAATTCACATCATTTAAACCCAGTTTGTCTAGCCAGGCAGACAATATATCAGTCGGTGTCTCACTAAAACCTTGCCCATCTCTGGCTTTGACAAAAAGAGCGTCAGCAATTACAGAAGTGTCCAGTCGAGGAGGTTTATTCTCGTCGAGTTTGTCTTCTTTCTTTACTCCGAACGCTTCCTCGTTAATGAGCATGAGGAGCTTAACCCTTCTTAGGAATCCAGACACCCGCTGTTTGGGTAAAAAAAATTTACCAAAACAGCGGGGCGGTTTAGGTAACATAAACCCTTCAAGAACCAGATCAAATCCATTACGCCAGCGAAAGGTGTTAAAGTCGGCATAAACCCGACCACTTTAATGCCATGTTGTCAAGTAGGTAATGACACATTCATTTCAGACGGGGCGTTATATTCCCTCATTTTCGCACTTTCAGTCGGAAAACTCACGAGTCATAGATAATCACGAAAACAAATTCTCCGTGAGGATTGTCCTTGTAAATTTATGTCGGGACAATTTTTTGCCATGTGTAGCTTCCAAAAAAGTCAGATTTAAAGCCAAGCTATATAGTGATCCGCTATATACAACTACCTTTATTCGACTAAAAAAATCCTATAGCTAAATTCCTATAAACAACTTTATAAGTGGAAACCACAAAAATCAAATTGAAGCCTGGACTGTAAGAAATAGAGTTAAGTAAACAGTTATGAGATCAACGTTTTAACTTTATTCACGACAAAGTTCGGACATGCCGTGTTCTTTGAATACTATTGCCCGCTCTACGGACACAAAAGTTCGGGCCGACTACGCAATTTAAAATACCTTGTAATCTATGACTACAATACCATATTGATAATCCATGAGGTCTACAAATTCCTAAATACAAGTTTAAGAGTGTAAATCACCAAAGTCAATTAAGAATGCAGGCGAAGGAACAACAATGTTTTCAATTTTTTTCACGACAAAGTGCGAACTTGTGTTGGTATGTATGTGCAACTCTTTCCACGCTCTGGTGACACGACACACAAAATTTCGGGCCGTCCCCGTTCCAATTAAAAAATAACCTCATGGTCTTACTGGGGTTAAATTGTTCTGTAATAAAACATTTCAATAACCTGAACTCTTCTTCAAAAACTGTCAACAATACGATAAATACTCTTTCCGATTCAGTAATTACGGTCAAATGTCGGGTAGAGTAAATCAAAATATTTCCAGCAACACTAAAATTGATGTCTGCTTACAAATCTAAATATTTACTTACAGTCTTCTCAGTATACGTTAGTTCAGTCTTAATTTAAGAGCGCTTTAAGTTGTGGTCTGGCCTCCGGATCCTCCGAAAGTGCGAGGTTTTTCAGAATTTCCCGTTCTGCTCCCAAATTTTTCTACGGCTTCTTTGTCGCAAAGAAATTGAACCAATTTGGCGAATGAGCACACATCGCTGGCAATAGTTTGTGTCCTGGTTCCGTTGATAATTTCTGGTGCGATATGAGGGAAGGATTGCCGGTAGATTTTCTGTTCGGATTTCGTCATTGACTTCTTCTTCATTGGCGAGTCAATTTTGGTGCTCTTCCCGAAGTCAATGATCACGGGATTAAAATGGCGAGACTTATCTTCAAGAACCACATTGTTCGCCTTCAAGTCGTTGTGAAGGTAGCCTTTGGTGTGTACGTGTTGAAGAGCCTCGCAAACGTGATTCACAACCAATTTCCACTGATCACTGCTGAGGAAATTCTTTTTACATGCAGCTCGGTAAATCGTAACACTCGTGTCTTTGTGGCCAAAAAACTTCAGTACAATACTGCATGGTGCCGCCTGTGTCTGGACGCCGAAAAGAAGTGGTAAGCCACAGTGGTCTCCTAGCTTGGAGATCACCCCTGCTTCGGTCAAAACTTCTCTTTTCTGTCTTTCGAAAGAACGCTCCTTGCCACTAATTTCCGTAAATTGTTTGAGAACAACGGTCATGCCTCTGTAGTCGGCAAGTTGGCAAGTGCCAAAAGTTCCCTTTCCAATGGTTTTTCCGAGTAAAACAATATTCTTCGTGTTAATCTCGGTTAGCTGGTGTCTCTCCCTCTCCAATTTTGGTGTCGAACTTGCGGGCTGCCGAACCACCGACGTACTCTGGCTAACCGCTTGCCTTCGCTCCATGTCCATCCTCTCCGCCTGTTCCTTTGTCGTCGCCGTGCAATTTCCAGCCCCGCTAACTGGCACATTAGGGAATGGGCAGATGCTGGCTACGTCGATTTCGTTCGCCAGAAGCTCTGCAAATCCGTCGTTTTCCTCTGGTTTCGGTTCTTCGCCCGCTTCAACTCTTTCCCTGACATTTTTCACCAATGCTTCAAACTGCTCTTTTCTTCTCTCTTCTTGACTTCTCCGTAATTCTTCTTTCTTCCTCTCTTTTCGACGTTTCTTCTGTTCTTTGCGGAGGTTTTTGAAATAAAGCCTTCTATTTCTGTCTTGCTCGTCAGGATTCATATCTCTTTCGAATACGCTTTACTTATCTACTGATTGTAAATACTTAGAGCACACTGCTTATAAGCGGAGGTTTAAAAAAGCGTCACTATTACAATGCCAACAATACTTCCTTTAACAACCCAATCCATGGAAATGATTGGTTGGTCCCTAGGTGTGATAATCACAACACAAGATCAAATCACGAACTCACTTCAAACTGCATGATGGCTCCATTCAGAACAAACTGCGACTCTTGCGATTTGAAATTCATTTCGACAACAGCCTTGCTTAAACACAGGCGATCGAAGCACCGCAACGCTCATTCAGTAAAACAGCTACCATTTTACGATGGGCAGGAAATAATTGCAGTTCCAGATCCATATCGTGGAACCCCAAGCTCAAATCTTCAGCGCGAGTACAAAGTGTGGTTAAGCGGAGTGACAGAAAGCATTAACTCAGCTCTACACCCCAAAGTATCAGGTAAGAGAAATAACTTGTTGGAATTTTAGTCAAGCATCCAGTACTCCGGTGAAGTAATTTCCTGTTTGTAAAATGTGAATCTGGCAAAGTAAGACATAAATAGCTCAAATAAATGTAACAATGTGCTGTCACCCCCCACATGCCGAGTTTCCTCGCGTAAGATGACATTCGCGCGAGCAGCGTGTTTACGCGCCACGGAGTCTATAAAGGCGGAACAATGTTAGATAACTGCAGAAATTCTCGCGCGCTCATTGGCTAATTTTTGTTGTCAATAAGCGGACTGACACATGAATTTATCATTTCTGCGATGCAACAACGAGCGAGAGCGGACAATTGGACAATTTGCTATCGTT
>OFER01000054.1_pt1:0-10000 | contig 11223 bp, 8 predicted proteins | sample 1521091 | NCBI WGS metagenome assembly OFER01 (sample SAMN04272335, study PRJEB24112) | coral metagenome | biome: Coral reef; feature: Shallow seawater; material: Coral tissue | host: Coral | place: China: South China Sea | collected 2014
GGCTTGCTTGCGGTTAAAAAACTTCTAAGAAAGAGTCATCGAGGCGGCCAATTTTCACTATGGAGTAGCTAGGTGTAGTGGCAGGAAATTTTGCTTTGAGTTTTTCCCGCATCTTTCTGAGCAATTTTGTGCATATCTCAGGCTCCATTGGGCCGATCACTCTGATCTAGGCATCATTAGAAAGATCGTTACCTCATGCAGAAGTTTAGTATAGATGATGCCAATTTCGGTCAAAAGTGATGACGTCAGAAGTGGAAGAAAGGCCAAGCTCGTCACAGGGGGTTACGGGCGGCACAGGAGTCAAAGGGTTAATAAACTCTTTGTACATTTCTTTGCCCCCCTCAGCAAAACAACAACTGTTCATAAAATGACCATATTCTGCGTTGTCTGGAGAAAGTGAACTGCAACGGCTAACTTTTTAAAATTGTTTTTTCAAATTTATTGCGGTTTCCCAGATTCGGTTTCGCGATAGCTTTGACAGTGATAATCAAGAGTATCCCGAGATTCGCAGGTAAAATATAAATTCATCTTTTAATCGACGTTGTCTCCGTCGTCGCCGTGGTTGCTTCTTAAACTTCCTAATACATGACATACGCATCATTTCTCTTGATTTTTTTTTTGTCAGCGTGGACAGGTTCATTGTACATATCTCTTGCATACATGTTTGGACCACTGGTAACCCGCTTCATTGGAAGGTTTGGTTTTCGACTCACCGCCATTGCTGGAGCTCTTCTGTTGTCGATTAGCTTCATCGCAACTTCATTCGTTAACAATTTTTGGCTTTTCTTCGTGTTGTTTTCCATACCGACAGGACTGGGTAGTGCAGCATCTTACCACTCTGCCATTTTAGTTGTTCTTAGGCGCTTTGACAAATGGCGATCTGTGGCTGTTGGTATTTTAACCTCGTCATCAAGTGTAGGCATGTTCGTCATGACGCAAACAACAGAGGCGCTTCTCTCCAAATACGGACTACGAAATGCTCTCAGAGGATGGGCCTTGCTGTTCTTTTTAGCCGCCATCTTAGCATGCAGTTACGACTCACGTGCTCACGTTGAAAAAGACAAAGTGTTAACAATAGAAGAAAATACCAAGCAGCCTCCTGCGAACATTCCTTCGTCCGTGCTACGGAATAGTTCGTTTATGATCTACCTCACTTCACTCAGTCTGGTGTTCTTTGTAGTGTTCACTCCGTCAATCTATATGGTAAGACAAGTCAGGGCTTGAGGTGCATGGGTTCTTTACCTGGCTTGGAAAGGCAGCTTTATTTTTCTACGATTAAGCCTTCTGTGCACATTAATCCGTCACGAAAATGGAGCTTTAATTTTCCTAAACGCTCTTCAAACCTTAGGATTTTAAAAACGCGGGCTTTGTGCTTTCGTATGGACAGAAGACAATTAAAAAACGGAGCTTTTCGTAACCGATGACGTCACAATAATCTTGTTATTTTCCCTGGTGGTTAAAGCGTCCATACGGCCAAAAGAATTTTTTTAGGTTTTGGCCGAATCTCTATAACATCTAAAGCGAAATGTATTCAAACAAAAAAAAATGGGAATTCCGATGCTTTTTGCCATGAAATCAAGCTTTAAATTTCCCGCTTTGGTCACGCCTAATGAAGTTGACCGTGTAATGAAAGATTGGTGACGAATGACGTCACTTCAGGAATATCTCAGAGCTTCATGTTTTTATTTTGCTTGCTTGACGACCACATTGCTTCGCCAACTTCAGTTTGTTTGTTTTTTGTCAAGGAAAACTCCTCACCACTACTGAAACAACAGTTACCTAAACTAGAAGGATTTTGTGATTCCTGACATGACGTCACGACCCATTCAGAAACTCAGACCCTTTTCTGCACTGACTCTGGCGGGTCAACTTCATTGGTCTCATTGGGCATGGCTGAAGCGGGAACTTATAAAAGCTAGATCTTAGGATATTAAAATCTCAGAATCCAATTTTTTTTCTTAGAATACCTTTTAACACATTATAGAGCTACCATAACTATAAAATCCCTGTTGCCCGTATAGACACTTTAATACCCCTTTGCCTCCTGGAAATTTTTGCCAATTTTGGACAATTTAGAGATTTTCATGCAGAATGTTGGGCAAATTAGCTTTAATCTAGTCCAAAATGCATTTGCAACATTACAGCCTGCTTTTCTTGCCAGCGGCATCGCAATTCACAACATTTTGGCTCGGGCATGAGCGGAAGTCAATTTGAAAGGAGTCAAAGGGTTAACAGTTCAGAGTGCTTAACAAAAAACGAATATTAAGAAAAACAAGTTGACAACAACGTGTGTAAAACTTTTAATACACCAGAAGATAATACTCCAAATGATCTGTTGTTCTGTTAATCCTTTGTTCCCTTTCTGTGATACTTAGGTGAAGAGGCTAAGTTAAGTCTTCATTTTCTCGTAAAAAAATATTTTCATTTCTGTATTTTGTGGAAATAATATGAACTTTCCTAGAAAATGCCATTAAAATGCTCGAATAATGCTCAATGCTTTTGCCTCAGTAAAATGCTCGAAAAAATGCTAGCATAATGTACAAAAGCCTATCGAGAACCTTAGCTTTTAGCATGCAAGAATGTGAATAAATTAAAAGTGGTCACCCTTGTCCGGGTTGTTCTTGAAACCTTTTAATACCTGTGTTATTAAGGAGTTTTATTTGACCTTAAGGCATCTGTTGAGAACTACTTCCATTTCAATCTAGATCGACTGTGTAAATTATCACCCAAATGAGCTCAGATTGCTGTTTTTGTCACGCAAGAATTAGAAACATGATGCAAGAATTTCAAACGTAAGTGCCGAACCAATCATCTTACGCGTTTATTGTATTTTCTATATTATTAATTCCCCACGTAACAAATGTGCTCCTAACAACCAAAGTAAAAACGATAAACGATCACTTTCACAATGGCGGAGCTTGGCTCAGAAGAAAACTGCAACAAAATTATTGAAAAATGTATTAAGTTTTTACAAGATGGTTGCGGATGTGCGCTGGGTGGAAAAGGAATTTCATGTTCAGCAGAGTTCACGGAAGAGACAGTTCTTGCCAACCTAAATAACTGCCTTGAACTGACTAGCGGAGAACTTGATCTGGTCATTTTGGCCAACATCCAAGCATTTACCCGCATCGAATCTGTTGGTGAAAAGAGAAGCAGGAGCCCTCGATCAAGTTTTCATTTCCAAGGGAGACAAATTTGCAAGGAAATGTTTTTACATGTTTATGGCATTGGATATGCGAGATTTCTTCGGCTCAAAGAACACTGGGAACAGCATGGCCTTTCTCGAAGAACGCACGGCAACACAAAAAGAGTACCTGAGAATGCGACACCCTTGTCTGTGGTCGAAGATTTCTGTGCATTCCTTCAAAACTACGTGGAGGAAAATGCCATAATACTGCCGGGGCGTATTCCTGGTTTTAAGAGCGACGATATTAGGGTCCTGTCTTCGTCCGAGTCAAAAATGAGCGTTTGGCGGATATACACTTCTACATGTGAGGTTTCATGCAAGCAAGCGGTCAGCTACAAAAAGTTTATTCAGTTGTGGCAGGACTTTTTCTCCGACGTAGTTGTAGCGAAACCGATGACAGATTTATGTTTGACCTGTCAACAAAACACGTCAAAACTACAACGTATATCAAATCTTTCAGAGAGTGACAAATCCGAATGCATCGCAGCCCAGCAAGAACACCTGAACAGTGCGAAAGTTGAAAGGGAATTTTACAAGTTTGTATGCACCAACTCCAAGGAAACACTTGAAACACTCGGAAATGAAGATCTTTTAAACCGCGAAAGCCGTCCCGCTTCTTCTTTTGCTGGTTCTGTGCACTATTCGTTTGACTACGCGCAGCAAGTGCACGTGCCCAGCAATCCTATGCAGCCTGGGCCTATTTACTTTAAAACCCCTAGGAAATGTGGCATTTTTGGCGTAATGTGCGAGGGGATACCCCAGCAAGTGAACTTTCTTATAGACGAGGCAGTCGACACCGGAAAAGGGGCTAATGCCACTATCAGTTACCTTCATTACTATTTGGAAAATCATGGACTGGGGGAAACAGATGCGCACTTTCACGCAGACAACTGCTCTGGACAAAATAAGAACAATTGCTTCTTGTGGTATTTAGCCTGGAGGACTTTGACACTTCTTCATCAATCAATCACTTACTCTTTTCTCATTGCCGGCCATACCAAATTTGGACCAGACCGATGTTTTGGTTTGATCAAGAAGTCCTACAAAGTGTCTTATATCTCATCACTTTACGAGTTCGCTACACTTGTAGATACCTCCAGTGCTGTTGGTGTCAATAAAGCCCAAATTGTAGGAACACATGAAGGAAGAGTCATTGTTCCTGTTTACGACTGGGTGTCATTCCTAGGACAATACTTTAAGAAGTTGCCCGGCATCAAGAAATTTCACCACTTTACATTTTCGAAGGAAAGCCCAGGAACAGTTTCGTACAAAGAGTCTGTTTATTCCCCACAGCAATCATTCATGCTGTTGAGGAATCCTGCCATCGTCCCACCTGCAACTCTTCCTCCAACTATTAAGCCTGATGGACTCTCCGAAGAAAGGAAAAGATACTTATACCGAGAAATACGACAATTTTGCAAACCTGGTACTGAAGACATTGTTGCGCCGGCACCATGAACTTTTGCTTGCACTATTTCTAGCTAGAACTTTGCCGGCAACTAGAAGCTTACGCAACGCAAGAATAAACAAAGAATTTGTAAATAGTTCCCTATAAACCAAATGTCTCTGAACACAGGCTGTATTCAGAACACACTTTGCTCCCTCGTGATCCCCATTCTAGACACACACCTGATTGTAAAAATTTTTGTAACTCGGGTGCTGGTCATCAGGATCTTAGCTACCTGTCCCGCATTGTAAATTTAGGATTTCAATATTATAGGTATACGTAATGTAAACGGGGCATGTCTTGTATTAAAAACATTAAGCAGATGTCATGATTTTTTTGAATAGCTTTTCTTTTGTTCCATTACGGATGGGCTGTAGAAGTTTATGCACCGCGAGACAATTTTTTTTTTTTGCAACTAGTCGACCGGCACGCCAAGGATTTTTTTTTGGCAACGAGTGTTACCGCCAGGCTTTGAAGTCCACGCACTGCGAGAACAAACAAAATTTCTTTTTAATCCTTCTTTATCGCGATCATTTCACAACCCTCTTTACGCCACTTAAATAAAAGTTTCATGCACATTTTCTTTTTATTTTGTCAAATAGTTTTACTTTGCGCGCCGCGAGATGAAACAAAGGGATACAAAATCTTTTCAATTATTTTACGAGGTTTTCAATGCACCTATTTTGCAATGAGTTTTACTGGCCTGCTCAGAAGTTAATGCACTGTGAGAAAAAACAAAAGTTCTTTTCAATCATTTAACAAGTCTTTTTTAACGCAACTGTTCAACAAGTTTTGCCGGCAAGCTGAGAATTTATGCTCTGCGAGAATAAACAAAGGGACGCGCACTGGGTGAATGAACAAAAGGAATTATAATTCTTCTTTATCGTTTCGCAACCGTTTTTAGCTGACTTAGATAACAAGCTTTTTCTGCATTTTCTTTTTATTTCGTCAAGATGTTTTAATATAAACAAATCTTTCATAGAGTTCAAAGTTCACACAACGCGAGAATAAACAGGGATCTTAAAAGTTGTGAAACTTTTAACTTTGCAAAAAAGTCACACCTTGTGATATGCCGCCCAATCACACCTTCTGTCGCGTGCCGTTTGAGGTGAGCTCATTAGCCTAAAACTGTTTGAAGCGCAAAACGCGTGAAAAAAGTTAAACAATTGAGTATCCTGTATCCAATCAGAAGTTAAGCATTTCGATCCACCTCTTGAAAGAAACTGTGTATAAATAAGCTGAAGTTTCGCATCATCCGGCACTCGGCAATAGCACAGTTCAGTCTTGTTGTGTACGGTGTAATCGTTTGAACCATGTCCTTGAGGCAGCTTACCAAAGAAGTTTCAAAGGCGCCTAAGAAAGCGTTGTTTCTCTTCCCACAAGAAAGGAAGACTGGTATTGCCCCAACACGACTTATTCTGGAGAAGGAGGTTCCTTTAAAAGAGGGAAACTCCGTTACAGTCAACTGGGCTGGGAAAAAAGTGCACGCTGAAATTTTAGCTTTGCATGGTAAGTCTGAAATCGTTTGATTAATTGATATCCGTGCATTTCAAACAGAAAACAAATGAAATTCTATTTTTAATTGAATTATATAGTTTACGCTTGTACTCAACTATATTTTACTGTTGTTTGCAGACGACGAAACTGTATTAACTGCCAAAGACCTCGAATGGTGTGCTGAAAATTTGACTGTCCCCCCAAGTTCCGTCGAGTACACTGAACTGCCAAAAGAGGCGCAGCAGCCAAGCGAATCACCGGGTCAAAGTAAAGTGAAATCAAAGCCTCAGAAGGTATGTTCTTTACCGTTCTTATCTCGTTTTTCTGTTTCCGTGTCTGACGCGAAACCACTTTAGTCGGTATCCTGAAATTTCCGATGCTAGTAGAAAGATATTAAAGATATGTGAGGTTAGAAACAATTAATTGTATTCCTCACTCAGTATGAAAGGATGCACAAACGATCATCTCAAAACGGGGTTCAGTGTTCAATGTTTCTAGAAGCAAAGCAACTGTAGTAGGTTTTTAGGAATGCTACCGGCTGTTAAATGTTGTCATTTGTTTATTTGCTTTATAATTGATATCATTCCACCACTACCTCATTGAATTGAACTGTGAATACATTTGTATAGCCTACATTTTTATAGCCTGATAGCCTATACCCATTCGTGTACAATTTTACTATCATTAGCTCAAATTGTTTGCACATTCAAGTAGAGCTTTCAAGTGATGTTTTAGTTTCCAAAACTTTTTGATTAATGTTGTGTAATTCTCGGTTTCACAATACCTCTTTGGTTTCCAAATTTTTTGTTATCTTTTCTGTGATTTTTTATTTCTCGAGTGTGTAATTTAGAGAACTCAGCAAGAAATCGCCGCATAGAATTCAAAGCATAATTACATATGTAATACTCCCGAGCAGTTTGAGAAAGGACCAATTAAAAGTAAAAACAAATGAGAGGATAATTTTTATGTGTGCATGAGCGTAAGTTTGTTTCGTTGAATATCACAGGCTCACGTTTTTTTGGCTTTTGAGACGCTCGCGTTGTTACCTTAAAAGCATCCTTTACCGTTGCGGCGACTTATAGTTCTCGGGGTAGCTGCCGGTTTCGCCCCATGGCGAGTTCGCTCCCACGTCGATTCAACCAGCGATCAAGTACTTTACATTTATCTTTCTCTTACCAAGAAAAAAAGACAACATTTTGCACAAGATGAAACAAGACCACACAAAACATGTTTATTTCGCGTTCTTTAATCCTTTGAAGGTGACTGGCGAACTCGAAATAGAAAGTTTAGGATGAGTTCACGGGGGTGAACTCGCCCTGGGGTGAAACCGGTATCATTCGTTCTCGGCTGTTAATTCAATTATTTATAGTAACCGATTTGATTGCTAAAGCCCTGGCCAAACGGTGTCGCAAGTTAGTAGACGTAAGTTGAAATCTTGGGTCTACTTGAGACTCCGGCTTTGTTTGTATCTTTACCAACTGTCTCAAAACTGTCGTTTATTATTCTTGTGGCAGAAACGTCAACAAGATTTGCCTAGTAGACCCAGTGGAGCAGTTGATCCTTTCGAAAAATTTCTAAAAGAACAGAGTAAACGGCCAGCCCAGTGGTCATCAAATCGACCGCTCAAGAAGCCAAAAACTGCAGATAAGAAAGAAGAAGCCGAAGACACGGTGGACTTGAAGAAGCAGTTGGACGAAAAGAGTGCTGAATGTGCTGCCCTAAAAAGCCAGGTTGCGGAGCTTCAACAGACTAGCGTTTCTATTGTTGAAGCATTGAGTAAAAATCAAGAAACCTTCTGCAAGGTAAGCATAACTATGCATAACTACGTTGTATGAGCGTTTGTAATGGAAATTGCTTGAAAGACGAAATTTTGTCTGGTACTTTGCCCGTCACTGTAGATTTTGTGCATTTTAAAGCTTTTTAAATCATTTAAGTGGAACGGTACCATATTCAATCATCGCCGATCGGGAAGGCCAACACAAAGCTTCTGCTACAAGATAGCACAAAATTATTCAACAAGCGCCTGCTGTTCTATAGTCATAACTAAATTGAAGTATTGAAGTATATCGTCTCTTCGCATTGAGAAAACTCTGATGTACTTTGTCTGGCATAATTTTAACAGATAATTGGGAAATTGGAGGACGCTGTGTCAGCACTGGGAGAAAGCACGGCAGTTCGGTTGGACAGAATTGAGCACCGCCTGGATTCATTAGACAAAATTGTAAGTTTAAAGACTTTTCTGCTTGGGCCCAGACAGAACGGGCACTTTTCTATTAGTGACGTTTTCGCTGCTGTCATTATTTATCGTTCGTTATTAGGGAGGCTCCTTCTCGGATAATGTGTGTTGAATCATCCTCATTGATTTCAATTTTTTTTTTGACTTCTCCAATCTCAAAGTAGTTTTGTACCCGAAAAAAATGATTAAGGTGGCCGAACACAGTTTTCATGTGCCTATCCCTAATTCAACATTGACGGCATGTTTGTTTTTCGCAATCCTTGTGCGCGCGCCGAATTGCATCAGAAAAAGCACGTGCGAAAACTGTGCCCGGCAACCTTAAATTACTGTGATGTAGCTCCTAAAATTCGAGTTCACACCTACCTTTCAGAGTATGCTTAATTACTGCGTTTGAGCTTGCTCCAAATGTATCACTGGAATATTTCTTGTTCCTCGCTGGGTGTGAACTCAATCCACCGTAAGAAAAAAGATAGCGGCTGTACATTTTCCACAATACCTTGCGAAACAAACTAAGCCCACTGGGCATATAGAAAGATAAAGTTTAACGGCAGTCATTCCTGTACTAACAGCACTGCTATTGTCGAGTTCGAATGACTTACAATTTTTCTTTGCGTTGCTATACGCCCTTTTAGAGTTTTCGTGCGCAAAGCATTATAGGTAAATGCACCAGTCGCCATCTTTTTCCTTACGGTGGATTGAGAGTGAAACCTTAATTTTTAGTCTTTCCAGATCCCCGATCAAGATGATCTTCCAACCATTGATTCTGCTACATTGGCCAGTCTAAGCGAAGATTTTGAGGATGTCGTTCCACTGGTCCCGACATTACCTTTGGCTACGTTTGCAACGCCCGCGAAGGACACAGCCCCTACAGCGCCGATTGTCCCCCCACTTCCCAGCTGCCATCAAGAACAAGCTTCGGACATTGAAGTTGGCGACGAAGTGGTTCGTTCGTGTGTTACGCCTAGAAAATTTCTTGTGGTGAAAGATGTGTTAAAAAGGGAGAACGAGCGACACAAGTGCGCCCTTAAGCTTTTACCTTATTTTTTCACTGCAGCGGAGCTAAGTATTAGCAACACTGATGGAACGCACAACAAACTGCCTTTAGATGCTACTAGACTTAATGCGCTTAAGATGTTAGTATTTAGTCGCTTTCCTGTTGAGTCTCCTGAAGAAAAAGAGAAGTGCTGGAAATTTGTTAAAGGCAAGATAAATGGGAAGTGTAGGCTGAACAAGCACATACACAAGCAAGCCGCCGAACTAGGGGAACATTGAGATTGTAAAACACAATTTGTAAAATACCTTTTTATTTATTCTTGGTAAGAACTTGTTGAAAGGCTGATACCGCAGCTGAAGAGTGTAACTTTTTTCTCTTTTAACTTGCTGCAATAAAGATAACTTGGCATATTGATTATTCTTGTATATAATATTTTCAAACCATTGTTCCCTGGATCTCTTTTCCTTTGCATTTGCTGACATGATGGAACGGTTTCCACTGTTCCATCAACTCAGCAACAAAATACAAAGGAAAAGAATAATGCATAGAAAAAACAAATCCACTAAATTGGCAAATGAGACGGCAGATCATTTTGATGAAATAGTCCAAAATTCATCGTGAAAAGCAACTTCACGATGT
>OFER01000055.1_pt1 | contig 11204 bp, 6 predicted proteins | sample 1521091 | NCBI WGS metagenome assembly OFER01 (sample SAMN04272335, study PRJEB24112) | coral metagenome | biome: Coral reef; feature: Shallow seawater; material: Coral tissue | host: Coral | place: China: South China Sea | collected 2014
CTTCGTTTATTAAAAGAACATTTTCTAAAAAAAGAAATATATATTTTATGTCGAGAACGTCTGCGATGATCTGGCGGTGGCCTTGTGATTCTTCGTTAAAATTAGTTGAAAAGTAATAATCCGTTTATTAGATTCCAACTGATCAGGAAGCTATTGTTGACAGTTGTTTGTCGTCTGCAAATTCTCGCTAATCAGTTCAGACAGGTCTCGTTTCCTAAAGTTTCAGCAGATCATTTTGAACTACAGTTTTTCGGGGACATTAATCTTCCTCTTTTCAGCCTTTTTCAGTATCATGCTTAACGCTGTCATGTCGAACATTTAGGTCACGCGAAAAACAACATCAATTTATCACTTTCGGAACACACGTAAAAAACGCCCGTTGTTCAATTGGATGAAACAATTGATGTCAAGGATTTTCTGTGACCTTGCTATAGTTAGCTAGCCTCGCGGGCACAATTTCAGTCAAGACGACTTCGTTGTGCGCAATCCATGGGTCCTGTATGACAAATATGCGTTTAATTATGCACGAAAATTATTTGCAATTACCTCTTGTGCTTTTGAACGGAAATACGGACATTCACAGACCGAGAAAACCAGTTGAAAACAAGAAAGCAAAAATAAATTCGTTTTCTTTTGATTTTGAGATTGATCTAAAGACCATGTCCTGAAAAGAGAACAGTTTTTTTTTTACTTTGTTAAAACAGATTTGATTAAAAACTGAAGGTAACTCGACGGGCTCAAGAAAGTCTAGAATATCCGCTGAGAAATTGACCTCTCGATGATGGCTTGATTATTTCCAGCGGGTTCGACACATATATATTGCCAAAGATAAGGCATCTCGGCCTGGCTTGAAGACGGAGATGCTGTCAATTTCACTTGCTTGTATTCTTGTATTTTACAACGAATGACGCCGTTAAAATCCATAAAGTAAGTTCATCTCTCTCCTTTTAAGCCTCAGAATGTTTGTTTTACATTTTGCAATTAATTTTGTACTTTCGGCTGTGTAAGATCTTTTCACAAACTCTCGCCACAAGGGCAGAGGGTGACAGACTTAACCAAATCATAGATCATTATTAAGATTGGTCCCTTTCTTCGTTTATCAATTCCTGACATAACTGATCCTATATTGTATTACGGCAGCAAGCAAGCCACACCCTTTCAAGTTGAGCATGTCTTGATATGGTTTTTCGCGATTTAATTACACGAACGGATTTCAGTTATTTAACTCTGACTGCGAAAAAGCTTTATATTACGACTAGGTGAACTAATTTCATCGTTGCATGACTGGTGCATAAAAAAAGTGGTTTACTAAATCAACAAATGGTTTTGAAATTGTTCCAGTCTCTCATTGGAAATCAGGGACGTCTAGTGAATGGTCAAGACTAAAGTTATGTTCAGTTAACAAAATCATTCAGTTTGACCGAAGATTGGAACCGTGATTGACAGTCCCACGTTCTGTGCACGGCTATTCAAAGGAATAGTGTTTTTTATCACCCTAACAATCGAAAGTGCAAACTCTGGGTCAAGATCGGCAAGTAGACAGTTTTAACAAACTTAATCAAGTTTTAACAAACTTGATCCATTTGAAAGACGTGTCTGCATTTTATCACAACGACCCGTTGATAGGGGAGCACCCCCGCATTAGCCAGTTTTCCCCGGTAAGAACAAATTTTCAGGCATTTCCTTTCCTTTTAGTTTACAATTTCGTTCCCCTTTACCCTAAAAGCACGATTTGAGTCGGTGTTGATGTCTGTCGTGTACCAACCATGGCTAATTTCCCCCGTGACGGATGAAACATTCTGTACATGACCTCAGGCCAGACCAATGTAGTGATTTCATTTCAGATTTCACTTCATTGCAGTATATTTAAGGTTGGTTTACCGCTTAATTATTAGAGATTGCTTACGGTTTATGTTGTATCTAGAGTTTTATTCGTTTCGCCATTTAGTGAAACGTTGCCACAGACTAAATCCCATCAACTGTAGGTGATTATATACTTAACCCAGGCTGAACCCGTTTTCAAATTTCTTTGCAACTGAGAGTCCGTCGACAATGATTTCAAAATCGGCCCCTAGGACCGCATTTTACGAACTTAAACTCATTCTATCGATTCTTTTTCTGCACTTTAAAGCACAATTGCTCTGTCGGATGAATCAGTTTATGCGTCAAAGTAGGAATAAAATTTTAATGTCACGAGTTAATCATACCCGTGATTACATCTATTTCATTTCCGAATCTAGCACGCTTATCTCGTAGAGATCAAGTAGACATTCTTAAATCTCACTTGACATTATAATTTCTAACTTCTATCTGTGATTCAAGGGCCATGATGATGTAAAAGCCAAGCTGGTGTCGAGTATTTTTGTTCCAGTTACAATTACAAAAAATTGGAAGGTCATTTAGTTATCTTGGGTTGAGTACTTGGACGACGAAAACTCGCACGTTCTGGTTTGGGTGAGTTGTATGTATTAGGTCCTATAAAGTCCTCTGGCTTTAATCTATTTGTAGCTAATACATGAGCTATAACGAAGTCATACTATAGTCGTAAAAAAATATGACTGGGGCTTTTTTCTAAATGGAATTTCATGCAATCCATATCTGTATTTCGTAGTCAGTACAGTTGAGTTGTAACTGAGTTAAATTTCTAATGTGTTGTTTTTTTTATATAAAATGTTGCATGCACATCGAACTATTTAGCAGCTGGTGTACAAGAAGATCTTATGAACCTTGTACCTCGTAAATTGATTTTAAATTGTTTCTAATAGATAATCATAATCATAAGAAATAACAAATAAGGTCACGTTTAGCAAGGACATAAGCACGGCTCTTCTTCTTCCAGAACAAGATAGTCTCATAACGATGTTCTATACTGTGCAGAAACGCCATCTGACTTGTAGTCACAATTCCAACTTCTTTGAATGCCTATGCAGGTTAATGACCGTCTGAATATTATGAACGTTGCTTATACTACATACCTTGATCACATTTTTCATATTTGGACTCTCCATCAGTCTTTTTGAAATAACATCCTTGACCGAAGCTGTTTAGTTCGGAGAAGCTCCAAGGGTGTGCCACTCGGTGGAGATAAGTGGATCATGAGTCATTATATATAGTACAAGTCTTCGCTCGTCTTAAGTTTATGCCACCTAGCACTAAAAGATTGAATTAAAAAACCGCAATCTCTGTGGAAATTCAACATGACTGAGAGAAAAATCTGTCTTCCTTACAGGCCCTGAATTAATTGTCAAGGCGCTATGGCTACAACAAAATAAAGGGGCTCTACTCATGTCTGAGTAAAGCATAATTAGTGGAGGGGTTTTCTGTAAGATCAGAATCTATTCGTGGGCCTACATTGAATTGGTATTAAATAAAATAACTTTTGAGACCTGATTTTAAATGATGGAGGAATGTATTACACAACATCGATTTGACTTTTATTCCAAGCTCTCACTAAGTTTACAGCGGAGAAAGCACAAGCGAATTCAAATCCACTTACAGTTGCTACATCGTGTGTAAACGGAAGAATCTTTTAGTCTATCCTAAATTTATTGAGGCAAAAAGCTTGCAAAAAAGTGTTTAATTTACAGTGTTAAGAAAAGGGCTCTAATTTGATATTGATATGATGCTGATTTGATTATTTTCTCATTTATTGCTAAATTAGCTTACCGTACTTAGGTAATTTGAAATAGATTCTTTAAGACTTTCTGTATTGACTAATTGACCCTGAAGTCTTAAACCTGAGAGTGATAAACTCTGTCCATGTTGACAAATTATACTATTCTATAACTCCTAGCAGTATTATGCACATCATGAGGTCGTTATCTCGACACGAAAGTAAATTTTTGATGTTAGAGAGTTAAGTTTGGGCAACTGCTACTTGAAAAACCTACTATAGACGATGGCGTCCTGTGGAATTATGCATATAGGTAAGTTTCTTTACAAGAAAAAGTCAGTGAAGTCTGGGCTACGTGAAATAACTATGTGCCCTGGCATCCCAGTGGTATTAGGGGTATATACAATCGTCTCATTCAATTTAAAAGTGCTCGCAAAATTTGGCCTTTGCTGGAATTGCTCGCAAAAAATTAGATGAGTGCTCGCATGCTCGGACTCTGGAGTCTGGTGGCTTGAAGTTTCTTCTTGTGGTGTGGTCAGAATTGAATTTAGATCTCCTTGAACGATTGAGCGTCCATCACGGACTCACGTGAAGCTACATCAAACAAGTCATAATTGGCTGTAGGCTGATGTGATTGGTTGAACCATGTTGTCTATATCTGTTCTGGAGTTGTCAGCTAGATCACTTGACTCAAAACAACGTTTCCTTTTAGTAAAAGAGAGATGGCTGGGGAAAAAATACGCGGGAGTACATACTGCTTGCCATGCCGTATTTTCTGAAGTGCACGCTGCTCGCAAGACAAACTTTTTCACTCAGTGCCAATGCTCGCAAAATAAACGCACTGCTCGCATGCTCGCAAATGAGCGCAAAGACAATTCCATACCCCTGGTGTTCTGTACATTAGGTCATTTTCTTGACATGAAAGTAAATTCTAACGTTATAGAGTTAATGCGGGCAACTGCTACGAGAAAAAAAAAACTTACTATATAAGTTGACCATATAAACAAGCAGTGTGACCTAACCTTGCGGTTTTTGCGGCTATACACACACAGGCAAACCGATGACGAGAATAACTCTGAAAACATTAGCTATTGTTTTGAAAATGGAGAGAAATTTTCAGGACTGAATAATGCTTGGCAGCCGATATTAGTAGTGTTAGAGTAAGACCTAGGATAAAGATGTCTCAGATGTCTGTAGATCCCATTTGATGAAAAAAATAGAATATTTTATGATACTGAACAGAACATCCCTTTAGGATTACGAACATATAACTCACGGCGTTAACTCTCTCTGTAGGGTGTGGCTTTACATAACAGCGTTCAGAGAGGAAAACGGACTCCAGAGATAACGCTACTTCTACCGTAGTGTTCCTGCTTCTGAAATCATCCTTAGCGAGTGTTTAACCAGCTTATATCGGAATACGGTAGCAATCTTAGTGTTCTCAAATTTCTTCAAGAACATCGACTTACTGCAGTATGTCTTACCCCGAGGTCATAGCATCTGAAAAGTCTCAGGGCCAAAGTTATAATACTTTATAGAGAGGAATGGTAACCCTACAAGGCTCTTTGTTGCATGTTTTTTTAAAAACGTTTTTAGCCTTGACCGTGCATAGAACACAACAGCCGTTTATTTCTGACTGAGTTACTAACCAATAGAAACGTTTTGGTTACGTAATTCATGCATAGTGTGTAAGTACAAAACAGGGTGCAGGGTCGTTGACATTCCAACATATATGAAGCCATCTTTGTTTGTTCCTTCGTGTTTGATTGGTTCTGAAATTCCCCTCTATTAACTATGGTTATGATATACACTGACTCATTCCTTTCAAACAATTCTTTGTTTTTGCAGAACTAATAAAACACTCTAACACGAGGCAGCATCTACAGATCAAGAAGTCATTGATGGGCTCCCAACCGTCATGCATGGCTCAACCCAACGTATTCCTACACAGCGGGAATGCATCTCGTAAGGAAATGATTTTCTATCGCTAACCAAAAGTTGAGATTTCCAGCAAATGATTTTTTTTTGTAATATTATCATTGTCTTTTATTTTACACTTTGTTACATACGCTTACACTTGCACAAAATACAGCATTATCATAAAACCGAAATACCTAGTCACTGCACATGCATGCATTCAGTTCTCTGAAGTACAAGATTACACAAGAACACACTGAATTACTAGCATATTACCAAATGCTTGGTCAGAGAGCCGTGAGAAGCAGATCACAATAGGTCAGACGTTGTTAGCTGGGTAGCCTGTTTAGCAGGCATTCCCACATTTTCACATACTGACAAAGATTGAAAACCGTGCGAAAAGGCGCTGCCATTTATGTGCAAACGCGCAGCTTTACTCGAACAGGAACGCTTTCTACACAGGCTTTTAGGTGCAGTAAATCCTACACAAGAAGAAGTGGACATAAAACACAATCAAGCCTTCTTCAAATACAATGTAGTAAAACATGCGCGCCCACAGTATACGGCTAGAAGACCCTAGAACTAGAGACGGGCTACTGTATGACACAGAAAGTACATCCAATCTCATCAAGTACAGAGTACATTGTTAATAGTAACCATGTTCATCTTTCCACTTTCGTTAAGCCTGAAAAGCTTTTCTTCTTCAATCCCTTCAAATCCTTTATTGACTCATTCAGACAGAATCAGATGTATTACATACAGGCATAACCTCAGTGTAAGCTTGATCTCAGGTTTTACAGGCATGCTTGGAAAAGAAGTGGAAAGAAACAAAATACTGATTTAGTAGATAGTTGAAAGTTTTAATACGAAAAGAAATCCCCGCAGGAAAGACTCTTTCAAGAGTCGAGATTTACAAGTCAGACAATCTGTCTTAATTCAATTTCCTGGTATCAAACTGGATGATCTGCTGTTATTCTCGCTGACAACAATAACCAACTCAGGCGACTGCAGAATGCCTGAACTCTAGATTGAATTCAGCTTTTCCCAAGTGTCCAACCGTTTCCACCTCAGTTTCAGGAGAAGATGGGCTAGAATTCTAGAGAAAACCTTTTCGAAGGTCCTTTGAAAGCGTAAATTAATTCACATTGTCCGACAGAGCGACAGCAGGGCGTGTGGTCTTAGGTTTTAAATCTCACAGATCCAAGAAGCGATACGGAAAATATTCTAGCAATTTAATTGTCAAAGTGTGCGCTAAATCCAGATGCGCATAGTAATTTCTAAATCACAGATATGCTTCTGGGCACGGCAGTATTATGTCGAGAGCTGTGAGTATTGCTCTTGAGAAAGAGCTTGCATTTCGCGTTTATACTATCATCGCAGATGAATAATGGATAAGACCTTGATTTATTGCCTCTTTTAAAATAAAACATGTAATAACCAACTGCATCAACTCCTAAATCCCTGTAATGAAACTTTATCACGTGTTAGCGTAACAGCTATTTCTAATGGTTTGATATCGACATTGCTAATAGCACTAAAAAGCGCTCACTGTCTAATCTCTCTTTATCAATCTGCGCAGTGGTAATCATACGCTACCGAATTGTTTACCCAACAGCTAAGCGCGTAGCATAAACAACCCGAATGACAAACAATTACCAATTACCCCGCCAAGGAGACAATCGTGCCACAGCGCGGCTCCGGCCGCCCATGTGTCGAGTGATCTTTGTGGCGTCGGGACATGAGCTTATCAGCTCTAATTACTTTAGGCGTAATTAGATAATTGGACAGCTGACTTGACGGCTTGTTAGTCATCTCTGCCTGCCTTGCCTGCCAGTGGCCATGGTCTTAGGTTTCTGTTAACAACTAACATTGCTATCCTAACGAGGCGCCTAAAGCTTCGGCGCGTAATCAATCCTTCCTTTCTGACGGAAACGAACGCGCGCGTGTTTATAAAGCGCACCTCGGGAGTGTTACCTCACTCACTTTGGCGCCGGCTTCCACGGGAGCAAGAGAGGGATTATGAATTTTCATCCTGCAACGTTTAATCTCATGTTGTCTGAAGGCGATCCCTATGCGCACGCAGCTGGTGGAAATGTCCGCTTCTCGTGCGCGACAAACGCCGGAGCAGACGCAAATTTATTCCAGTACCCAGTCACTCTTGGTAGCCTAGCAGACTTGAGTTCCGACTCCGAAGTCGAAATAATCGAAGCCATAGGTATGCATATTTTAAAAAATACCTTTGTTTGTAAAGTCTCGCGTCTCACACCAATGCCCATACGCGCTCTCGCGGCCTGCTTTAGCTAGCTTATTGAACAAAGTTAACGAATAAATGTCTTTCTGTTCCTTTTTCTCCTACGATGCGATGCCATCCTGTAGAAATTCCTATCTTACCAAAGAAGCGAAGAAGTAGGACGAATTTCGATGCTTGGCAGCTCGGAGAGCTGGAGAAGGTTTTCAGGAGAACACAATATCCAGACGTGTTCACCAGAGAAGCACTCGCTCTGAAGCTGGACTTACTCGAGTCAAGAGTTCAGGTGAGACTAAAAGAAATGTCGCTAGAATATTCAACCCACAGTACTTGCGGCACTATTGTTATTGCTCGCACATTGTTATTGTGTTTGCAGGCTTAACTTGTACCTTCGCGAAAACAAGTGTTCCATCAGAATTATAACTCAATTTTTAGACCATCAGTGCTTCTTCGTGAGGCAGTCGGGCTATGATGAGCTGTACAAATCTTTGGCCAGCTTTTGGTTTGAATACCAAGTTCGTACAGTAAAATTTGTAACAGATGCCGGTCTGATAATTCTCTTAACACGTTTCGTAAGTTATCAAAGTTATTTTTCACACTAGTCAGCTGAACGAAGAACAGACTCTTGAGCTTGAAGCAAAACTCCAAGAGTTATTCGGCCGAGAAACGCAAATTGTTCTCAGAACAATGCACGAAATCGGCATTTCTCTTAGCTTAAATTTTTTCTCACTTTGTAATAATCGAATAAGTCAAAAATTAGAAAGTTTTACAACAGAAGGTTGATTTATGGTTGTGAACGAAGGAGACACCCAGCTGAGATTGTTCCTGTCGTGTTCCTTGATTTACACACCTAATTGAATTTAGCCAGTTGTTACCAACCACTTTTTGTCAATAGGCGATTAAATAATTCCTCTATTCGGCCATCTAAAGACAGTGTTCTACCACAGTTGCAGTCCATGTTTCCGTTTAGGGCTTGGAGAAGAGTTTTAAATAAGCAATGGAAGCCATTTTGTGATAGCGTTTCTGTTATCGCACAGAGCTCGTAATGGCGAAAATTTTGCTGGCGACTTGGAGTCGCCAGCAGCTTCCGTTTCGCGCGTCCGAGACATGGCTTCGTGCAGAGATTTCGTCTCGTTTTCCTTGAAATTTCAAAGTATAAACTTGCAAAATTAGTGCGAAAGGAAAGCGACACAGCTACAAAATCGAGAAAACACTTTGTTCTAGATTCAAAGATGTGGTTTTGTGTGTTCCTTAGTTGAAGGTGTGAGATTTTACCAACATACGTGTCGAGATGGATGAGAATTTAAACCAGTTGCCACCTTGCCAGCCAATCAATAAATAAATAAATTATCTGTCGGATTTCAAGCTGTTTAAATTGTGCTGAGCATTTCTGAAGTTTGGCTTTGTGAAGTGCTTTTTGGTTTTAAAGGAATGTTCTGAGGGCGAGCTGCTTTAGAATAGCGTTTCGTTCATCTCCTTTAACGCCTTTAAACGGTGTTAAAACCTTCACTGTTAAGGACTCTTTAGAAGCTCTAATTGACTAAGAAACCACAGTTGTCCGATGATTAATGCTGTTGCCGATCTCCAAATATTTCTGGGCCATCCAACGCTGCAAGCATGCAAGCAAATTGCAATTTCAAAATGGCTTAGCCTTTCACCTTTAAACAACAGCATTTTACAAGCGAAACATAACAAAGTTGGGAGGGCGACATAATTTGCTTCATAGCTGGTCGGTCATAGTGGGAAACATTTCCCTGCAAATAGCTCCTTTGATGGGAATTACTTCCTTAGTTTAACCTTGAAGTTTTTTGCTTGTCAAAGCGTAATAAATTACTGTGACTTGGGTCACGATTGATTAATGTGCTGTAGAAAGAGGAAGCCGTTACCTTTATCTTCTTGGACTCATGTTAATGTTCGTGTTCTTATGTTTCTACACAAGCCACATTATTTAGCACAAAGTGGCTTAAATTGAACATGATTCAGTTTGCTGCCAAAAAATGCTAAGAGCTTGATTTTTTACAATGGGATGTGTAAACAGTGTTTGACGCGATGAAAACGTCGAGTTTTGTTTACATACGTTGTAAAGTTATATGTCTCGGGGGATAGATTTGAGGCTAGAGTGGTAGATTTAAATCCTCCCAAAAATGATTTATGGTTGAGCTGTCTTAAAATTAAATAAGTAAAGAATGTCTCCATTGCTGTTTGTGGTATTAAATTGGTTTAGTTTTTGTCTTCGTGTGGCATTGTGTTGTTTGCTTCTGCCTCAGGCTTCTGCCTTGAAAATTTCAGGTCTGGTTACAAAACAGATTGTAGCATCTCGTGGGCTAGATTATAGACTAGGGTAGTGTATTTATATCCTCACAGAAATGATTTATGATTGAGCTGTCTTAAAATAAGGTAAATTAAGGTTAAAAAATGTGTCCATTGATGTCGCTTGCCGTGATTGGTTTACTTTAGTTTTTGTCTTCGTGTGGCATTGTGTTGGCTTCTGCACTAAAATGGCTTGAACATTTCAGGTCTGGTTTCAAAACAGGAGAGCAAAACTGCGGAGAGAAGAGAAAACCAAAGCGAGACCTGGTAGGAGAGAGAAGAGTGAGGTTGAAAAATCAGCTGTGACTTTGAAAATTCTCGAGGTGTTCGACAGGGAGTTGACTTCAGAGAACATTTCAGAGGAAACTGAACCTCTCTCTCCACCCACTGTGGAGAACAATGCACAGCCATCGCTCTCATCGCACTCTTTCAGCATCGAGAGCATCCTGTCACGAAAAGACCCTCCACATCCGCAAACGGAAAAGCACGCCACTGTTTCCCAAAACATGGGCAAAGGCTTTCGAATCGAAGAACTCATCAACGCGACTAAAGCTATGCAAGACAGAGTGACTGACAAGAGGGGTTCTTCTCCTCGCCCAGTGAAGCCTGCATCTGTCACGACCACTTTAACAAATACTGATTTAAATATAGCAACCAACCCTAAAGAGAGGGAAAGAGAAAAAGAGAAAATCCAGGGCGACACCTCAAAAATTTGCACTGAAAAAGCCACAGTATTAGCTCCATTTTATGTTCCTATGGCAAGACATTGTGGTTCACATCAGAGTTTACCCGAAAGATATGTCCACACAGAAAATGTGTCGCCTTACAGTACTGAAATGTTTGAAAACTTTCGTAGCTCCAGTATTTTACGGTTGAGAACGAAAGCAGAGGAACATTTGAAGCAACTTCGAGTTTCTTAATACGTTGGCTGACTTTTCAAGAAAAGAAAACAAAGTTCTTCAATTGCATTGTTTCAACGTGTGACATAAATGTCATGATTTTTTGTTCATGTTTCTAAACGGTTTCGCTTTCTTAAATATTTAAATACATTTGCCATGTACGCATGCTAGCTCACCTTTTCGTATACAACAAGAACCTGAAGTCTTTATACAGTCC
>OFER01000058.1_pt1:0-2500 | contig 11173 bp, 8 predicted proteins | sample 1521091 | NCBI WGS metagenome assembly OFER01 (sample SAMN04272335, study PRJEB24112) | coral metagenome | biome: Coral reef; feature: Shallow seawater; material: Coral tissue | host: Coral | place: China: South China Sea | collected 2014
TTTTATTAGTTTTGTTCTACACTGAACAAAATCCTGAAAAATCGCAGGGCTTCGGACTTTACAGTCTTTACACGGGGCTAAAATAAAACAAGACTCACCTGGAGTCTGGTGACTAACGGAGCTCCTACTTTGAGAAACAAACATGGCGGACGAGACAGACAAACAACGACGGGATTTCTGGCTGGTGTGACTCATGTGAAGGGTTTCAGGGGAAAACCGTCAGTTCGAATATTGAGTTATGAAGCAGGCAGTGGAATTCGAAGAGTGTCTCAAGGACTCTCCTCGTTTCAGGTGAGAAACCGAAGAAAGTGACGTAAATGAACACAGCGTTAGTAGGCGAGGCGCGAGCTTTCACATTTTCGATTGTGCTGACTCTTTGCGACAAGTCACGGTGCTGCGTTACGCCCGTCATCTAACAAGGGACAGTTACTTCTTTTCATAGCTCTGTTCTGGATATACTAGACAAAACACCATAACAAAACTATTTCCCAAGGCAAGTCACGTTTTCACAACTTTCATTTGTGAGAGAATTTTGGGGATCGTACGACAATTCGTGTAGGCGTTTTTTGGCCTTAGAATAAGCTTATTTGAAGTACGATTCACTTTGTTTGCTTCTCATGTAAACTGAAGTTTCCCTAATTCTGGACAATATAGTACAACACTGTAGGAAGACTTTCATACAGCTCTGAGCATTTGCTGTGATTTGAATGTATGTAGGTTCGCTTATTTTCCCACACAGTGAAGTGAAGCGAACTAATACGCTTTTGATGATGTAAGCTTAGCACTGTAGGCGTTCATTTGGTTATGTTTAGTTAACTGTTTCTCTAACATGATATGTCAAATTCAATCGAACGCGTCCGCTTGTAAAGCAGTACGAAATTGTCCATGGCACTCAAAAAGCAATAATTTCATTAGCGTGACCGTGTGATTTCAATTTCGCAACTAACTTCCAACCAGAGATTTACTGTAACCTTAATTTGTTTTTAAGTTCTTATTTATTAAACTGGTCGCAGGTTGTTGTCGCTTCATAGTCAAAGTCATTTTCTGTTTTAAAAAAAGTGATATGTGAAGCCATTCAAAAAATACACAGATATTTTGCAATTGAAAATTAGTTTTCTCTTTGTGCGATGCTGCACATTCTATAAATAATTAATGTAATCCAAATGTAAATTTTAGGATGATGTTTAAGGAAGTCTCGGCAGTATTTTCAGTGTTTTCAGTACCATCTTATATTTTAAGTGTTCTGAACTTTTGACCCTACAGATTCTTCCAAGAACCATATTTCTCGAGTTTAAAATTATGGAATTTCCTTTCCCCTGAGACTATGAAATAACAGGGTTCATAACTCAGTGAATTTGGTTTACTTATACAGTGCTTGCAAAATATTTGACCTTAGAACAAGTAGCTCTCAAACTTTGCCCTAAAGAAGTCTTACTTTCATTGCTGTTTTAATGGCAGACATCCTGGCTGATTCTTTGTCCATTGGGAAAGTGAGAATTAAAATTTATAGTTTTGCCCAGCAAGAAAATCTACTTGTTCTGGACATGACCAGATGGCACCTTTTTTGAGCCCTAGGCCATTCTTATAAAGTTGAAATCCATGCACCAGTTGACAGTTGACAGGCAACACTGTGTACTTATGCTATATACATGTAACTTGTGTAGGCTGCATTGTATCGTACCTTGAGTCAAATGATGTGTCAAAGTTGTGTGAGTTTTAAAGTCACTGAGTATACGAAAGTCATTATGATGATACAGGTATTTTAATTTGTAGGTTACAGATTGATCAAAATGAACATGACATAAATGTTTTGGAAGGAGCTCTGGAAAAGGTAAGATTATAAGTCATTCTAATCATAAATTTGCATGTGTTTTGATGACTTGTTAAAGAAACGGTGTCATGATCTTTTCATGTCCGAGATTGCCTTTCCCATATGGGCTTAAAGTTCCTTTTTACAGGGCATATGTAAACATACTGTGTTCTTTTAGAGCATTGGTTGCTTATTTTAACACTTAGTATTGTTAGACTCTGGGTACAGGTGAAATTTATTCCAGTGTTTTGTTGTATTGTTAGTCTAGTGGTGGATCTAGGGAAGATACATCCGGCTCCCACCAGTGCTTGACGACGACAACAACAAAACAAAAACAAGAGATAAAACCTCCACCCTTTATAGAGAGGGAAGAGACTATCACCATGCTGTCCCTTCTCTCCCCTCCCTCTTTGATCATCTTGGTATCTTTTTCAGTTGAGTAGTCGCACTTGATTCTAATTCAGATGCTAGATTTTTCTGTTCGAATACATTTTAATTAACAGGACTGCTCTTGGTAAATTGTTCTAGTAATTATGTGTTAATACTGTACCAAGAGTAGGAGGGTGGGGGGAGGTGCAGGGTGTTACCAGGCATCATTTTTATCATCCAACTATTTTTTTTTTATACATTTATACAGGCATGTATATATAGATTTGAACTTAAAAAAAGTGTTGACAAGCTACTGGCTGT
>OFER01000059.1_pt1 | contig 11065 bp, 7 predicted proteins | sample 1521091 | NCBI WGS metagenome assembly OFER01 (sample SAMN04272335, study PRJEB24112) | coral metagenome | biome: Coral reef; feature: Shallow seawater; material: Coral tissue | host: Coral | place: China: South China Sea | collected 2014
GCCCCGTTGAAATCTTGTTTGTTTGGTGTAAATTATGATAAAGAAAAGAAAAAAAACAACTGATTTCCTTTCACACCTTCGCACTCTGTATTTTTAAGGTTTTTTGTTTTCATTCGGGTCTGCAATTATCAGCCCAGTCTGCCTAATTCTTAGCTTTTTCAAACTTCAGCCAGGTTCCCCTCTTAGCCGTAAAAGGAGGAACGTCATATTCTAGCGTCTTTGTAACAAGGTTTGAGAAACGTAAACAGAATTATTTCTTTTTTGCCCTAAATAAATACTCTCAAGTTTGCTTTGTCCCCTTCACCTCTGCAGCCAAAGTGGCTTCTGCTTTAACAGTTGCTTATAATACTTACGGTCACCGTTTATTTAAGTTTTTACTTTTACCAGAAAAAAGTGAACATTTAACGCCAAAGATGAGTTTATTTGCAAATACATGGTGCAACAAACATGTGTAACAACAAAAAAAACAGTCCCTTAGTTTTTACCACTATGTTCCCAAATGGAGGGGTGAGTGGAATAAAGCCCTAAGTGACTTTTGGGAATTTTGATGCAGTTAGGATTGAAATTCCTACCAGCAATTTTCACAGTTTACTCTGGTGTTAGTTATTGTTTCAAAAGAACCAGTAGTTATTACTAGTTCTTTTTAGACAATATTGAAGACAAGAGTAAACTGTAACAAGTGCTTGTAGGTATTTTAATACTGGCTGCCTCAAAATTTTCCAAAAGTCACTTGGGGCTTTATTCCACTCATCCCTTCAAATATATCTTTGAGGGTACGAAATAACCTTGGAAATTTGTTCAATTTTTTACGGAAACAACTTTGAATCATAACCCTTAAACAAAAACAATACTTTCACTAAAGAATACTGCAGCCAAGATACTCTTTCTTGCTGTGCTCGCGCTGGCTTACAAAATTGTGTAAAATTATTTTTGATGCAAACTTAGAAAGGTATCGATCTGGACATCTTTGCATCAAGTTCATAACCCCTGAACAAAAACATAACATTTACTAGCAAATAACTGTAGCCAAGATACACTTTCTGGCTGTAATCACGCTGGCTTAACAAATTGTTGTGTAAAATTATATCTGACGAAAACTTAGAAAGATACCGATCTTAAACAAACATGAACTGTGATTAAATTGTCTTAAACTACCAGTCTTCAGTCACCTGTCTGGCAATGTCAGCTTCTTCGCTGGCACTAATTGTTGCCGCTTCCTCAGAGGAGTCTCCGTGCTCCGTTTCAATTTCACTGCTTGCTTGAGAATTTCTTTTTTGGGTCTTCCTTTTTACCGAAGCAAGCGCCTGGGTTCGTGAAGTGGTCAGACCAGCAACTGATTTTCGCAAACGATCCTGTGCCAATTTCAGCTCTGTTAAGGAATTCTTCAGTTCTTCTTCTTTCTGCTTGATAGTTGTCTTAACTTGAGGCGAGAGTCCTCAAGCGCGCAGTGCAGTAATCTCCTTGTTTATAGACCTTATTTGCTGGTCTTGTTCTCGTAATAAATTTAAGTTCTTGTTGACAGTTTTTGCCGATAAGGCCAATTTGTGCCCCGGAATTTCCTGGGACAGAGATTTAGCCAACTCTTCTTCTCGCTTGGCATCTCGGATGCACAGTTCGGTGGCATGCATTCGCCAGTGGGTGTCAATGATCCCATGCAGTTCTTGCTTAGAATATTTTGAAAAGCTAGGTGATGAGCACAACTCTTCTGCTTTCTCGTTCCAGAATCTATAATAATCTTGTCTTCGGTCTGTGGCTTTTTCTATGGTCGATTCTGAGTACAAATACACTCGCCCACGTGCTGCGCTGTAGTCTGCAGCTGAAGTCGTCGCCGTTTCAGAAGTCTGAAAGTACTTAAAGACGGGCTGTTGACGCAGACGCTTTGGTTTCGGGGGACTTGGCGCGCTCGAAGTTCTTTTCGCCACCGACTCTGTTTCCTGGAGGTACAGGTTAACTGAATCTTCGTCATCATGAACGAGACATTTTCCCAGTTTGACAAAAGTTTCTTGTCCAGAGGCTACAGGAATACGTGCGTGCTCTTGTTTTCCAACAGGCTTTGTAAATATGTAGTTAAGGGGAAGAAAATCTTTCACAACTTGCAGGACATTGTTTCTTGTTGTAGCAAGATCGATTTCCTTTTGCTCGTCACCAATAAAAACTTGACATTTCAGCTCTTCCCCGACAAACACGTTCACTTCGATATGAGCTTTCGCCATGATCTTTTCTATAACGCAAAGGTCCGGAAGTGAACACAAGTAATTCGAGGGTGATACCCGTACGAAAATTTGTGGCCTGACTGAGCGAGAATCGCGCCCGATTCGGGCCAGAAAGCTATTTTTAAGGCGAGAATTGAGCAAGACAAACCGAGACAAGGATTTTGTCTCGCTTGTGCGGCGGAGCGAGACATTTGTCAGGTCTGTTTATCGCTGATAATGTGGCGTGAGCGAGAGAGACAAAGTGCAAACCGAGTTTCTTCGTTTACCTCGCAGGAGCGAGACATTTGTCACGGTGCATTATCGTTGAAACTGTGGCTGCATAATAGCGCGAAATTAACAAATACCGATGATATCTCGTTAACAATTGCGTAAAGTTTGACCGTGACATTTGTCATGTCCTGTTATCGGCCATAATACCGCTCAACGGCATGACAGAGTCACCTGAGTTTACTTGGGCTTCGTACCGCAATATCAAATCGTATTTTACAAGTAAGCTTATTGAACACAATAAAAACAAACGAAGGAATCTAATAAGTTATTAACACAAGAGTTACGCTTAGATATTTACTATTTACGTTCCTTCGTTGAGTATAATCTTTATCCAATTGTGGCCCAATATTGCATGTTGTTTGCCTCATCTCAGCCCATCTTCGAAGTCCTATTTGCTTCTTCACGATTCTTCATTTCTTCGTCTCAGCATGTTTGAACTCGTACATGGTTCATTTGTGGTTATCCCAGGAGAACGAGCATGAACTTTGCTTACTTGGTATGATTTCAAGCAATATAGTTCGTGGACTTCCCTGTTGCGAAAAACCATTTGCTTCTTTATGTGAGATAAGCGTGATCCTCAAAACACAGCATTTACAAAGAGCGATCTATCGCATTCTCATCCCCAGTTTCCACGCTCTACGCTAGAAACGCCTGGGACATAGTATATGAGTTTCTTTTTTAGTAAACAATGATCCTACGTTTTCCGGTGTCAGCGAGCAATCTTTATCTGTTACATCGGTCTGCAACCAGAAACGTTTAGGCCGTATAAGAATCAAAATTCAGATCTGAGAAAAACACAGAGGTTTCAGTCATGTTCTTTCTTGTTTGGAAACTCGCACACGTACGCATCGTCTTGGTTTTCTTCTGTAGTGAAAGAAATGTATAAACAGTTTGAGGAAATTGTTAATACATTAAAAACAACTGTTTGCTCATGATTACAAGGTGTCACACGGTTGATGGGTAACTTGGGATTGTAAGTATCACAGAGAATGGGATGGGCTACGGCAAGGTACATCGGTTCTCTTGATGAAGACAAATTGTAGTTGATGAAAAACTTCACCATCGCAAATGCCCAGGTGTTGTCCGCGGCATACTTCACAACCGCACAGTTGCGTTAAAGCATGCGCTTGTAAGCAAGCCCGCAAATTAAGGAACTCGTGGCTGTTACCTCTAGCCTATTGAATGCCCAAAGGCGATCCGAAGGGCAAGATGAGCCAAGAAACTTTTCCAGTGCATTCATTTCGGTGACACTTAGAGATACCTGATAAGTTGCACTCAAAACGTGAATATTAGGAAGAATTTCAGTCCTAAATTTGTATTTCTTTGCACGAGTTAAATCTTGATAGAGCAAGTCAATCTCCGATCCAGAAGGGACACACTTTTCCTTGAGTTCGGGTAGTTTTTGAGTTAACGCGACCGCAGAAAGAATTTGATTGTCAATAAACTGAGTACCGTGGATCAGCTTTAAGATGAAACCATTTTTATCTTCAAATGAAAAGCAACTGTGTGTGTAAAGTGGGCCCAGATCTCTGACATTATCCACTAGATGTAGCAATTGATGAACGTTTAAAGTATAAAAGCGTTCCTCGTACAGAGCTGAAAATGACTTGCAAAATCCATCTAGTAGCCTATCAGCTTCTTGCAAATCGGCTTCAGAAATTGAATCTTGCAAAAGGATGTAAATGGCTTGGACAAATAACGTGTAATGTGCAAAGTAACTATCTGGTAAAAGGCCGTAAAGGGTTGGTAGTCCGTAATAAAGCAGAAATGAGCGTAGTTCACTTGCTTTCCAGTACTTCAAGTGCTCGGCAATGGAACGGGGAAGACGCTTAATTTCAGAAGTTGGTAAAATCTGGCTCAGCCTAAAATCAATGCTGTCTACTTTAGAGGAAATACTGAAGTGTCGATTTGAAAATTTTGAGCTAAACCACAAGGTTAAAAGTAGTTTCTGTACGCCGAGAAGGACTCCATGCATGTAGTCAATTGCCATTCCGCTAACTAAGTCAAAGTAACGTAGAGCAGAAAGCCATGATGGTCCTTTTACTCCATTGACAATAGAGCGGTTAACACCCTGTTGCTGGAGTGTAGCTGCTCGAATGCCATCTTCTTTTACTCCTTCTGACGTTCTTAGTGGGCCTTTAGGATCATCAGGTTGGTAGAGAAATGCCCTACTGTGTCCGCGAACGCCGGTTCGCACGGTTTGCCCAGGTTGTAAACATTTCCAGCAGCCATGCTCGCCATTGTATTGCATACTGTTGCAAAGTAGGCACCGTGCTGGAAGATCACATGTGCAGGAGAGCAAAATTCCTTTGCACTGAAATTTTCCTCTCTCAGGCGATTCCATTTCAACACCCTTTTCAAGAAAAGCGAAGGAATGTGTGTGAGGTTTGAGAAAAGTCCACATGGCTGGCTTCTTTTCCCCAAACCAGAGTCCAGCAAAAATCATGTTTTCGTTTGCCATGCGTTTGTGGTAAAGGAGCTCATTGATAGTAAGGTATAGTGGCCAAATAGAAACTTTGGATGATTTAAACACTGGAACACCATCAGTGTTCATGAGAAAAGAGAGATTATCAGGGGATGATAAAATTCCTTCACTCGATAATTTCTTGTAGAGTAGACCATCATATATATCCTCTACATTGTTTCTATTTTTCTTTTCCCGTTGAAAACGATGTTGAATACTACTGTAAAATCCACTCCTTGAGAAAAATGTTGCCAGCTGCTGAACGATGGGTATCTCAATAAAGTACGCTTTGGCATGTCGAGCCGATAGTTCCTTCAAGCAAGCAGTGTTGGGACACAATGTCGCTTGTTTATCAACATATGATAAGCAAAAAGCACAATAATGATGAACAATAAAGGGGTTGTCTAACTTTCTGAAATAAGCTTTAAACGTTTTCAGAGTATCCGGTAAAATATTGCCTGAGGGGAGTAGGAGTGTTATCAACTGTAACAGGTGGGTGATGGCTTCGCCAGTCAAATCGTACTTGATAGCAAAAAGGGTAAGAAGGACCATAACTGCACCTATAGTGACCCTCGCCCCGGGGTATAATATTTGGTTCTCACTGGATGTCTTGCCCGCGTCAGTTTGTTCTGAAGATTCACGGCTGCGTTGATCATCTAGATCCACTCCTACCCCAAGAAGCGGGTCAGCAGTCTCTGTTAACGTCATCTCTTCCCTGACTTCTTCAAAATCACTGTCATCTTCTTCAGTCATTGTCATTTCCCAGTCTCGTAATTCACGTTCATCGGTTTGAGCAACAAGAGTATGGAAAACCTCATTCCACATCGAATCCAGCTCAAGTTCGTTTTCATTAAATGACTCGTCAGCTGACTCGTTTGGAGGATGCGGCATTTCTAAAATCTCATGGCCACATTCGTGTTCTAATTGATGACTCTCTAAGTTGAATGAGCTTGGAGAAAGGACTGAGTCATCCGACGGAATCTGCTGTGAACTTGATAAGGACAATGGTATGGATATGTCAGTAAATGAAGATTCTTCTGCTGCATTCACCTCAGTCCTTAGTCGTTTAGATTTGTTAGCTCTTCTCGAATTTGTTGACATTTTTTTAACTCCAATACAAATAGTGTTGTAGAGCAGCTAGCCAGTTAGCTGGTTTTCGGACAGAACTCAAGATCGCTGATAGCATCACAAGTGTAACATATACTTATGTACACAATAGAGACCTATGTTTAGAACATCACGTATTTATCTATCAAGACAAGTGTTGAGCAAAGAACGTTCCAGATTTTTCTTTTGCGTCATGTAAGCCTCGCTACGTTTAGGCGCATCACTCCGCTTCCTGCGCTATGTCGAGTTGTGAGGCAAGGGGGAAAAGGGCTGAACTGTTTCCATCATTTGAATGAGGAATACCAGTTCTGAGACAGTTGAAAGAGTTCTGGAAGTTCACAAAGCCTAAACAATTTTAGTAACTTCAAGTGCTATTAACGTTTCGGGTCGAGGTGACAATAGCTCAGTTGTCAAGATGACACTGATTAGCAACAACCCAACTGCCTGTACTGACCTGTATTGACGTCAACGACTTTATTATTCAAGATCATGTTCACCTGGACTACATTTTCCCGCACACAAAATCTTTTTCTGGTCTTTGGATAATATGATTACGTGTTTGTCGTTCATGAATAAACTGATGTGCAGACACGTTCCAAAAACGGACATCTGGCAGACGGAGAGAGAAGCCAATTTTGGCGGCCTAAGTGCAGAAAGGCCCTGTGACACTGTTCATTCGATACAATCATAATAAGTAAATGTCAGCTGAAACAGCTCAGGGAGGGCCTGTCAAGTCTCTAATCATTACCTCTCAAAAATGCAAATCAGAAGGTCGACTCCCTGATTGGCTGTAATTCTGATGTGTTATCGTATTGCATTGGTGTATTCTACAGGTTAATATTCCGTCGTCCTGCGGGAGCTAGCTAGATAGGAGTGAGTACTGGGTTGGTCGTTGGTTCAGTTTTGTTCAAAATTTTCTCTGCGTTCACTTTTGAGCTGAAAATATGGCTGAAAATTTATACGCCTGTATATATTTTCCAAGCGATAAGACCGTAAGCGTGATACTGAAGTCTCGTTGTATCTTGAGAGGTGAATTCAAAGAACTTGGAGAAGTGGAAGTCAAATGGCGCGTTCAGGGGAAGCAGCAAACCTATCTCGGGATTATCCTCCGTGTCTGTCCAAAACGTGAGTATAACAATTAAATATGTATTGTTAATGATAGGAATTACTTTTCGCTGAATGGAAAACCTTTGAGCGGCCAGAGAAATATTTGATTTCGGCTAACCTTGAATGTAACCGTTTTTGGCGCGCATTTCAGTTAAGCAGTCCAGTTCCCCAAAAGGCCTGCATGGATGCAGAGGTTTTCATTTAGGATACCACCCAACGAGGAAAAAAACAGTATTTATTCGCTTCACTATTTGTAAAAAAAAAACTTCTCTCGTTTTAGACTTTTTATGTAGTCGGTTGCAAACAATGTATGATCGATTAATTGGAGGTACAATTAAGAAAAAATAGGAGCAAACACTTCACTCTCTGCAAAAATCAGTCTGTCCACACGATGCTATTATTGGCAATGCCTCGCACTTTGTGCGACTCTGTTTTTTTCGTTTCCAGCTCAAAGGTGGTACAATTTTTTTGTTAAAGTAACCGTATTAATACAAACAATTTTTTCAGTCCCGTCAGTATAACCTTAAAGTTGACCCTACAGTTGTTTTCTTTACATATAATGCATAAATACATTTACATGTTTTTTTTTTTACAATTAAATTTCTCGAGCGCTCATTGGTTCTTGGCCGTAGTCGCTGAGTACAGGTCAAGAGGAGATAGCACTATGTCCTGTTGTCGATTAAACGACATATCATTCAGATTGTTTGAATCGTTATTGTGCAAGATTTCTGCCGAATATAACCCTTCTTGAAAAAGAAAGCTTTTCATTGAAATAATGAGACTGAATACTCTTATATGAAATTGTTTACTTCCCTAGTTTCAGACAAGACTGAATGTTCGTTAATACCAAATTACTTTTAATTTCTATGTTTGGAAAAAAAGAGGAGAAACATCTTCTGGATCGCTACTCGGAAGAACTTCATCCGTTTATAACGTCATCAATAACTGAGGGAAGGGAGTTTACAACTGAAGACTTAATTCGCCAGTGGAAACCTGATCAGCACTCTCCTGTTGACGTCAACACTGAAGCTGTTCCGCCCCCCAAGAAAAAGCGGTTAGAGTCCAAAACAAGTAAAAGTGACAAACCCAGAAAACCCAACAAGGATAAGGCTCGCCAAAAGAAGAGTATAGATTCATCCTCTGCTTTGGCTGCTCAGGAGATCATTGCTTTTACGCCGTACAACAGTGTTTTCCCATCTGTAAGGGTCCCACAAGAGCAGCAGTTACAGGATCTGCAACAAGAGGATGACCTACTTGCTCCCCATTCCCAGCATCAGCGGCAACAATACGTGAAGCCCATTGAAACACAACAACAGCAGCAACGTCAATACCAACCCAAACAACAGCAACAGAATGAACGACTAAAACAGCAAAAAAACCAAAACCAACAGCAGCATGGACAACATCAACAGCAAGAACAACATCATCATCGACAACAACAGCAGCAGCAGTACGGACAGCGGCAGTCACAACTACAACAACAACAACCGCAACAACAACTGCAACAAAAGCAGCAACATCAGGGACACTTACAGCGGCAGCAGCAGCATGGACAGCGGCAGCAACAACCGCAACAGCAACAACAACAAAAGCAGCGACACCATGGACAGCGGCAGCAGCAAGAAAAACAGCATCAGCAGCAGCAGCCTGGACAGCGGCAGCAGTAACAGCTACAGCCAACACATCAGCAGCAGCAGCAGAAGCAGAAGCAGCAAGAACACCAAGATCACCAGAAGGCCCAACACCAACGATTTAATCAGCAAAGTATTTTGCCATTACAAGAGCAACAAGGGCAGCAACTATGGGACCATTCCACGCAGCACTCAAACATGCTTCAGCAATCGAACCAGAGCTACTTCAACATGCTAGAAGACGTAGTGGCCAGCTCCAGTAAACAAGGGTCAGACTATACTGACTCCAGTGATGACTTCAGTTGTCTTGGGACCACTTGTGCTGCAATTACGACAGCCATGACAACATTATCTGACTACAACGATGGCCTTGATGATTTCATTGAAGACCCTGTTGAAACACGTCAAGACTTTTCTCTGGACGATTCTGGTATCCTGATCAGTGCAGACAGTGATGTTGACGATGGAAACGAAATGAACCACAAGGAAGATCCCTGCAGCGAGCTTAACTTATTAAGAGAGAAGATTAGAAAGCTAGAAAAGGAGAATGACCAGTTAAAGGCTCGTCAAAGTGTCTATGAGAGCACGGGTGAGTTCTCGTCTTTAGTTTTACTCACAATACTGACTATAAGCAAAAACCAGACCCTATTCCAGGCTTTCATATTGTCAGACTGAGATAATTGAACCACGGTTCTTCTTTTGTTTATTCTTTTTGCCCAAAGAAATTCGCTCATTTCTCCTTCACTCAAGCAGCCTATAGGGCTAAGTTTGCAAACTGACGAATTAATCCCTGACATCGACTTGTTTACCTTCTTATTAGACTACAAACGTACTAAAACAAACTTGGAAATATAAAAGTTAGTAAGGCAAAATCCGTCCATTTAGTTTTGTGTGATTTAAAGTTATCCGTTATAAGTTTAGCCGTTATACAGAAACTTTACATTACTCCCATTCTCAGTGCCACCCCCTCAAGTTCTTGACTACCTGAGAAGACTGCTCGAGACTTTTGATGGAAGTCAAATGCTGCTACAGGAGTCTAATTCCGCCATTCAGCGAGATGTTCCAACGTCATACATGGTTAAAGCGAATTTTAAGCCATCCGAGGTTAGTACAGTTTGGCTCTTAACCTTTTTATAATCTTAAAAAACAGGACAGAAAACATAGGAAGAGTACTATTTATTTTCCGCATCTACACAGTGCGTTTGCCCTGGGGCCCTAAAATTTCTGCTGACTGAAGCCCTCATCCTTTTTTTGGCTGTCGAGCCCGGAGGCCGAAGAAATTTAGCGCGGAGCCCGGAGCCCAGCATTTTCAAGCAATTTAATCATTCGAGTTCCCAGACTACATTGAAGAGACGACTGTACATAATACTAGCATACGCGGTTATCTTAGTTTATAATGATATGCAATAAACAAAGAAACGAATACTTGTAGCTTATAGTTTAAATTTTACAAACAGCACTGCTTACCGATCACTAAGAAAGTCCCAATATAGGCCATTCGTCCTGGGTGTTACACAAAGATTCTTCCATTCGGAAACTGAAGTTCCTTCATATGTCTATGAATAGAGGTTTTTGTGCTGAACTTCATAATTCCAAAGCTGATAGTAACCTCCTTGAAACCATTATTCAATGCCGCCGGCAAGATAACTATATTCAGCGATTGATGTTTCCGCTCTCTCGCGTTTCAACATGAAACTCCAACGATGGCAGACCTTGTCTGCCCCCAGTTTATATAAACACACGGTTGCATCAAGTTGATCGACCCCTGCCGCCTCTTTTAGCTCGCTTGATTCAGTTATCACGCAATATGACAAGAAAGCAAAACAAGGCGAGCGGTCAAGGATCACTGCCACGTGGAAGATGTCAAAGTGATCGTGAGACATCAGAGATTTTGGAGTTTGTCACATGGAGTATAGAAATCTGATCTGCTCCATGACCTCAGTGTCAACTTTGTACAATTCTTGAGGTTTAACTTTAGAAACTGTTCTGTCCACCCACTTGATGAACACACAGCCTTCCTCGTCCACAAGTGTAACCTGACGTAACAAGAGGCAATTCCATATAAACTGTGAATACAACAAACGGAACGTATCGGGGAAATTCCGCCTATTCTCTAAAGAAGCTCGTCTCTGCATAAAGTCAACATCTCGATACTCCTTACCGGTTGTCACATATTCCTCATAGAACCAAAAGTATCGAGAAGTTAGAAGAACTTGACTAAGGCCCCGTTTACACGGGTCCGGACAAATTTTTGCACGGGCGAATTTTGTTCC
>OFER01000060.1_pt1 | contig 11035 bp, 2 predicted proteins | sample 1521091 | NCBI WGS metagenome assembly OFER01 (sample SAMN04272335, study PRJEB24112) | coral metagenome | biome: Coral reef; feature: Shallow seawater; material: Coral tissue | host: Coral | place: China: South China Sea | collected 2014
TACCACGGATCGGTAAATTTCTGCGAAACATTTTGACGAATATCTGAAGTTTGGGAAGACACACAAGCCTAAAACTTGGAGAAGTGTCTTATTTATCTTCCATAATATTGATGGTCTTCGATTTGCGTGACAGACAAAACGATCTATTGTCAAACGCAACACGTTTATGAAGTTTGCAATGCGTTGTTCAACGCGTTGACGAACGTTGCCAATGCATTGCGAAACATTGCCAACGCATTCGAAAATAATTCCAGCGCGTTGGAAATCATATCCAATGAGTTGAAATACGTTGCAACGCATTTCAATGTGTTTTCGACTTATCTCTTATGCCGGGTTTTCACAAATCGGGTCACATATATGACATATGATTGTTCCATGATAATGATTCGTCTACCACAACACCAATATACTTAAAATGTCTCTGCTGTTTTAATATTGAATCTCTGTAAAAAAAAAATACATACAATAGGTTATATTCACCCTAAACAAGCTACTTTTGGACATACAGAAAAACATAAACACCAGGTTGAAAATGAAAATGGCTGCCTGGGGCACTCAAGTACCCATTGCTATTTTCCTTTTAACCTTTAAGTTCTTAACTTGCCCAAGTATAAAATCAAACATTTTTTAACTTGAAGTACACAGAGTACAAGACATCTTTCACTTGAATTGTCACAATAATTGCTTCCACCTACAGCCATTCTTATCTTGAGGTGAGGAAACAGGGAGCAGGAATGTGGCGGACGCGGGGGAGAAGTTAGCCTAAATTCAGTCTGCACCATAATGCAGTTATGAACAATAAGAACTACAGTTTAACCAATGGGAGTATTCTGTGATATTTTACTCTATTTAAGGTCTTTGTAGTCCCTGCTAATGGTAAAATGTTTTAAGTTTGGTTCCAGATAAATTCAAATAGGCTGATAAATCCTTTCTATTATAGCCTGCAACAGTAAGTCTCTTGAATGTTTATGAAACTGACATGCAGGTTTACAATACAACACCATTTCACTTTCCAGTTTTGGATATGAATAAAGAATTGAAAGTTAGGAGTGAGTTACATTCACTTGATTCTCTGTGTGACTGATATGAATCAAGGAAGACTGAGTTAACAAAGATATATCAGTTTTTCACTTGATAACAAATATATGCTTATGGTGAAGTAATCCAAAAAGTTATTCAGATACTTGTCTGATAAGCATAAAATTGCTGTTGGAGGTTGACCATCTCAATGCAATACATTTGATATTTACTGCAGTGCTATATTCACAAGGTCCCCTCCTTCACAAACACCAACAGATAACATACAATTATGAAGAGAATAAATTTAACTGTTTGTTCAACCTAAAAAAAAATAACACCCTTTTGAACAAACTAATTTTACAAAAAAGCAAACAAAAGGAGACAAAGATTTCAATATTAAGTATACCATACAAGATCAACTATAGTATCATAAAAAACCAATCTGCTTGTCTCATGTAAACTAAACTTGTCTTGTCAGGCATGAGTGACAACATAAACACCTGCAGGAAATGCGCAGTTGCAATTTCAGAGATGACACAGAAAAGGTATTACCCCACGAGACAAGCATCACTTCACATTGATTAAAACAGTCTGACAGAAGTGGGTTAAAGAATAGCATAATGTAGATTGAAATAATGTTCAAAAAGGTGTTTGAATAGTATTTTATTGACCCTGGTCAGTGAAGTGAAACTCAAACGTGATATCCATATACAGATATGGCAGATAAAAATTGTCAATAAGTGTGCCACCACTGTTGACATAAATCTATATCCACTGATCATCAAAGAAGAGAGCTGCTAACTTGCTGGTATTGAAGCTCAATCATGAAATTTTGTCAAGGCTTCATCAATAAAGGTAATGTGAGAAAACTGTTTTGTGAATTCTCTAAACTTTAAAAGCAAAATTGATATAAAAATAATATATTTTATGATTTAAAGATCCAAGACAACAATAGTGTGTATGAAAATCAAAGTAAAACACCCTATAAATTAAGAGCTTCTTCAACATAATGACACCTCTTGACAAGACCAAAAGGTGTGCTGGAAGAATTCAGAAGTATTCTTCAGAAGTTAAGTCAAAAACATGACCAAGAGGAAGAGAAATGCTATATTTCAAGGTTGAAAGGCAGATCAGAATTAATTATTCATGTTCACTAAGGAGCGAAGTTTGCAACATTTGCATATTTCTTAGACATGAATTATGAAGTCTGGTTTATTGTAAAGCCAAAAAATAGCCCCCCTTTTGTACTATTAGATGAGAAATCTGCACTTTTTTCATTGAATTGTTTGTCATATCACATTTGTAAACACAAAGAAAAACCTTTCATAGAAAACCACAACTCAAAGATCTACACTTTAGAAAGATAACTGTATGCTACCATTCAAAATCTTGAAGCCACACTTTAATTTTAATTAAATCTTTTGCAAAGAAGAAAAAATTGGTCACCAGAAAATAGAATCACTGATCTCAAACATCTGTTAAAGAGGTGTCTGATTCTAATCACAAAATCTTTTATTCTCTGACAACACTACTCAACACAGACAAAAGCAAAAACACTGTTAATTAAATCTGCATAAATAGCAAGAATATTGTTCCAAACTTATTAAGTATTCTTTTCTAAACAGATTAGGAAATGCAAAGAAACATGGCTTTTCTAGGAAGATTACAAAGATGAGCTGTGTCTATTTTTGTCTCACAAGTGCCCTTTTTTGTTGTCTAACCAATACATGACCTTGTTACCGCAGACATCAATAACTTAGACAGCGACAATGAATATCAGCATGCAACAATTACTATTTATCAAACCTGCGCATACCAAGATATTTAGATAACAGACTTGAAAACTGTAAGCCAAAAAAGCCAATTTTATCTTTGGGCACAAATAGAGATTACAACCAATTGTGTATATAAACATGACCTTTAAAATCCTAATACACAATTGCTCCTCTAAAATGTTGAAAGTTGTCAAGATAACGCAGGCGTAAAACAAACTTCTTATTACAGAAATTGTGTCACGCACACCCAAGTTCCGCTGCTCTTCTGTTTGACTATTACAAATTTTGCTTCCTATATCTGTACTGATTCCCTGAAATAAGTGCTAACCTATAATTACTCAAGTTTTTACGTCAAATTTCAACAATCCGGGAACAAACAAACCTCTAACATTGCATTTATTTTGCACAGAGTAACGATGGTGTACACAATGTAAATTAAATCTGTCTTATTCAGTTTGCAACTTACCTCGCCAGAATTTTGATCAACTCCAGTAGACATATCCAGTACACGGTCTACTTCAACATAATCGGGATTAAAGGGTTCTTCGTCAAGCTGTTGGAATATACAATATCAATGTTTGCTTCAGAATGAACAGCGTTTTGATGTGAAACCTAAATTAAAAAAAAAAAAAAACAATCCAAAACTACAAAGAAGTTTACCCATTCATTAACTTCAGTTTTTAGAAAAAAGTTGGGCATACCTCACTGAAAAAGGCCATGGCGTTTTGCTGTTTGGCTTTATATCGCTTGATTTTCATGTGTATTCTCTTGTCTCCTCTAGCCAGCTTGTCTGGGGTTGCCCATTCACAATGAAGATAAGAGCTGAAAGAAAACAGCAATCAACATTTCTATAAGATGGTTTGTGATAAAATGTTTTCAACACTCCACTTAAATATAGGGCAAAACTCAAACTCACTAGTTCTTAAACTTGACCAAAAATTCTTCATAACTTCCAAGTTCTTCATCCTACAAAACAAATTGGACACACAATTTTAGTTTATAAGAAAGGTGGATTTATAAAAAAACCAGGTTATTACAAAACAATGGAAATTTTCTGCAGGCCATAGTTGGGTTTATACAATAAGAGTAATCTTACCTGTTTTGTTCTCATAGACAATATTTTCTCAACTGTTGTCGTCTCTTCAACTTCAGGTCCCACTGGTATATAGCCTTGACCAGCAATGTCACCTGGATATGCTGCCTGCACACCACCTTCGGTAGGCTCCTTCTCCCCTTCTTCATCAGACAAGTTGTAGTCAAAGTCGTCCTTGTAGGTTTTCTTCTTGCGTTCTCTGAGAGATCGTCGCTGAAAGAAGAAGGTGAAATTATACTTAGAAGTTAATTTAAAAGTAATCCCTCCCTGAAATATACCAATAACCATAATCACATTCACAAAATCTTTTTTTTAACTTCATTGCTAAGATCCCTTTGAAAAAGTTGGTTTCTAAGCAATATTTTATCAAGACCCTCAAACTTACAGTGATACTGGAAACATGATCCTCTTCAAAATAGCTTGGAGAGTTTGGTGGTGAAGGTTCAGCATCAGATGAATCTTTCCTGTTCCGCACAGGGGTTGGTTTTGCTAACACAGTTGCTGGTGGCCTGAATTTTAATAAAGTGCAAAGCCAAACAGGTTATTATTATCACGTGTATCTATCTGCCCATTCAGCACTGTGCAAGGCACAAGGTAGTCTAAAAATCAGGCTTTTCTTTGGGGACCGGAAGAAAATAGAACAAAAAGGGCAAGGGTGAACTCTGTCCCTTCTTCCTTCCCCTTAGGAAGACATGGTATTCGGGCTAGGAATAAGGCCTCATGTCCTCGTAAGTTATAACTGTGACAAAGGTGTTTCCATAACATATATGGCCGATTCTCCTAGTTTTGTCTATTCGTGATAGAACATGTTTCTTTTTCATTGAAAGGCAAATTATTCTTGACTGGTGGCTAGACTACATAAATTCATAGTTTTTCGACTTCACTTTTACCAAAACATCAACACCCCTTGTCCTTGTTTTCTATGAGCAGTAGCCAACTTAGTTTCGCTTTTTCAACCACACGCATTCATCTGTAAAAAAAATCTGGCTCATAATCTAATTGTTAATTAGATTGCATTAGATTGCAGAGTTTCAACAGAGCAACCAATAGAAATGTAGGTTAATGATAATAATCAACTGATTACCTCCATAACAAAGAGTTTTGTAGCAAACAATAACCCTACATTTCAAAGAATACACAAAGCATGTATTATACCCACTTAGGTGACACAGAAATTAAAAGGGAAGAAATCAAAAAACCAAAAAATGTTTCAAACAGAACCTTGAGGTCTGCGAGCTCCGTACTGGTGCTGGTTTTTGAACTATAGAAGGGCCCAGACTTATAGGGTCAGCTGGCATAGGGTGCCTAGACAAATCCATCATTCCAGTGTTCACTGTTGTTGGATTTCCCATCATTCGCTGGCCTGATGACATTGGTGGAAACCCTGGCATCATGGGCATGCCATCACTGTTATGCAAAGCTGCTTTAGCCATGGCTTCCACAGCAATTCTATTGGCTTTCTCCTGCTGCCTTCGCTGTTGTATAAACCTTAATTGATCATAGTTCTGAGGCTGAAAGTTTGGCTGTACCCTTTGTTGTTGCTGCATGGCATATATTTGATAAAGCCGCTGAAATTGAAATTGTAACTGTTGCATTTGAGAAGGCTGTCCCATTTCACGCACTTGCTGGATCTGCTGCTGGATTCGCTGCATTTGAAGCAAGATTGCAGATGTCTTGACCTGCATCAGGTCTTGAGGGTCTGACATCTGCAAGTTGGTGAATGGATATCCAGGCTGTTGAGGAGTTGCCAAATTATGCTGGTTTCCTGGGGTAAAGATGTCCTGGTCAACTCCACCTGCGACCCCACCATTGAAAGCAGCATATTGTGGATTTTGAAATTGTTGTGAATTGTAACCTGACTGGGATGAATTCTGATTCACAGCCATAGGTGGTCGAGTCCCACTTTGAAAAGGATTGTAAGGAAAATTTCCATCCACTGCACCTGAAAGTGAAGGTTTGCTTTGATCAATGTCACCTGTATTACTAGATACTAAGTGTTGTAGTCGACTTTGTCCCCCCAGGTCTATTTGCTGCTGGCTCCCTTCTGAACCTTGCAGATGTCTGTACAGTACTTGCTGTGGGCTGATTTGCTTTTGTTTCTGTTGCTGACTAGGCTCCGCAGTCTTCGGGCTTGTACCTTTGGGAGAAGAGCCGGTGTAAGGAAGTGAAGGTGACTGGTTCTGGTGCTGAAGTCTAGGAGATTGTGAAGGCCCAGTGGGAAAACGATCTGGAGAGGAATTCATTGGCGATTGATTGGCGAAATGCTGAAGTCTTGGAGAAGACGATCGCGTAAACCCGTAGCTAAATGGCTGACGAAATGGCGATTGTTCAGATCCCTGTGAGAATCCACTATAATTAGGGGAGCTTCGTGACGGTTGGCCACGAGGCCAACACATGTTTATCTGCGATGGTGAACGAAATTCGGAAAACTGTTGTTGTGAGGACGACTGCATAGAATGAAACCGTTGCGGTGATGACGATAGTAACGGATCGTTGAAATGTTGGAGTTTCTGCGAGGGCGGCAAGAACGGAGAGCCTGAAGATCGATCATCAAAATGTTGAAGCTTTGTTTGATTTGTATTCGACGGCGACTGCGATTGATATCCTGGAAAAGAAGCAGACTGCTGCAGCCTTTCTTGCAGTTGTCCTCCTTGGCTTCCATGTGTGCCGAGCGTTGAGCCGAGACCTAAATCGTCCAAGCCGTTATTGACGCCATCAAATATTCCCAGAAATGGATCCGCCATAATGGGTCATCGGAGATGGAGCCAGAAGCGGTCTCCAATTTTACACAGTATGTTGTAAAATGTCCATCTTCATGTCCATTTTTTGATCGTTTCGGCGCAATCTCCTTGATGGGCTATTCGCCGCCGTCAATGAAGCCGTTCTGAAAAAGAGAAAAGGTCACGGAAGATGAACTAAGTTAAAGACCAACAACTCTAATCCTACGAAAACTGTAGAAGAAAGTCAATTAATGGTAATACGATATGTAAACAGGGGAAAAACAAAACGACCGAAAACGGGCAAAGTACAACCTCCACCACCTAAACACAAAGGTACGAATGAATGAATCACGAACTAGAGGTTTGCGTAACACGACATTTGCCGTAAATTGCATTGCATGGTCCGCTATCCTACGGAATGCTCACCAGTTTGGAAACATTTTTATTTTAAACTGCCAAAACCCTTCAAACAAACGGTTCAGTACTCTTGAAAAGCAATGCAGTCGTTAAAAGAAAGGCCACTTTCTCTTAAACAACTTGAATTTCGAAGTTAAGTGCGTTCGTGTAGAAATACGGGCATGAAGCCGGTTCAGGCATCACTACAAACCTGATAAAAAAATTCCCCCTGTCAAAACCTATTATTATCTTTACAGTTTTCGTTTACTACGAGATTCAATTACTTTGACAACCTCCAGTCGAGAGTTAGAACTACGAAGCAAGAAAAATATTCATACAAGTGCAGCGAGCAGGGAAAAACAAAAGCTTTCATGCCAAGTCAGGCCAGGTGGAGGAAAGTTGTCCACAATAACAATGTAAAATTCGCCTTCACTATACTGGTCGATTCATATGTGCAAATTGATGCCTGTCCTCGATAACCTGAACAGTTTGAACCAAAAAGTCTCCATAAATCCTCAAAAGTCGAGTACCCTTTAACAGCATTTAAGTGTGCAAACGCCAAGTGGTAACGTCCATGCTTGTTTGCAACGTCAAGGAACAAAAGCGAAATGTGGGAAACACGAAGGATATTTTGGCTGCCCTTCACAAGCGCTCCAAGTGAAGTAATTGATGTCATACAGGGTCAACAACGTGATTAAAACATGGTCAAACACAAAAACACAACACTAACCTACAAAAACTGCAGTCTACACAGCTCAAAGAACGGAAAAAGGCCGACAAAAAATTCCTCTTCGATGAATAAGCGAAAGGTTTTGCGATGAACTCGAACACGAATATCATGCTTTCACTGGCCACCACGTTACTACCTGCTGACAGCCAATCAGAAGATAGCTTTCTTCGCAAGTTCCCGGATGATTGGGGGGTAGCATATATTACAGAGGTCACCCGGAGGGCAAGTTTGACAAAGAAACACATTTCACAAACTCAAACCATCCACAAACTTCGTTAGCTAACGGGTCGGAGTAATTAGGATTATTTGGCTGGGTCTACGGATAACTGGATCATTAAAGTCTTTGACGAAAATGACATCTTTTATAGCAAACACGATTTCAATTCAAAAAACGGCATTACCATATCAAATCATCTTTCGGCGGTTATTGTGTGACAAGAACAATAAGTCATTCTTCTTCCTATGAAGAAAAAAAACACTTTTTCAGTTAAATAGAAAGTCTGTTTTGAATGAGTTAAGTCCCAAGAGCATTCGTGGAAATTTTCGAAAGACATCGTTGAAAAAAAAAAGCTATTACATAAAACACAAAACAGCAGAAATCGGCAAGAGCCCTCTGGGCTGAAGTATTAAAAGATCGAACACCACAAAAGTGACAAAAATTATCTTGAGATATTTCGACAAAACGAAAACATAAATTACGGTTGGGAATTTATTTTTCTTCGATATTGAGATTCCTCTTAAGGTTTTGATACGCTGGATTTGTTTTCAGATTAACGTTACTTTTCACGGTCAAGAGAAATAAAATCAAGCGACGGAAAATAGTTGCGTAAGGATGCGCTTGTAAAATAAACTCTGCGCAAGTAAACCATTTCAAGCACAAAATATTTGGAAACTACTATTCTTTGGCATGTTTTATGGCCGGGTCAGTTTAATTAGGAGTGCCGGTGACTTTTATACTCTGATGCCGCAAATTCTTAGGCCGGCGGCAGATTGAAGAGAAGCTGCTAAACCAAAACCAGGATTGAATTTGTTGGTGGATGATACAAAAAAAGTCCCAAACAAAAACGACCTGTAAACAAATGAAGCGCCTCACTTCACAAAATGTACCTATTTGTCGTATATGTGATGGGCCCACAAATATGGCAACACTCCGCCAGCCACCCCACCCTGGGGGTAAACCAGTGCCTCCCCTCCTGCGATGCAGTTGACAGTTTAAAATGTTTTGTAAACATGACAAAAGAACAAAGAACATTTGACAAGAATTTTTTGACAGAAAAAAAGAATTGGAATTCTTTATCCTCTACGTATATTTTATCACGTGCAAACCATTTTCTTCAACAAAGTCGAAGTAGTTCTTTTTATTATTGGTGATTGCACGGGTGTGTAGATCGTAGACCGTAAAACAGTATTTTGGTGTTGTTTTCTTAGGTGTTCTTTTTTATATATCTTTTTTAATCACATCAGGATAAAAGCTCCATTGTTGAGAATGGCATTACCAAAGAATTTAATATGACAGTGGGTTTACGCGAGTTCTGTGAAATGGAAAATTGACCTCCAGTTTGAGCACGTAAATTTCAAAGCGATTTTTTTTAATCTCACTAGGACACCCTTTTTGTAACGTACTGTGCGGGAAGCAGATGACAGAGCTTCATTTAACAAAGGCGAACCCACTATGTTGCCCGAACCGAAAATTCACAAGGCTTTCGTAACAGGCTGCCAATCAAAAAAGGAAGTTTATAGAAGCATTTTCTTGTTTTGCAGGTTCAAACAATGGTCTCTCCTGTTACTTAGCGTGTTAGATATTGTTCAGTGCCCTTCTTCGATTGGTTAATTGACAGATCCACCTGCCGAAACCTGTATATTTGACATGGATTTTCTGTTGTTTACATGCATTCATTACGCGCCAGATCGAACACGTGTTTCGAACAAATTCGAATGGCACCGACCAGAAACCGGACTGAAGAGAGAAAAAAGTCTCGAACTAAATTGTTTTTCTTGCCGGGAAAATAACAGCAGAAACGCGTGGTCTGTCAAAACTGCCTGAATATCATTTAAAAGGGTTTTATTTTCAAAGGAAACCAAGGAAAACAACAAGAGATTTGTTATGTTAGTCTGCAATTTTCCACGACCTCCATATTCCATAGATTTACTGGATATCAACTTTCATTTCACCCGAAGCTATAAAGATCGAGACCAAAGGCGGATTTTCCTCTGGAAAATAGTTTATACTGTTTCTCCGTTCAGTGACTATGATGAATTGCTAGCTTTTAATTTTAGTTACAATTACTAAGATATCCCCTCAGAGGCAATTTACTGACAGAATTACAAAGCCCGATTCGTTTATTCTAATTAAGCAGACTAAGAAATCTACTAGGATTCTTTATCTCAGGCCATATCTTACTGGCTGGGACGTTTTAAGAGTAGGACGTATTAAGATCCGAGCTTTCAACAGTTGATACTGACATGTCATTTTTGAATTGTACTTATTCAGTTTCATTTTGTACACTTTCCGACAACCCCTGAGCTTACCTTCACAACCGACGCAATATTTATCCTGACAAGAGCCAAATGCAGGTCAGAAATTGTCACTTTGTATCCGCCAGGCCTTTAGGAATTGCCCGAAACGGAATAATCTTAGTGAAACGATAAACAGCAACGTGCTTTCGCGGGTGCTAATGCGTGATGCACTGACTTACATTCACCAGTTAAGAATAGAGTTCCTGTGGCAATGTTACTTTACACAAGTCGATAATGGTAATACTGTGGCACTGCTACAAAATCATTTCCGTCCTGAAGCAGCCTCACACTTTTGAAGGGGACAAAGAACAGACCTATACTAAATGAAAAACTTCAATTTCCTTCTTGTGTTTAGTTGAACAAAGTTTTCTCCCTCATCGCAGTATATCTGGCTTTGATGGGCAGGAAAAACGCAGGTTATATTGTCCCCAGGGACACAAGCCGCCTCCTTAGCTTCTTGGAAAGTACACAATGATGCCATTGGCCTTTTCACGCGCGCTTCAATTCGCACTTGTACCCAGCTCCAGCTCGGGAAAGGGCGTATGCAAGGGCGTAGTTAGGGGGTCACGGAGTGCCCGTGAACCCCCTTTTGCGGAGCCTATTTTAAGGAAACAACCAACACCAGTTGGCGAAAACGGTGGTCCTGTGATCCTAAGAAATCTTGAAGGAAAGCTTTCGCTGCCCAAGCCAAATACTAATTATGAAGCTTTTGTTATGGCGAGGCCTGCCTGTGGAACAACTTGCCCCAAGATTTAAAAAGCGTTGGTTCTATTGGGCAGTTTAA
>OFER01000061.1_pt1:0-7500 | contig 11020 bp, 1 predicted proteins | sample 1521091 | NCBI WGS metagenome assembly OFER01 (sample SAMN04272335, study PRJEB24112) | coral metagenome | biome: Coral reef; feature: Shallow seawater; material: Coral tissue | host: Coral | place: China: South China Sea | collected 2014
AAATGCCATTCTATATCACAGTCAATGACATTGTGTATAGCTTATGCATAAAAGTGCTGAGAAAATCACTTACTCAGTTAAAAGTAACTGCAACAATAACATGCTTTGAGAAAAATAAAACATAAAAAGGGACTAACAAAACAGTAACACCAAGTTCATGCGGCCGGTATTACAGCTGGTCTTTACAAAGACATTCTTCTGTTTCAAGCGCACTGTTTTCTAAGCAGGACACACAGAATTTATAAAACATGCTTCAATCCTCGTCAAGTCAAAGAGTACAAAGTCTAGAAATACAAGAGCCTTGATAACTAGAACTGATTGCATAACACAACTGACAAAAAAAAAACATTGACTAATGTAACATCCCCTTTGTTTTGAAAGTTGAATGTACGGTACAGAAAAATCAAATCAAGTCCTAAATTAGGTAGTCTATCATCGTTCCAAACCACATTTTCTAAACAGGGGAAAATAAAGCATAACGCTTTTGCAATGTTCACACTTGCTTAATCACAGTTTAGATCAGCACTAATCAGTTAAAATCACAGTTTATCACACACAGTCCTTCAAATTTGATGGTGGTTGTCTGTTTTGGATAGGCCTTAAGACAACTTCGATGTGAGCTGGAACAGTGGGAGATGCTGTGGACGTTGCTGGTTCAGGTGACTGGGGAGGAATTTCTGGTTTGATTTCCGGTGCTACCACCAAGGGTTCAATCGGTTTGGGTGGAGCTGCCTCTCCAGTCTTTCTTAGGTGATAACGGTTACGGCGATAGGTCCCTCCTTCTGGTGTTGTAACCACGTACGATCGGTCATCCACCTTTTGTGTAACTGTCGCCTTGCGCCATGTGCGCTCGTGCTTCTTTATTGGCTTCATTCGCACCACGTCGCCGATTTCCAACTTTGGAAGATCCTTAGCGGTTCTGTTGTAGTACTGCGCTTGTTTAAGCTGACGTTGGCGTAGAAGGCGTTGCTGTTCCTCTGGATCTGGTACTTGAGGTTTCAGCAGAGATTCCTTTGTAGGAAGTAGGGTTTTTGTTCTTCTGCTCATAAGTCGTTGAGCTGGACTGGTGGATGTTCCTTGAGAGGGTGTATTACGGTAATCTAACAACGCTAAGTGAATGTCCTTACTTTTCCTCAGCAACTGTTTAGCTGTCTTGACCGCAGCCTCCACCTTCCCATTGGCCTTGCTGTTGCCTGGACTGATGGTCCGATGCTTGAATTTCCAGGACTTTGAGAAGTGCGCAAATTCTTGGGAGGAAAACTGGGGACCGTTGTCGCTGATTACAGTATCAGGACACCCATATCTGGCAAAGTGGTTCTTAAGCTTGGTTATCACAGTAGAGGCACTTGTGCTAGCCAGTTGGTCAATTTCCCAAAAGTTGCTGTAGTAGTCAACTGTAATGAGAAAGTCTTTGCCTTTGTACGAGAACAGGTCAGCGGCGATCCGTTCCCACGGTCTGTTTGGTACTTCAGTACTTCTCAGTGTTTCCTTTGGTTGCGCACAGTCGTACTGTCTGCACGTTTCACACGACTCTACTAGCTGTTTCATTTCCGCACACATGCCAGGCCAGTATATGGACTCTCTGGCTCGTCTGAGGCAAGCTTCCGTACCCATGTGTGAGGAGTGTATCTTCTGCTTCATTACTTCTCGCAACTTCTTCGGGACAACGACTCTTTCGCCTCTGAAGATTAGACCATTTTGAACCGTCAGTTCATCTCTCTGGTTGAAGTAAGGGAGGGCTACGGGAGGCACTGAAGACTTGTCATCAGGCCATCCATGAAGAATCACCTTAGTCAGAACTTGCATTGACTCATCTGCTCGAGTCTCCTGTCTGATCTCTTCCAGTCTAGGATCTGAGATTGGGACGCAACTTGCCATGTTGACAGATTCAAATTCTTTGTCTTCCGGTTCTGGACTCTTCGGCAGGTATGCTCTTGATAGCAGGTCAGCCAGGAACATATTCTGACCACGTTCGTAACTGACTGTAACATCATATCTTTGTAGACGCATCATCATTCCTTGGAGTCGACGGGGTGCACTTGCTAGGGGCTTCTTCAATATTGACTCGAGTGGTTTGTGGTCGCTGTAGACAAGGACACTCCTACCAAATGTGTACTGGTGGAAACGCTCCAGTGCATAGACGATGGCCAGGCACTCCTTTTCAATTTGTGCGTACCTTTGTTCGGTTGGTGTCAGAGCTCGGCTGATGTATGCGATTGGTTGCCCGCATTGCATCAGAGCTGCGCCAAGTCCCTTCTGACTGGCATCACACTGGACCTCTAACTGGCAGGTAGGATCATAGTAACGCAGAACTGGAGCATCCGTTGCCAGACTCTTGACTTTTCTTAAGGCTGATTCTTGCTCTTCTGACCAATTCCACTCAGTATCCTTACGTGTAAGTCGTCTGATTGGCTCCATGACGTCAGCAAGCTTTGGCATAAACTTGGAGAGATAAGTTACGAAGCCATTTAGGCGTTGTGCGTCTTCCGCATTCTGGGGTGTCGGCATGTCGAGGACAGCTTCAATCTTGTCTGGATCTGGCTCCAGTCCATGGTCAGTTAGTATGTGACCCATGAACTTCACCCTCTTGAGACGTAGCTTGAGCTTGTCTCGGTTCAAGGCAATACCACGCTCCCTGCATCGTTGCAGTAACGCTTCTAACTTTCTATCATGGTCTACATTTGCCTGCTCTGGGGAATCACCAACGCCGTAGATAAGGATGTCATCAGCGATGTTTAATACGCCGTCCAGTCCTTCTAGTGTTTGAATCACACGCTTCTGAAAGATCTCTGGAGATACGGATAATCCAAAAGGTAACCTCAGCCAGCGGTACCTGCCGTAAGGGGTATTAAATGTCGTCAGCATACTGGACTCTTCATCGAGGACACAATGCCAAAAGCCTGAACGTAGATCCACGGTAGTGAAGACCTTTGCTTGCGATAGGTCGGGCAATATTTCATCTAAGATAGGCATTGGATAGGTTTCCCTCTTTAGAGCTTTATTCAAGGGTCTCGGGTCGACGCACACCCTTAGCGCACCTGATTTCTTTGTAGTTACCACGACGCTACTGACCCAGGGTGTCGGCTGGTCCACAGGAGAAATTATCTTCTCATCAACAAGCTTGGTCAATTCTTCTTTAAATTTGTCTTTAAGTGCTGTTGGAATTCGCCGCGGGGGTATGATAACAGGAACTGCGTTTGATTCAACTTCCAGGTGAACCTTGCCGGGAAACGTTCCTAACGGGCGATCAAACACGTCAGAATATCGCTTGATAACCTCTTCAGCTGCATTGAGTAGTTTTACTTCTGCTTGCTTTGAACAGGGAGGCGATGTCGTGACGAAATTCTCTTCATTGACTGTGATTAGCTTCATATGTTGTGCTGCCTGTGCGCCAATAAGTGGTGTAAGGTTCTCCTTCACGACCACAAATTCGACCGAGTATTTCTTCCGATTCTTGGGATTTCGAAGTACAATTCTTGTCGCTCCACGGGGTGTAATTTCCGTTTTGTTCCACATCACGAGCCGTTTAGATGTCGGCATGACGACACTATTTCCAATAAGTGCTTCCGTGATGATGTTTATCGACGCTCCACAGTCAATTTGGAATGTGACAGCCTGGTTTCCGATTTCCATCACTGAGTAAATTTCTTTCGCATAGCCAGATGTTGAGGAGCTTCCAGAATTTACTGCGCTTATAGTAGTGGTGATGCTGGTGATGAAGTCAACATCACTGGAGTCGGAGTCGGACGCTTCTTCTGTCTCGATCTGTTTAATCGAGGCGTCGGGGCGTTGTGCTTTCTTCGACTTACGACACACTTTTGCAAAATGATTGCGGCCTCCGCAGTTTAGGCATTTTGTGCCCCATGCCGGACATTTTTCTTTCTTGAATGCATGTTCTCCGCCGCAGAATAGACACGTTTTTCGGTTTCCTTTTGTCCCGCGCGTCTTGTCTGTTTTACGACTCTTGTCTCTTGAATCACGATGTCGTATCTTGTTTACATCTTCGGTTTCAGTGCCCGAAATCGCTTGAAGCTGCGAACTTGTTGCTTCCGTACTTCGGCATATGTCGATGCACTTACTTAGGGTGAGTTTTCTCTCTTGGAGGAGTCTTTTCCTCAGCTGCTTGCTTCTCACGCCAAGAACGATTCTGTCCCTGATAATACTATCGTGCAGGCACGTGCATAGATTGCATGTTTGCGCTAACTTGCGTAATGCTGCCACGTACGCATCGATGGATTCATCTGCCTCTTGATCTCTGCTATTAAACACGTACCTCTCGTAGGTTTCGTTCACCTCACCAATCGCGTATTCATCTAATTTTTCCATGATCTTGGACAATTTCTTCTTGTCTTCTTCGGTTGCGAAGGAAAGACCATTGTAAATACGTAACGCGTCGGTACCTAAACAATGAAGAAATAACGCGACTTGATATTCCTCAGGCTGTGCGGCCAGGTTTGCTACAATCGCGTAGTTCTGCCACTGTTGCTTGTACGTTTTCCAATTCTCCGATGTGTTTTCTCGAAGATTGAGTTTTGTCGGTGGTTTTACAGCAACATTTGCTCCAGATGCCATTCCCGCGGGCGGTGTCACTTGACTTGAACTCGTCGTCGAGTCACCACCAGGCATTTCGTTGTGAGTTTCTCGCTATCCGGCGTAACTATTCACAGTCGAATCGAAGTTGGGTTTTAATTAACCGCTGCCACCATGTTTCAAGCGTGCTGTTTTCTTAAGCAGGACACACAGAATCTATAAACCACGCTTTAATATTCGACAAGTCCGAGAGTACAAAGGCTAGTAATCCGAGCACCTAGATAACTAGAACTGATTACATAACACAACTGTCACATAGAAACAATGACTATTGTAACATAATTCTGCACGGAGGCGGGTATCATGCTACGACTCAGAAACTGACAATACAAGCAAAGAGTCTCTAGGCTTGCTGGAAGTGGTGTCAACCAAAAATATCCACAAAACAGGAGAAAGACACGCCATTGAGTCTGATGGTTCTTGTGAGTCCCATCTGCATAGGCCGCCCGGCGAGTAAGCTGGAGTCCTTGGCAAAGATCATTATTGATGTACTGCAAAGGAACAATTAAAGAGTGTCATCAAACTTGAAAATAAAATCTGGAAGATGAACATGCGTTAGATGGACAAAGGATCGGTCATTTTGCAAGGCGAGGCAGTAGTAATCAGAAAGATGCCCACGCGAAAGATAGTCTGCAGTATGGTTGGCTTGAGAAGTGAGGTGGACTGCACGCAGTTCAAACTCCCCTCAAGCAGATTGCAACCAGATTTCGCGCAAGCAGGTGGCTAGTACAGCATCTTTAGTGCAACCAGTGTTAATAATGGAAACAATGGCTTCTTTATCGCACGAAAGCTGGATCCTACGACCCCTCCAATATTGGCCCCATAAATGTACAGGGACCATCACAACAAGAAGTTCAAGGTGATGAATTGCGGTGCAGACGGTTGCAACGAAATCGGGGAAGGCAGAATGAAAGTATTCTGTTGACGACACGCTGCCGCATCCGGATAAACATGCGTCGGTGGCAAAAACAGCATCCGGGACTGACCATGGCGAGGTGGGAATGAGGGAAACACCGTTGTAATGCGGCAGAAAAATTTGCCACCATCAAATATCTTTTGGAATTTTGAGGTCAAGCGCACATGATGTGTAGGAGACTTGATAGAGCGGAGCAAGTCCAGAATGCGGCACAAAACACACTTGGCCACAAACATAAGCTTTCCTATGAGAGATTGCAGCGCTGATTTGGTGCAACATTTTCGGAGACGCCAGCTCTTCAATAAGGAAAGGATCTAGGCCAGTCTGAATGGGGCCACTGACATAGTCATTAACGGTATCAAATTGCACTCCTAAACAGGTGACAACAGTACAAGAAGCGACAGCTTTCGTAGTTGACTCTCTCAGGCCCAACTGAGATAACAGTTCCCCAAGGGATTGGTACGCTCTCCATGTTTACCAGATAAACATTTATTCTATTTTCACATCTTTACAGCTCCGAACCGCACGCACCGAAGATTAGAATAAAAGTTATTTGAACAAACGAAAAATACAAGGCTAAGTTATAAACTAATATATGCAAAAACGTACGATTGCAAGTCTAAGACAAAAAGGATGACGTAATGCAGAAAGAGCTAGAAAATTATTGCGTCTAAAACAAAAGGATTACATAATGCCGAAAGAACTAGAAAATTATGTTCAAAAAACACTAATGAATGCAATTGTCTCCTGTTCATTCTCCCCCTCGTTGATATGCCCTAGCATGTCAATACAACGATAATGCCGATAATAAGGGGGACTGTCCTTATGAGTGAAACATTGTTAAATTCTCCAGAAATCTCTGTAAGTCTCCATCTTCATCCTTATCGTCATCTCTGAACATGTTCATGATAGCTCAAGCTGGCATAACTTAGTAATAGGTCTGAGGAATTCTTCTTTTCCTACTTGAACTTTGGCGACCCGTACATGACCATCTTTACCTGGATACACTTCGACAACTCGACCAAGAGGCCAGTGTCCTCGTGGTGTCTTGGGTGACATGACTAACACGACGTCATCAATTTGAATGTCTCGCTCAACATTTAACCATTTTCTTCTGACGTTGAGAGCAGGTAGCCACTCCCGAATCCAACGATGCCAGAAATGTCTAACTAGTTCCTGGACTCTTCTCCACCTCTTCTTTGGATTGAATGTGGTCTCATCTACTGATTCTGGTGCAAATTGTCCTCCGACCTGACCAAAAAGGAAGTGATTTGGCGTCAGTGGTACATCATCTTCAGGATTAGCTGATTGGTAAGTCAGTGGTCTTGAGTTTAGAAGCGCCTCCGCTCCAGTGAATGCCGTCATTAGCTCTTCATCTGTGATGTCTGCATTCCCCAAGATTGCGTATACTGCTCGCTTTGCACCCTTTATCATAATCTCATGAGCACCTCCAAAATGAGGTGCATGTGGGGGATTAAACTTCCATTGGATTCCTTGGTTTGCGGTAGATTTAGCAATCTTGTCTTGATCAAGCTCTTTGACCAAATCGCTTAACTCCTTATTTCCTCCAACGAAGTTTCCTCCATTGTCGGATAACATCTCTCTTGGGAGCCCCCTGCGGTTGACCATTCTGTAAAAAGCATTCAGAAACGAGTCCGTGTCAAGTGCATAGGCCATTTCCAGATGGACTGCTCTCGTTGCCAAGCAAGTAAACAAACACAAGTAACGTTTCTGTCGACGTGTCCTTCTTCCCTGCACAGTGATGAATGGTCCACCATAATCCACGGCAGTCTGTGCGAAAGCTCTCAAGGAAAATCTGAGTCTGATCTGTGGGAGAGGGGCCATAATTTGTTTTGCAGCTTTCGCTTTTCTTCTTTGGCATTCATTGCATTCCTTCTCCCATTCCCGAATTTCTTCACGACCAGAAATGATCCAGAAGCGTGTTGATAAAGCCGCCAGCAATTGATTCGTTCCACCCGCGTGATTGTCTTTCT
>OFER01000063.1_pt1 | contig 10985 bp, 6 predicted proteins | sample 1521091 | NCBI WGS metagenome assembly OFER01 (sample SAMN04272335, study PRJEB24112) | coral metagenome | biome: Coral reef; feature: Shallow seawater; material: Coral tissue | host: Coral | place: China: South China Sea | collected 2014
AAATGGCCGCGTGAAATCCTGGGGGCGAGAAAGCACGTGCTTCTCGCCCCCAGGATTTCACGCGGCCATTTTTTTCGCGGTTTTCTTTCGCGTCACGCACGACAGACAAAGCGAAAGAGGGACTATTCGTAGTCTAGTTTGCTTGCTTCTTTGATGTTTACCGCCGGGTTTCTCAATGCTGTGCTCATATAAATAAAAATGTCATACTGCACCTCAGCATAGAAATCTGAACAGTATCAACACCTCATTGCCGATCGAGGTTGAATGAGAGTTCTGTTTGCAGAGTTAAGAAATAAATTACGTTTATTTCTTAGGTAGCTTTAAAACGACGAAATCAGCAAGTTCTATCAGTAATAACGATTGCCTGACGATTAGATATATCTAATTCCATGCATAGATTATCGCTGATGCCAACCAGAAATTGTCTGGGTTTGGCTCCTCTTTCTCCACTTCTGTCACTTGTCTCCGAGCAGAAAGAGAGGCAAGTCTTTGTCTAGTAACCCAGTGGTGAGTTTTTAATTCCATCGAGACGGTCTGGATGGGGGCGTTGCATGTCGGTTCTCAGTAATAATCTATGATGTGATAACAGTGACGGTTTTTAAATATTGGATCGCAATTACAATAGATTTTAAGATTTTAATTCTTCATTTTCAGTCACCTCAGTTTTATCTTCGATAGCCAAGATATATCAAACACTACAGACAGCGTTGCACCACAATTCTAAACACCTCGAATTTCGGCGTCAAAAATGCTCCGCTGGGCGTCGAGTTTTCTTTTTTCCTGTCTGAAAGTGTGGTAAAACAAGGTCGCTCGTGTTAAACAATTTCTCTTCAGTTAAATTGATGGCAATTTCTCAGCGGTCAGCGAAACATATATCTCAACTCTCAGCTATCAGCGAGTATTGAAAAACTCGGATCTCAGCTGTCAGTAAAAACAACGCGTCACTTGTCACGCTCAGGAGCCCATCACGGGCGGCTCCTGTCACGCTACAGTTTTGTCCAATTCCCAGCAATTCTTGGTTTTCATGTGACGTCACCAGTTTCCAAAATTAAAAATTACCAACTGTTCGGAAGTTTTAGTTTCATCAGATATAAGAGCTCCCAAGAACTTGACGTTTTACGACGGTTAAGCTCGACAGGATTCTTCCTTTTGTTATGGAGGACGTTTGAATTTCCAAGTTTATGGGTTGCCTGACATTAAAATGGCAGCTCGACAGGGCTCTCGAGTGGGTCAAAAGAGGAGTTATCGCTCAAGTTTTTGCTACCTGAATAGTTCCTACACTGAAAGAATTGCTACTTTCAATGTGACGGAACTCTGGACTAATAAGTTTTCGTTTCAATAGCAAAATGACAGATGACAGATGTTTCTGTTATTGTACGGCCGCCATGTTGGTGCCCCTCAGAATGGCACCAACATAGCATCTCCATACAAAGCTTTATAAATTTGGGTGAAACACTTTTCCGAATAACGTGCGAATAAAAAACCGCACAGACCTAAATCTTGGCTAGGTTGTTGATATATCAAATAATCTATCCGTGATATCCCAGCTTCTTGAGTTAATTTATTGAATGGTTATCAAGGTTAAAGGTGCACGTTTTCAGCCTTTTTTTTTTAATGACTTGGCGCTCAATGCGCTTGGCAAGATATCAACATGCCAAATTAGCCGTCAAGCACGAAACGGTTTACAACTGATACAGGTATTAGTTTCAACTTCCTTTCAAAGAAGGTCTGTGTAGCAGGCTACACAGGAGGGGCGCGTAGGGGCCTTTTAGAAACGTAAACCGAAAAACCGCGCAAAAAATCGCCGAAAACCGAAATAAAACTCCTCACTCACAAAGCTTTGGGAGTCTTCAGAATCTCTCTTTCTGTTATTAATTTTTTTTACGTATAAACTTATTTTACTTTCCGAAGTTCTTTCTGGTTATTCCCTTGTTAGTGCAGAACACATCCTAGTCTAAAAAGCTCCTTTTTTATGTAAATCGGCTCAATAGACCTATAGCAATGTGAAACTAGAAACAAACTGCATGATGAAGTGATTTGATAGGTAATTTTTGTTTAAAAAGGACACCACATTATAAAGTTACTTTTTGATTCCCATTGTCAGAATTTTACAACCAAATTACTTTATCAGTTACAACCAAACAGTCTCTCCTTGGCTTCTATTCCACGTGAACGGAGCGAGTGAGCACAATGTTATTCCCGAGGCGAAAAGGGGAGACAACTTGCAGTTGAGCTATAGAAACTCGATGCTCCGCAGTCTTGCTTTGAACTTAACTTGAACTTTTCATAAACTTCTTGGCCCGGGGTGAGGGGAAGTACCAGGCTAATGGGGATGGGCCGCTGGATGAGGTATTATTTTTAATTGAGTTACTAGAATATGGTCGCGCATTTTCTGACTTTTGCGGGAAGACAGTAATTCATATTTACGGTTAGCAAACGTACCAGAATGTTTGCACTGTAGGTGAAAAGAAAAGCATTTTTCTAAGTTGGGATCGCGAAAATTAATACATATTTGCCCAAAAGTGACGATGTAGTCTTTAATTGACCACAGAATAGACTATAATGGGGTAGGGGTTCTGAGAGGCTAGCGGCACATACCCAGTAAAAGTTAACCCACGTACCTCCTCCGGGCTGCTTGGCAGCCGTTACGACCCAAATAAGAGCTGCTTAAGAGACTAGGCTCGTTATGCATTCCTTTAACTGTAAGTGGTCTCTTGGAATTACAGTTTCAGCGTGACTGCAAGGTGTGACTTCCTTGGCAAAACCAGATAAACCGTAAAATGCATTGGACAGAAGAATCCGAATTAAAAATCGCCATCATTGTTGACAAAAACCGAAAACCAAAGACTAAATTGGAGAAAACCCGCAAACCGCACAAAACACCAAAACCGATAAAGCGCAGTTTTTAAGAGCAAAAACAGAAAAACCGAACCAAAAATTGGCCAAATCCGCAAAACCGAAAATCCCAACGTCCCCCTCTTTTTGTACTTTTGAAGCGAGAGGAACACAAATCTTCTCGATCTTCCTGTCATTTTGTTTCAAAAGATCAAAACAAGCCGTGTGTGTGCAAGACAAAAATAGAAAACGTCATTCTCGTCCCAAGATCTAGCGCTCCTTTTGGTCAGCAGCAAGAATCAAAAGGAGCGCGGCCTCTGGGGACGAGAATGAGAAAACGTGCGGAGAACTCCTTGGTCCTTGTTTAGGTTCAAAATACTGCATCGTGTTGTATATGCGAAAAGCATTAAAGAATCGCAAGAGATAAGTTATATAAAGTCACAGTGTTCGAACAGCTCATTTCGCAAAATACAGATTTTCGAATTTGCATATTCTGCACTTCCGCTGTTTTATTCCTTTTTTAGATTATCGCACAGAGTAATCGGACTGTTGTGAAACTGGATATGTTCATTTCACTACATGTTTATTCATTTCGTTTCGTTTCCTTTCGTTTCTTTTCGTTTCGTTTCGTTTCGCAAAATACAGTAAGCCATATCTTCTTTTAGTCCGAGTTTGAAAACACGTCCTTCTTGAAGCGTAAGCTGGCAAAAACTTCGACAAGCTAATGTTAAAACTTCATCAGACAGCCGTTTCTGTAAGTCAACTGCTGCTATGATGTCGCGCAATTTTGTGTTAAGTGAAGGTTTTAAAACTTTTATCGCGGTAAATCAGTTTTTCCATCAGTTTTTCCGCGGTAAATCAGTTGTGCACGTTCTCTGTGAACGTTTAACTTTCTGTCTAATTTTAAATCACATTTTTCTAGTCTTATTAATGTCATTAATTGTCTATAAACACAATTAACTGACCAAGAGTCAATCATAATCACGCGTTTAGCATTCGACGTTCGTAGTTTGGCAGTACTGTGCGCTCACACCCAAGAAATAGATTACTCCTTCACGTTTCTATCATGCAACTCGAATCCAATCACAGAAAATTGTTGCAGAGATGAAATAATGCCATCAGGGTCACTTGGTGGCAATAAGAATGAATTCAGCGTAATAGATAGTACTCATGCCAAAGATGCTGGTTACACTGTTTTTGATGCGTACGAGAAACTGATCCAGATTAACCCTAAACGTTCAGTTTAAAATACAAAAACACAAACCTGCATCCACAGATACTGAAAAGACAGCAGCAATAGCTGGTAAATTCACAGGACCTCACAGCGGGACAGGAATAATCAAGTGCTTAAAGACTAAAGTTGCAGGGAACGTCTGTGCCGAAGAACGGTTTGTTTAACCTCAGAGCAAGCCTAAAATAATCAGAAAGCAATTGTCAAAAAATAAATTGACATTTAGACAGTATTTCGGTTTTGGGGGGCGTGGCTCTTGTACGGCAAACATCACAGAACAAGCAAGCAGTGCTATTTTTAAATTACACATATCTTCTCAGAAATAGTTTCGCAACTCTGTATTTAGCCAATGGTTTAATTACACATGCCAAACAAAGTTGGTACGCATTAGATATTGAAGTTTAATATCAGATATTTAAGTTTAATATCTTTTTGTTTTTTAAGAGCAGTATGTTTTTGGACTAAAATATTAAGCTCAACTTTGCTTTGGCTTATATCCAAGAACTCTTTTGAGGGTCTGTATCAGGCATTTCTGTCGAAGGCAAAATCGCGACGATCTTATATTAGAGACGTTTTTTATATAAAGCATCCAGCAGTGTTCCGTCAGAGTCAAAATTTTGGAATATATAGAAATTATCATTCGTCTGACTCACATTCAAAGACCAGAAAAATTTAAACAAAGAATTAAGCTACCTTAATATGTATATCCACAATGTAGGTGTCTCACTATCAAATGTCCTACAATGTAGTTTGATGATGATGACGATGATGACAATGTCGGTTTTGGATGCAAAAAGTAAAAAAATGTTTTTCAAATACAGCAGTAACAAAATGTCAATTTCTCGCATGTAATTCGTCTCGTTCACGAATTCGTAGGAGACTAGCATGTTATGGAATGACGTGGAGTCCGAGTCAGACGCTGTTTTGGATCAGTGCCATCGCATGGTTTGAAACGGATAGTGAACAATTTCCAAGGTTAAAGGTGCACATTTTCAGACGTTTTAATTGCTTGACGCTAAATGCGCTTGGCAAGATATCAACATGCCAAATAGGCAGACAAGCACGAAACAGTTTAGAACTGATATATTCTACCAACTACTTGAAAAAGGTCGAAAAAGCCGACAGTAGAACAACTGCACGTCATACAAGTTGTTACCCCATTACTAGCCTCTCTTTGGTAGGGACCACAAAATCTTTCCTTTCCAAAGAAGGTCCGTGCAGCAGGCTACACAGCGATCGAAATCATTGAGCTTTGTTTTCATAATAACCATTAATCTTATCACTCACCTAACCAGTTGTTCTAAGATGCAATGGGTAATTCAGAACGTGTGGTAAACAAGATTTTAAGTTCAACAGTTCAGCATCATTAATGAATACATACAATTGTTACTCGTGATATGTTTATCTTTCCTTTCCAGATACTTTTCCCAGGCAGTACTTTATTGGCAATTGCTTATAACTTCTTTAAATTTCTTTTCAACCCAAGCGCTTAGATCTTGCGAAAGTGGTTTTCGCTCCTTGGGATGCCGGGGGGAGGGGAGGGTACTCGATATATCCTCGGGTGGGGAGGTACCGCCAGGCCCCTCATATTCTGACCCTGTTTAGACAAAATCGCTGATTTTCCTATCATGTTTCCTTTAAGACAGAATTCTGGTTTTTGATACCCTGTTTAAGACATTTAACCCGAAACCATACTCTGTGTACTAAAGACAATAATAAATATCGAAACTCTTTCTTATTTAATCCATTGTCAATCACAAAACTATTTACAGCTTGATCAACAGAGTCACGAGGAGCTCTTTACGCTAAGTACGTAGTATATATCATTAGCTCGTAGAACATTGAGTACGCGCAGGCTGTTTATCATCCAAGAAAAGATGCCCTGTTTAAGATAAAAATCCCGAAAAACATACCCTCAGTCGCTTATGCTCAGTTGAAGAATCAACAGCATTCAGTTATACTCACCACATGCAATTAAAATCAACCCGCAATTCACCCGCAATTACAATCAACAAAATTCTCATGAGTTTTCGCAATTGTGGAAGTCACGGCAGTAGTTGACAAAACGAACTGAATTTCATGTGCAATCAAGAAAAATAACCCTAGATCACAACCTTACAACAGCTTTCTTTGTTTGGTAGAAGAATTACGTTTAAAGCTAGCAATGACCAAACAGCCAACAAGAAACCTTGATTAACGATAAAAGAGTTACCTGAACGAGTATGGCCAATAACACCAAGGAAAACTTCTCGAAGCAATAAACACGCCGTCGTTTTATCGTCCACAACATTCCCGCTTAGGAAACGTCACGATGAAACAAGGTAAATTTATTTAACCATATTCCCAACTGAGGCTGATTCAGTACAAACCATGATAATAGTTAGTACAAAACAACAAGGACGAGTAAATGACTTCATGCATGCTATCTGACAAGACTTTTTCGAGAAGCAGATGTTGTTTTTCGATAGTTTTGCCGGGTTGCTGAGATTTTGGACGAAAACTCGTGGAAAAAAAATTAACTCATGGAAAAAATAGTTTATAAGGCCTCGGTAGAATTGCAAAGGTTAATGTATAGCTTGAAAAGATAGTTTCAAAATTTATCAGACCGAGTTGACGCTTGAATACTGATTATTTCTTTTAGCAGCCAGCACGAGTTTACAAGTTTGAAAACACATGTCCTTCTCCAAGCGTAAGCTGCCGGGAAAGCAACCTAAGAAATATATTTTGACAATCTTATGTTTTAACCGTGATATCTTTGACTTCATCAGACAGTACTGTTTCCACAGTTCAACTGCAGTTAATTGGGGCTCAGTGCGAAATACAGCGCGCGCAAAATAAAAAAAACCGCGCTTTTTCATTGTTTCACCACAGGGGCCCATACGAGCAGTGTGTCTGTTTAGGTTCGAAATAGAAAGAAATGTATGGGAGAATATTGAAGAGTCTTAATATCGTAAACTTATATCGAGGAATGTCTAAGTTAAAGCTCAAAATAAATGTAAACGTACCTCAGTTGCTGTGTATTGTCGTTTCTGTGGCTCTGAATTTCGAATTTGAGCGACTTGGTGGGTTTTGCGTTACTGTTACTATACGTTTCTGAAAGTTGCGCGCTTTCGTAATTTGAATCTACTGGGTTACATTTCCATTGAAAACAGATGTCACGTTTAACGAAAAAATGTTGAGCTAGTTATTCGGACCAGTGAAAACGCAGCCTCAATCTTTTAAGGAGAGTGAAAGGCTGCCGAAACTTGAAATAGGAAATAGCATGATCACAGATACGTCAAAAGATCAATAAAAAAATAGATTTCCAGTGCTGAATTTTAAAAAATATGAAACCAGAATCGTACGAAAAGTAAAGATAATAACAGAGTTTGAAACAGTTTGGGATAGCGTGGCTTCTAACGGAGAGTTCCAATCAATTTTTAACAGATTTAGAAGATGAGGATGCGATATTATCACCAGGGTCTTCCTCTGGCGTTGTGAAAAACAGGTTAGTTAAAAACAAATTATGTCATAAAAAACAAATTTCCATTATAATAAGTTATTTTTTACAATGGCGACGTGCTCCAATCTCTTAAGGAGGGTGAAAGGGTGACGAAACCTGAGATAGGAGATAGGTCACATGATCAACGGCAAGAAAAAATGAAACAACAATTGTTGCTTGACGACTCTGCATTGTACGCCAACTTCTAGTCTATCGCCCGGATCAGGTTTCGCAATTATGGAAGTCACGCCAGTAGTTGACAAAACAAACTGATTTTTATGTGCAATCAAGAACCCCCACCACCACCAAGATCACAACCTTACAACTCGATTACAACAGTTTTCTTTGTTTGGTACAAGAGTTACGTTTATAGCTAGCAATGGCCAAACAGCCAACAAGAAACCTTGATTACAGATAAAAGAGCTACCCGAACGGGTATTGCCAATAATTAAGACCAGGGAAAACTTCTCGAGGCAATAAGCACGCCGTTTTAAAAATTCCCGCTTAGAAAACGTCACGATGATTTCAACCACATCCCCAACTGAGGCTGATTCAGTAGAAACCATGATAAACAACAAGGACGAGTAAATGACTTCATGCGTGCTATCTGACAAGACTTTTTTGAGAAGCAGGATTTGCCGGGTTGCTGAGATTTTGGACGAAAACCCACTGAAAAAAATAAACTCATAAACAAAATAGTTTATAAACCTCGCTAGAATTTCAAGTGAAAGGTTAATGTAGAGCTTGAAAAGATAGTTTCAAAATTTATCAGACCGAGTTGACGCTTGAATACTGGTTATTTCTTTTAGCACTGAGCCAGCACGAGTTTGGAAAGCTATGTCCTTCTCCAAGCGTAAGCTGGAAAGAAACCTGAGAAATATATTTTGACAACACTTCATCAGACAGTACTGTTTCTTCAGTTCAACTGCCGCTATGATGTCACAATTTTGTGTGAAGTGACCAGTGACCATTTCAAAACGTTTCTCTGTGCCACATAAGATCAGTTAGGCAAGTTCAGCAAGTTATCCGTTTCGGTTTTAAATGCAGAGGTACAAAACTTATTGAACTTGACTGCTCAAGAAGTCCACTGTCCCTTTTTGCCTTCCACTACGTCGACTGGTATCGACAAACAGAGCGCTTTACTTGACTTGATGTTTTATAGAGGCGAAGCCTTGAGTCTAATTTGACTTTCTAGCTAATTTCTAATTACATTTTTCTTCTCTTTATCATTTGCCTACGAACTCAGATTAAGAGTCAATCATAATCATAATTATTATTATTATAATCATGTTTTAAAACATTCGACATATACGTCGTTTGCAGTAGTTTCCGCCCATGCTTAAGAAATAAATTACTCCTTCAAGTTCCTATTGTGCGACTTGAAGCAAATCACGGAATCGAAAGTTGTTGCAAATAAAATCATGCCATCAGGTTGTTCACTTGGTGGGAATAAGAATGAATTCTGTGTAGCTTGTTCTCAGGCCAAATATCATGGTTGGTTGCACCATAGTTACACTGATTTCGATTAGAGGTAACACGATACGTGGTAAAGGAGAAACTGGTTACAAACAAAAAACAAACTGTTTATGGATTTGTCTTCCTTCATGTGCAGTTCGTCTGTTCCTCTACTCGTGATCGCCATATATAGAAGACGCTAGATTAAATATGAAGAATATATTCTGAGAACTTTTTAAAGCAAAAAATTACTTCAGTTTAGAACTCGGTTCTCAGAAACATTCAAAAACGATTCAGTGATAAAGCTTACAACCGCTTTCTTGACTTTGTTTATAGGATGAGCAAACTCAGCCAATGTCATGTCCTAAACGACAACATTACAACGAAAGCGTGATTTTTATGTAGATTAGTCCTTTGCGTTTGTAACTAAGAGAAACAAACCTGCAATACACTGACCCCCAATACACAGGCAAATTCACAGTAAGAGATGTGATAACACGTTTTTCGGGTCGCTTAAGTTGTTATCCTTGTTACAACAATCCAGAGGGAAACACGCTTGCAGCGACGGAGTTTATCAGATTCCTAGAGGCTTCGGGATCTATTACAGCAAATCATTCCAATGGGACGAGAGAGAATACGCAGTCACTTGGCTCCAACAGTAGGGTTTAATCGATTAATCAGAACGTAAGCAGAATGTAATCAGGAAATGCTCAGAATATAACCCAATGCGGGATAGTGGTATCCGGCGTCCCACCGCCGGGGGCGTAACCGAAGAACAATTTACAAAACACCTGTATATATGCTAGACTCTAACTAAATGATCTTATATTTCGTTTAGTAATCCTAACTGCTATTGGCTGCCAATTAGCTCATTGTTGTTCTAGGTTATTCCATCATAGGCAAGTCAGTTATTCTGCTCGTAAATATTAACTACTTTCAGGTTGTTACCGCATGGTTATTGGTTTTTCACTAACTGCTAACTATTGGCTTTTGATGGTTACAAATATTGGCAAATTCTCCCCTCACAGAGAGCAATTCGAATCTGTAGAGACAAGATGCTGGGATGACGTTACTTCTTCAGAATAGTCTGTTGATTCTCGAATGTTGTGAAAGAAAGCAGAGGAAAGGAAAGGAACCAAAGTAATCAGTTGTTAAGAATTAAATTGACGCTATGTCAGTACTGAACACTCACGCATCTTGCCGCGGATAACCTTATCCACGCGTTCAGTTAGTTCGGGCTCAGCGGGGAAAACATCGCGCGAAAAAATAAAAAAACCGCGCTTTTTGATTGTTTCACGCGTTGTTTTCTGCGCTGCGCCCTGACTAATTGAACGCCTGGAAGTAGCCTGAATTTCAGCCGCCTCCTCCTCTCGCTTAGTCTCGGGAGACTTACCGAGAGGAGGAGGCGGCTGAAATTCAGGCTAGCCTGGAAGAGGCTATGCCGCGGACGATTGAGCTTCAACAGATGGGTGATATAAAGGCCAAGTTTTATCACCTACAATAGTTTAAATACAAGATTGATTTCCGGTGCAATTACACGGTGAATTAAAATAGAAATACGTTAAAATAGGTGTTCTCTGTTCCCTTCGATTACATCTTACCAGATTTCTTGTAGATGTTTTGTTTTTTGTCAGACTCGGCTATCACTAATATTCCCCCCGCCCAACCCCTGCCAACACGCAAAGACGGTCTCTTGAGCCAGCGAGTCAAAAACTAGCGGCTAAACCCGTAAGATACTACATTGGGGACATAATAGTTCCCCATACATAAAGTACTTGCTTTGAGAACATCTCCTGAATGAACGAACAAACATGGCTGATTGAGCGTTGATATTTGGGAACTTTTACTTCAGATGCGTGGTTTGAACAACAAAACTTGAAAGAATATTGCTCATTTTCGAAGAAACCAGATGTTGTCAACAGGAGCTATGATATCTGAGTGCACAAAGGTGTATAATATCATAAATCAGGTAAGAAATTCAAT